>JAEHJW020002957.1_pt1 | contig 23032 bp, 28 predicted proteins | sample 9271431 | NCBI WGS metagenome assembly JAEHJW02 | reverse complement strand
GACGGTTGGCAGAGCTTCGGATCCCCTTTTTCCTCAATGCCCCTTGATCTCGCCGCCTGACGCCGTCATGTCCCCCAAACCGGAGGCGCCGCCAAAAGCAATTTCTACATCTTCCGCGACACCTCCCCAGCGCTGTGGTGTTGAGGCTGCCTTGCGTGACGATCGGCATCGCCTCAGCCTCCGCTCAACGGCGTGGTCGCGTTGACGCGAACCACCGCGTTCGCGTTTTCGCTGGCGAGAATGCTTGCGATGGTTGTGGCGTCGGTAATCAGCGCGCCTTTGGCATACGACCCGAACGGCCGCACGACCACCAGGTTGGTTATCATGATCCACTCTCCAGGACAGGGGGATGTCTCGTCAGTCAGTCAGGGAAACCGAGGCGTTGCCGGCGGTGCCTAGGGTTGTCGTTCCGAACAGCATCGCCGCCAATGTCGCGGTTTGCAGCGTCGGGTATTCGACCGAATAGAGCAGGTCGCGGCGATAGAGGGACGCGTTTTCCTGGCGGTCGAGGGTGATGCTCTGGCGAAACCGGAGCCGCCCGACGCTGCCATCGGAAAACGGCAGGAAATACGTGGCCGCGAGCGCGCTATCGAGCGCGATCATCGCCGCATCGCGCAGCGCCGGGTCGGCGCACCAGCCGATCAGACGGAAAATCTGCTCCTGGCGGCGGACCTGATTGAAAACGCCCTGGGTCGCGACGGTGCGGGCGATCAGTCGCTGAACGCCGGGGAGCGTGATGGTCGCGTTGGACAATTGCACCAGGCGATTGGCCATGATCTGGCTCGCGAGGTTGGCTGCGACATTGGCCGGCGCATCGCCGCTCTGGCAGGGATAGACATAGGTGTCGGCGTCGGCGAGAATACCGGCGATCTGACCGGCGCCGGCGCTGCCGGCAAAGGTCGCGCTGTCGGGAGTCGTTGCAACCGTCAATGTCGGGGTGACGGGGGCCGGATTGCTCCATTGCGGGAGATAGCGCGTGGTGTTGCGCTCGCCAGCGTCTTCCGGAAATACCGTGACATTGACGTAGCCCGCGGCAAGATCGGCATCGAGCGCGGAACTCTCGGGCCAGCCGCGATAAAGCCGCACCGGGGCTCCGCAGACGCTCGGCCCGCTCAACCCTTGCGGGTAGAGCGCGGCCATCGCGGCGTTGACGAGGGCGGTCTCGACGTCGGATTGATCGGCCATCAGCTTGCCACCTGTCGCACCACGAAACGCCAGCCGAGTTCGGAGAGTTCCGCGCTGCTGACAACGAAATTGCGGCCGAGATCGTCGGTCACGAGATCCTCGACGCGCGGGACGATGCCGGGCAATGTCGGAAGCAGCAGGGTGAACGCGGCGAGGCGCACATCGGCGGGAAGATCGCCGGCGTAACGCGCGCCGCCGCCATGGCCGCCCTCGATCATGCTCGCCGGCCAGTCGCTGAGAAGCGGCGTCGCCTCGGCGATCTCGACCCCGCCATAGGCCTGCACCCCGAAGCCGGCGGGGCCGGCCGGGCGGAGAACGGAGACGATCCGCTCGGCGAGAACCGTCACCACCGGCAAAAGCGGCGGCTGGCTCGCGATGAAGAAGGTCCGTCCGGTGTCGCGCTCGACAAGATAATCGCCAGGCTGGGTATAGGCGGAATCGAACACGCCATACCAGACCGGGTGGCCGTAGGTATTGGCGCGCGCGAAACGCGGATCGGCCGCGTTGAAGGCGCAGCGAAGCTGGAGATAGCGGTTGCTGGCGGCACAAGGGTTGGCGTTGCCGTTCGGGCGGAAAGCGTCATGGAGTTGCCCGGCTTGCAACGCCGCGCGCCCCATGCCGCGATAGATCAGATCCTGTAGACGATCGGGGTTCATGGGATCAGACGATCAGCGCGATGCCGCCGTAAGAGAGCGCCGGGCCGGGCGGGAGTCCGAGAAAGCCGCAGAGACGCCGGCGCCAGTCATCGAATAATTCCTCCCGCTGATGGACTTCTTCGCTGTTGTGTGTCCATACCGCCGCACTCGCGGTATCGAGATTGCCGGCGGCGGCCGGGATCGCGACCTCGAGCGGATAGAGCTGCACGAGATAGACCGAGCGGATAACGGCATATTCCGCCGGCGCGAGATTGTTCATGCGATATTCGAGCGTGCCGTAGGCTTGGAAAAAGCGCCAACTCTGGAAGCCCGCGGCCCCGGCGCCATAGGCCGGATAGCCGCAAAAGCGCCTGATGTCGGTCTTTTCGGCATCCGTGAACGGGAGGGTGAGGGGGCTCGCGGACATGGTCAGTAAACCGTTCCCTGGCCGCGGGAGAAATAGAGAGCACCGCTCCCCGAGGCCAGGACAGCGGCCACCGTCTTCGAGAATTCACCAGCGTGGATCAGCATCCGCGCGCCGGGCGGGATCGGCATGTCGGCGCTCGTCGCAACCACGGTCGCATCCATCCCGAAGCGGATGAAGGCGAGGACGCCGGTTGCGTTATAGACCAGCACCGCCTCGCCCGAGCCGGCGAGTGCGACGTTGCTGGACGTGGTGCCGGCGGCGAGCGTTGCCGTCGCCGAGACCATCAGCGGTTGCGTCGATCCGGTTGCCATTGCCGTCAGCCCACATGCTCGATCATCACCGCGCGCTTATAGGCGGCGTTGGTGGCGGTCGGGATGGTGGTCGGGTTGGTTGTCACGTCGGTCGGCGCGGTGAAGCCGCCGATCCAGTACCAGGATTGCGCGATGATCTGCTGCAAGCGATCGATCGGCTCGCGCGTCACCATGGCGACACCGTCGATGACGCTGATCACCGCATCGCGCGGCACGACATCCTCTTCCGCCATGCCGGCGTAATCGCCCTCGATCAGCGCGCCCTGGCCGCAGACGATCGGGCGGCGGACATAGAGCCCAGGAAGCCCGGGCATCGGCTAGACATAGGCTTCCGTCGTCGGCACGAAGCGAAGACCTAGGAACGGGCTCACGAGTTCGCCACGGCGGAAGGTCTCGGTGTCGTAGCCCATGGTGAAGAGCTGCTTGAAGTCGGGATCGGCGAAAAGCTGGCGCGCCGAAATAGGATCGAGATGGCAATGATAGACGCCGCCGAGATCGGGCACGTTGTTGAGCCGAAGTTTGGCGACCGCATCGAGAAGATTGGCCATCGTCAGGGTATTGGTCGTCTGCAACTGCGAGGTGTTGGTGGCCCCGCCCGGACGCAGGATGACCGAGGCATTGGCCGCCTGCACGGTGTTGCCGACGGCGCCATCGCCGATCGTCACACTGGTGGAGAAGGTCAGTTCGCCGGAAATCCCGCCCGGCGTGGTCGAGACGTTGGTTGCGTCCACGGTGACGCCGACCAGGGAATAGACATCGCTGCCGACGGTGACGGTGAGCGTGTTGCTGCTGCTGACCGCGGTCGGCACGCCGTTCACCCAGACATACTGAAAGCCGCGGACGTCATCGACGGAAATCGTCGCGGCCGGCGCGCCGAGGGCGGCGGTGACGCGGGTGTTGCCGCCGAAATAGGCCGAAAAAAGCTGATTGCGCGCCAGCTCGTCGAGCGAGCGCCGGGCCTGCTCACCATTGATCGAGGCATTGAGCATGAACTGCGAGGCGATGCCGACACGGCTGGTCACCATGTTGAGATCGATGGTCGCGCCGTAGAGATTGATCGAGAGCGTATACTGCTCGATGTTGAAATACTGCGGCGAGAGGCCGTTATCGAGATTGGTGTTGGTGGACGGCGCGAGCGGCGTCGTGACCGAAGGTTTCAGACCGGCGCGGGTCTTGGTCAAGGTCTCGCCGATGCCGACCGCGAAGATCTCGCGATCGGCGATGTCGCGATAGCCGAGGCGGGAATGGAGCGCGGATTCGAATTCGCGCTCGAGATAGCCCTGCTGGATGATCGGTTGCAGCGCCGCGGGAAAATTGCTGATACCCATGGGAGATCCTCTGTTGGGAGATGGACGGGAAAGGTAAGGTCAAGGGCTCCGCTTAGCTATCTCCGTCGCAACAAATCCGCGCGGGCGGCGCGGTATTCGGCGGCGGTCATTTCCGTCGCGTGCTTCTGGCGCGGCGGCTGGGCTTGCGGTGGCGTCGCCCGCGAGGAGGAGGAGTGCGCGCCGAACAGCCAAGGCTTGTCGCGCTTCAGCTTGCTCATCAGCGCGCCGGCGCCCTCGACCTCGCCCTTGTCGTCGAGTTTGATCTCGGAGGGATCAATGAGTTTCAAGCCGTCGAGATCGATCATTCCGGCCTTGATGGCTTCGGCCTTGAGTTCGGCGCGAATGACGCGAGTGCGCGCGGCGTCGGTCACTTCCTGCAATTGCCGGGTCAATGCGGCGGTCTCCGCACGCAATTCCTCGATCGTCGGTTCCGGCGGAGAGAGGTCGCTCGCTTCGGTCATGTTGTTCCTTCCGCATCCGAGATGCTTGCGATCTCGTTGCCGATGTTGTCGATGTCGTAGGTGCCGGCGAGAGATTTTAGCGCGCTCTCGCGCGACAAAAGTCCGGCGGCGGTGAGCGCGGTAAGCGCCTGGGCATCCTTCAGCCGATCATCGGCGGAAGGCGGATACCAGCGCGGCCAGGTGAGGCTGATCCCGGCTTCGGGGTCGAGCGGCGCGAGTTCGGCGCCACGCACGATCAGCGGATAATGCCCGCTGGCCCTGAGCACCATGCGCGCGAGCGCGACCAATCCGCCCTCGCCATAGGAAATCCTGAGATTATCGGCGAGCCAGATCAGACCCTGGTTCATCATCTCGAGCGCGCGGCCCGAGGTCGGGGCGGCGAAGCGCTGCGCATCGGCGCGGTTGCCGTGGATGCTCTCCAGAGCGAGTTCGCGGAGTGTGCGCACGTAATCGATCACCGCGGCGGAAGCGGTGCCGCCGATCTCGAGCAGCCTGGCATCGCCCTTTTCGGAAACCACGAGGGCGTTGGCGGCACCTTTGATGATCTGATTGTCCGAGGTCGCCGGCTCCTTGATCAGAAGCGTGGGATCGGAGCTGTATTTGAGGCCGCGCCCGGCTTGCGAGAGCTGATAATCGATCTCGATCGCGGTTTCGACGGCGGCGCGAAACGTGCAGGCGCCGTCACGCATGTCTCCGGTCGCCGACGGTCCCGGAAGATTCTTGATCCAGACGATGGGAACGAAGCCGAGGCCATGGCGGACGCTGCGCGGGTGATCGATGCGCGGCGCCTCGTCGCTGCCGATCGGCCAGGGCTCGAACCACCACTCCCATTGCACGTCCCAGCGCCGCTGGAACCAGTACTGGCCGGTCTGGTCTGGAATTTCGTAGCCCTGGTCGAGGAGATTGGCGCCAGAGACCTTGAATTTCTCGGTGACGGTGGCGAGCGTATCGGGTGCCTCGGCGTCCCAGCGCGGGGTCAGATACATCGTCTCCAGGGTTTGGAAGAACACCCGCCCGCGGAGGACACGCATCAAGATCGCGACCGAGCCGACCGAGCCGCGCAAGCAAGCGTCGATCATCACCTCGTTCAGCCTGGCCTCGCGCAGGATCGCGGCGAGGGCGTCGCGCACCGAGGGATCCGGCGAATCGAGGGTCGGGAAATGGCCTTCGCTGAACACCAGGGCAACCGAATCCTCGACCACGATGCGGCAGAGATTATAGCGCACCGAGGGCCGTCGCTGGCGGAGCGGGATATATTCTCCACCCGGGCTGCGTTCGTCGTGGAATTCGTACGGCAAAACGTCATAGAGCGTGCCGTCGAGAACCCGGCGCAGGATATCGAGCTTGCGCGCCCGCGCGGGATATTCGGGATCGTCGGGGATCAGGCTTGCGAGTGTGTCGAACATGCCTCTACCGGGAAAGAAGGGGCAGATTGATCTGCCGTGTCGCTTGCGGGGCGGCGCTGAGATGGGCGAAGGCGCGTGACAGCGCATCCACCTGATCATCCTTGGTGCCGGCAGGGAAGTCGCGAAGCTCCTCGATCAGGGCGCGGGTGAAGGGTGCCTTGACGAGGGCGAGATTGCCGCACGCCGTCTGGCTCGCCACCGGGGCGGCGCGTGTCGTCTTGGCGCCGCTTTCGGGCCCGGAGACGACGTGGTGGCCGGCGAGTTTCCGGGTCAGATAGAGAACCTGCGCGCGCCCGGCCTGGCCGGGATCCTGCGGCAGCAGAACGGTGGTCTCGCGCCCGTCGCGCGCGGCGCAAGCGAGAATGGCTTGCTCAACCTCATGCGGGCCGCCGCGCAGACGCACGACGTCGTCCACGACGAAGCGACCAGCCTCATCTTTCAAGAGCCGCAGGCCGACCGTCCAATCCGGATCGAAGCCGGGGCGGGCGATGCTGGCGGCGAGATCCCAGGCGCGCACGCGCGCAACCGCGCGTGGCGCCGCGTCCAAAAGCGTGATCGCTTCGGTCTGAAACAATAATCCCTCCGGCGGGCGCGGCCGCTGCTGATAGAGCGCGGCCCAGGCGCGTTCGCCGATGATGCGGCGTTTCCTTGCCAGTGCCTCGTGATTTTCCCATTCCGGCCACAGAGCACAGCCCTCGGCGCGGCCGAGCGGATCATCGCTTTCGGCGAGCGCCGGCAGACGCAAGACGCGCCAGCGATCGCCGCCCGCCGCTTCCTCGGCGAGGATCCGCCCGCCGAGATCATCCTCGTGCCAGCGCGTCATGATGAGCACGATTTTGCCGCCGGGCTTGAGGCGCGAGATCAGATCGCTCTGATACCATTGCCAGACATGCGCGCGCGCCGCCGCCGAATCCGCTTCCGCCTGCGATTTGACGGGATCGTCGATGAGCACGAGATCGGCGCGTCTGCCGGTGATCGGCCCGCGCACGCCGGTCGCGTAATAGGAGCCGCCTTCGGTCGTCGCCCAGTTCGCGCTGGCGCGGGCATCGGGCGCGAGGTCGATCCCGAGGCGGCGCCGGTGCTCGGCGACGAGATTGCGCGCCCGGCGGCCGAAATGGCTCGCGAGCGACGCCGTATGACACGCCGCGATGACATTCGAGTGCTGCGCCTGGGTGAACCACCAGGCGGGAAAGATGACGCTGGCGTAAGTGGATTTCGCGGACCCGGGCGGCAGCAGCAGCATCAGCCGGTCGTTCTCGCCGCGGGCCAGCGCCTCCAGCTCAGCGATGATCAGCCGGTGATGCGCCGCCGGGCGGTGGCGTTCGGGGGCCAGCGCCAGCATCGCGAAGGCCTGCAAAGAGGTCCGCAGTGACCGACGCAGCGCCGCTTCCGCGAGCAATGGCCGTGATTTCGCGTTCGAGATCGGCATCGCTGAGGGCAGGGGCGGCGTCCTTCGCGCGTCCTCGGCCGCGCTCGGCGGAGACCGGGGCGCGGCGGGGGTGAAGATAGGGGGCGGCGGCGCGGGCGAGTTCGGCGGCGCCGTCGGCGTCGCCCTCGGCCCATTTCGCGCGCATCACCGCGAGCAGAATGTCGAGCGGAGACGGGCCGTCGCCCGCCGCGCCGTCAGGGTCTGGGGAGGGCATTGCGTGGGTCCGGAGGGCGAGGGGGTTGGCGGCTTGGGCGCGGAGGATGCCCGCCCGACATAGTTAGCCATACTAACGGCGCTTATACGTCATACCGGGGCGCGTGGGCAAGCGGTTTTTTGGGGAGGGGAGGAAATTTCTTTTCCTTCGTTCAACGGTTTTCGTTATACCGAAGACGCTGAAACGGGCCGACACGAGCCACAAAAAAAATGGGAGGACCGTATGATCTTCACCCGCCGCGAGATGCTGCAATTCGCCGGCGCCGCCTGTGCCCCGCTCGCCGCCCCAAATAACGCCCGCGCGCAGGCGGGCGCAGCGGCCAGGAACGTCATCCGCATCGGCGTGCTCACCGACATGTCCGGCCCCTATCGTGATGTCACCGGGCCGACCTCGGTCGCCTGCGCGCGCCAGGCGGTGGAGGATTTCGGCGGCCAGGGGTTGGCGGTGGAGATCCTGACCGGCGATCATCAGAACAAACCCGATATCGGCGCGACCATCGCCCGCCAATGGTTCGACCGCGATCATGTCGATATGATCACCGATGTGCCGACATCGTCGGTCGCGCTCGCGGTCAACACCATCTGCCGTGAAAAGAACAAAGCCTATGTCAACACCGGCGCCGGCACCGATGATCTGACGGGCAAGCAATGCACGCCGGTCACCGTCCATTGGGGCTATGACGTGTTCATGGTCGCCGCCTCCTCGGGCCGCGCGATCGTCAGGGGCGGCGGCGATAGCTGGTATTTCATCACCGCCGATTATGTCTTCGGCCAGCAGCTCGCGCGCGATGCGAGCGAGGTGGTGACCAAACTCGGTGGCAAGGTCTTGGGAAACGCGGTTTACCCGTTCCCCGGCGTCACCGATTTTTCCTCCTTCCTGGTGCGTGCCAAGGCGAGCGGGGCGAAGGTTCTGGGATTCGCCAATGCCGGCGATGACACGGTGAATTGCGTGAAGCAAGCGAAGGAGTTCGGCCTCACCAAAGATGGCACGCGGCTCGCGGCGCTGGTGTTTTCGGTGACCGGGGTCCACGGGCTTGGGCTGGAGACAGCGCAGGGCCTGTTGCTGACCGAGAGTTTTTACTGGGATCTGAACGACCGCACGCGCGCCTTCACCCGGCGCGTACTTCCCAAAACCTCAGGAAATTACCCGAACGATGTGCATGCCGCCTGTTACGCGGGGACGCTGCATTACCTGAAATCGGTCGCCGCCCTCGGCTTGCCGCGGGCGCGCGATGGCGCGGCGGTGATCGCGCATATGAAAGAGAACGTCGCCGAGGACGACGCATTCAGCCAAACCCGCATCCGCGCCGACGGCCGGGCGATGGTGACGCCCTATCTGTTCGAGGTGAAATCCCCCGAAGAAAGCAAAGGCGGCTGGGATTACTACAAACTCGTCGCCACCACCGCGCCGATCGACGCCGCCCCCCCGATCACCGATTGCACGCTCGCGGGGTGAGGGAGAATTTTTCGCGCATTACGGCGTCGGCGGAATGAGAGCGATTGGCTTGCGCAGGAGCGTGCGGAATTTCCCCCGCTCGCCCCAGCGTGCCTGGAGTTCGAGATCGCCGGGCTCAGTGATCTGAAGCAGGAGCGGAGGCGTGAACAGGGCGAAGGGTTCTTGTGAAAACACAGCATCGGGTTTGGGCGATATGTCGAGTTCCATACGGACATCGGCCCGCGTGGTTTGGGGGACGAGAATGCGCAGCGTCAGCGAAAACGCTCCCGGCTCTGGCGCGCTGAGCATAAGCCAGAAGGCAAACCGCTGTTGCGAAGGCAAGGCGGGCACGCCGATGCCGGCGGTATAGACGCCGATCAGGATATCCTTGCCGCTTTGCTCACGTCGCACATCGTCACAGACGAGAGCGGTTTCGATCTTCGGCTCATGCGGCATGAGGGAAGTGTACTTTCACGACCGGCGTCGTCGTGGCGGTGGGCGTGTTCGGACGCGGATCGGGGGAAACCCTGATCGTGGACGGTAAGGAAGTGGGAACCTCGGAAAAAATATTCCGCCCCTCTCCCGGCGCCGCCGCAACCCGCGCCGCCTTGACGTCCATTTCATAGCCGAGCGCGGCGAGAAAGGCGGCGATGGTGCGGAGTTCCATATTCTCCCCGCCGGAGAGCTTGCGCGAGACGAACGCCTTGTCGCGTCCGAGCCGCCGCGCCAGCTCGGCGCGTGTGATCGTGCCGAGCTTGCCCTCCCGCGCGAGAGCGGACGCCAGTTCGCGCGCGACATCGGCGACGAGGCGGGCATAAACGCGCTGCCCCTCGGCATCTAATGGTTCACGTTTGCGTCTCATGGGGCGTCTTTCACGGCGAATGGAGAGAGCTGCTGAAACTCCGGCAAGGCGCGGCAGGAAGCATACCATTTCGTGTTGTTCAGCTTGCCGCCCTTGTCGCGATTGAACGCGGCCTTTGGCTGCACATCGAGCATGATCAGCACCCCTTGGCTCAGAAAAACCGTCCCGGCGCGCACGCTCCGCGTTTTGAGAACGAAGAGTTTTTCTCCGCGCGGCTCGAAATCATGGCCGACAAGGAGTGCGTTCCCGGCGCAAAAACGATCGAGCAGAACCGTGATCTGCTCGCGCGGCACCGGGTCAGGGTTTTCGCCAACGGGGGCATCGGGCAGGGCCTTGATCTGTTTGTGGCATTCCGGGCGGAGATAGACGAGGCACGTCGGCTGCTGGTCGAAGCGAAACCGCGGCTCGTAACGAACCAACCGCCCCACGTTCAGCATTGTGTCAATCGTTGTATTAAAAGTCAACATTTATTGTGCATCCGCTGCTGGGCGCGGCAAAGGGAGACGATACGCCAAAACTTGCGCCGGGGCAGGTTTTGTGTTTGTTGGCGGCGGATTCGGGAGAGTATCGCATGGGACCGAAGCGAATTTTACCTGGGGCGATGGCGTCGCTGCTGCTGCTGTCGCTCCACGCGCCGGGAGCGGTTGCGGCGCAGCCGGCCCCGGGTGAGGGCAAGACGGCGCCCGCCAAGCGCGTCGCCGCCCGCCGCGCCCGCGCGCGTCACGCCGAGGGGGCGGCGGAAATCGGCACCGCCTCCTGGTACGGCCCCGGGTTTCACGGCAAGCGCATGGCGAGCGGCCGGCGGTTTGACGCCGCCGCGATGAGCGCCGCCCATCCCTGGCTGCCGCTCGGGACCAAGGTGCGGGTGGTGCTGGTCGGGACGGATCGCTTCGTTGACGTGACCATCACCGACCGCGCCGGCAATCGCGCCCGGGTGATCGACCTCTCGGCGGCGGCGGCGAAGAAGCTCGGGATCCTGAGAAGCGGCACCGCGCAGGTAGCGGTCTCGCCGCTCTGACCATGCGTTCGCGCCTTGCGTCCTTGGCGTTGGCGCTGCTGGCCCTCGGCGGCTGTGGCACGATCGGCAACGCCCTCAGCACCCAATCCTATGACCAGCGCTTCACCGGCGAGATTTTTCCGATCGGCGGCGTCCATTGCACGGACCAGATGCCGGCGACGCTGGTGACGCGGGCGGCCGATCTCAGCGTCGTGTTCACGCCGAATGACGGGGCGCTGGTGCTGCGCGGCAGCATGAGCCGCGAGGGGCAGGTGCTGGCGCGGCTCAACACCGCGCCACCCAGCCGCCCGCCTTATCTGCTGACGCTGGAGGGGCGGATCGAGAAAGGGGTGTTCAGCGGCGTCTATCAGACCCCGCAATGCGCGTGGAAAGTGGCGCTTTACCCCGCCGTCGCGCCGCCGCACCACTTCGTCGATCCCAAGAACGCGCTCGGGATTCCGGGGAACTGAGGGCAAAACAAAAGGCGGCCCGATACAACAGGCCGCCCTTTCTCGGAGCGAGAAGGAAAAGCACCCAGCTTCACGGGTCTCGCCGCCCGCCTTACGACAACCGGCCCCATTTTTATGCCTGGGCGAGGAGAGGTGTAGGGGATGGGGCGGGTTTGTCAATAGGGGAAGAAAAAAGACGTTCTTTTTTGAAAAAAAGAACCAAAAAACATTTGCACCGTTGGGCTTCGCCGTTGGCGAAGCCGGCCTCGGGGGATCCGCTTTCCTGTTGCCCTCCCAGCCAGGCCGAGCCTAGCATGGTCCTGCCGCAACGACAGAGGAGGACGCCGCATGGCCGCGCACAGCATCAAGCCGTTGGTGACCGCCGTTGCCGTCAGCACCGGCGGGCGGAACGGGCATTCGGAGACCACGGATCATTCGCTCAGCGTCGATCTCTCGGTGCGCAAGGAAATGGGCGGGCCGGGCTTGCCGAACACCACGACGCCGGAGCATCTCTTCGCCGCCGGCTATGCCGCCTGCTTCGGCGGCGCGCTGGAGTTCGTCGCCGGCCAGCACAAGAAGAACGTCGCCGGCGCGGTGGTGACGTGTTCGACCGCGGTCGGCCCGCGTGAGGGCGGCGGGTTCGGCATCGCGGTCAAAATCCACGTCAAGGTGCCGACCCTCCCCACCGCCGAGGCGCGCGCGCTGGTGGAGGAGACGCACGAGAAAATCTGCCCCTACAGCCACGCGACGCGCGGCAATATCGACCTCGCTCTCGAAGTCGAAGGCGCCTGAGGCGCCTCAGCCCCGCCGCCGGCGCCGCGCCACCCCGAGCCCGACCACCCCGGCGCCGAGCAAGGCGAGCGAGGCCGGTTCGGGAACCGGCGCGGGCGCGTTCGTATCATAGGAAAACAGCGTCCCGTCCCCGGCGCTGCCGCCACTATAGGCGACGCCGTAGAGCGTGCCGTTGACATCGGTGAGGGTGGCCACGGGGTTGGTGCCGTTGGCGCCGGTGAAGGTGACCAGGGTTTGCACGCCACTCGCGCCCGGGGTGTAGGAAAACAGCGTCCCGTCCCCGGCGCTGCCGCCGAACCCGGTGGCGCCGTAGAGCGTGCCGTTGACATCGGTGAGGGCGGCATAGGGGTTGGCGCCGTTGGCGCCGGTGAAGGAGGCCAGGGTTTGCACGCCGCTCGCGCCCGGGGTGTAGGAAAACAGCGTCCCGTCCCCGGCGCTGCCGCCGCCCTGGGTGGTGCCGTAGAGCGTGCCGTTGACAGCGATCAGGCGGGCCAGGGGGGAGATGCCGTTGGCGCCGGTGAAGGAGGCCAGGGTTTGCACGCCGCTCGCGCCCGGGGTATAGGAAAACACCGTCCCGTCCCCGGCGCTGCCGCCGCCCTGGGTGGTGCCGTAGAGCGTGCCGTTGACAGCGGCGAACCCGGCCGCGGGGAGGGCGCCGTTAGGGCCGGTGAAAGAGAGCAGGGTTTGCACGCTGCCGCTGCTCGGGGTGTAGGAAAACACCGTGCCCAGGTTGGCGCTGCCGCCCTCGGCGGTGGTGCTGTAGAGCGTGCCGTTGATATCGATCAGCCGCGCCTCGGGGAGGGCGCCGTTGACCCCGGTGAAGTTGATGCCGACGAAGGAGAACAGCGTTTGCACGCTGCTCGCGCCTGGGGTGTAGGAAAACATCGTCCCGACTGTTTCGATGCCGCCATTGTAGGTGGTGCCGTAGAGCGTGCCGTTGACCTCGGTGAGGTGGTCGGCGGGGGCGGCCCCGTTGGGGCGGCCGGGGAAGGAGACCAGGGTTTGCACGCTGCCGCTGCCCGGGGTGTAGGAAAACAGCGTCCCGGCATTGGCGCTGCCGCCGAACTCGGCGGTGTCGTAGAGCGTGCCGTTGACATCGGTGAAGGCGTTGGCGCCGGAGAAGTCGGTGAAGGAGAGCAGGGTGGTGAACTGATCGGCGCGCGCCGCCGGGATGGCCAGCGCCATGGCGAGGGCACCGAGCGCGACCGAGGCGATGAGGCCGAAATCGAACCGTTTCATCGTCCTTACCCCTCTGTTTCCGTGACCATGTTCGCCCTCGCGGCCCGACCCGTGAGGAGAGCGAACGTTGCGGGGAGTAACATAAAAATCCAGACATTCATCAAGTTTTGACAAATTTCACTAAAAAGTGATCCCTCCGGCCCGCCGTTCAGCCGAACGGGCTGACGCCGATCAGGCGCTGGTGGAGGAAGACGGCGTGTAAAGCGGCGCTTGTGGTCCGGCCCGCGCGAAGCCGATCACGACCAGCGCGAGGCCGGCGAGCGAAACCGCCGCATACGCGCCCCGCCACCCCATCGGCCCGAGCCGCGCGATCCATCGCGCGCGCGCTGGAGGTGGAGGGCGCCTGAGCGGGGTGAGCGAGGGGGGTAGCAAAAAATGTGTCCGTTACAAAAAAAGATTGACAATGCCGTTTCGGATTGATTAAGACTCCGTGCATTAATCTTACGTTAACTCTAAGCCGCCCCGCACGCCAACATCCACCGGAGGTGTCTTATGCGCCCTCATCTCTCGCTCGTTGTCGCGCTCCTCGCCGCCACCACCGCGCTCGCCGCGCGGCCCGCCTGGGCCATTGTCGTGGTTACGCCGACCGATACCATCACCCTGGACGGCAGCTTTTCTGCTGGGCTCGGTGTCGGGACCGCACCGATCGTCGCCGGGCCGTTCTCCCTGATCTTTACCGCGCCGGAATCCGGTTTTGCCGCCACGGGCCAAATCTACTTCGGAAACATGGTCGGGACGGGGAGCTACGCCAATGGCGGCACTTCATATACCGTGACCAACGGAACGTTCAACTCCTTCAATCCTGCCGTTGGCCTCGATGGGTTTCAGATCGGCGCTGTTATCTCTACTTTATCGAACCCGCTTAGCTTCACCGTGACCACGACGGAGCCGGTTTTCTCCACCACTCCAGAGGTGGTCGGCGGGCAAAGCGGTGATCTCTACAGTTTTGCCCCGGGTTCCTATACCTTGGCCAGCACCGGCAATACCGCCTCTGACGTCGCTGATCCGGTTTTCACTGGCAGCCTCTCCGTCACCAGCAACCAGAACCCCGTCCCCGAGCCGGCAACGATGGCGCTGCTCGCCGGCCCGCTCGCCGCCCTCGGCTTCCTCCTCCGCCGCCGGCGCGCGCGCGGCTAGAGCAACATCCGTTCAGAGGGAATCATCTGAACGGATTGGGTTGCTCGCCAAAACAAAGAGAGAGAGCTATAGCCGTGAGCCGATGCGAACGGATATGGCTCTGGCCGGGCGCCGTTCAGCCGAACGGGCTGACGCCGATCAGGCGCTGGTGGAGGAAGACGGCGAACACCACCCAGAACACCACGCCGGCGAGGGCGGAAATGGCGTCGCCCGAAAGCCTGCCCGGCGGATAGACCACCCCCTCCGCCCGGTCGCGCCGGCGCGAGACGGCGAAATCCGCCACCGCCCAGAGAAGAAACGCGCCGAACAGTAGAACGTCACGCGGCGTGCCGGTGGCGAGCAAATGCCCGAACGCCCAGAGCTTCGCCCCGGCGAGCATCGGGTGGCCGATCGCCGCCTTGAGATGATTGCCCGGCACGTAAGCGGCGGCGATCAAAACGAACGCCGCCAGGGTGAACAGCGCGTTGAGATGGCGGAGGGCCGCCGGCGGCGTGTAAAGCGGCGCTTGTGGCCCGGCGCGCGCGAACCCGACCACGATCAGCACCAGGCCGGCGAGCGAAACCGCCGCATAGACGCCGCGCCAGGGCAGCGGCCCGAGCCGCGCGATCCATTGCGCGCGCCACGCGGGCGCCAGCATTTTCGCCGAATACGCGCCCAAAAACACCACCAGCCCCAGAACCAGCAGCGCCATCGCCGTCCTCCACCCAACCCCGTGGGGTTGGGGTATATCGGCGATGGCCTTCCGGCTCAATGGTCCGGAGTTTCAACGGTTCAGATATCCTTCCGCGAAGGCGCGGGATGCCGTATCTTCGAGGGTGATCGGCCAATCGCGCAGATTGACGCCGAGAACATGGCCATAGGCGCTGCGGGTGGCGATCCCTCCCGAGGGGTATCCTTGGCGGGAAGGCTAGGGCGGGCGGCGAATTGGGTGGGTAGTATGCGGCCGCCCGGTCCGCAATGCGGGCCAGGGCGACCGCGCCGAAAGGGGCCCTCAGCCCCGCCGGCGCCGCGCCGCCCCGAGCCCGATCACCCCGGCGGCGAGGAGCGTGAGCGAGGCCGGTTCGGGGACGCTGGCCGGCGGATCAGCGACATTCACCGCCGAAAGCATCGCCACGCCATCGTTACCAGGGCCATTGCCGGCGCCGACGACATCGATGGTGAAGCCGGTGAGGCTGGTCCCGGCCCAGCTTGAGGGGAGGACGAAGCTCTGTTCATCGAGGCGCTGGCTGCCGTTGTTCCACCAATTCTGCGCCGTGACATCGCCGAGCGCGGTGGTGGTGTTGCTTCCCGAAAAGGTGTTGTAATAGCTGCCATTATTGTAGTCGCGGATGGTCTGGCCGCTTTGCAGGCCATAGGTCGCGCTATCGCCGGCGGAATTGGTGAACCCGATCAACACGGCGGCGTTGTTGTCGGCGCTGTTGGGGGTGAGACCCCAGCCCTCGTTCCAGAGTGACTGCACGCTGGCCCCGGCGGTGAGGGCGATCGGCGAGAAATTATCGATCGTCAGCGTATTGCTGCCAGAATTCATGGTCGTGCTGGGAACGGCGACATAATTCCCGCTCCAATCGGCGAAGGTGATGCCGGTGCCCTGGTTGCCGTTGGTCGGCGCGGTGATGATGGAACTGCCGCCGATCTCGTTGCTCCAATCGCCGTTAAGCCCTGCCCCGCCGTAATAGGAGGAAAGCTCGATCGCGGTGATGGTATCGGCCGATGCCGGCGCCGCGAACGCGCCCAACACCACTCCGGCCACGAGGCCGAGACCGAGCCGTTTCATCGTCCCTACTCCTGTTCCCTTGGCGATTTCGTTTGGCGACGCTCCCCCACGCCCGACCCGATCGACCGGGGAAGGAAACATTACGGAACGATAGCACACAAAACCGTGTCATTAACTAAATTTTGACATAGTTCACGGAAACGTGATATCCGCCGCCTCACTCCCCGGCGCTGTCCAGCCACAAATACCCGGCCACCGTCTCGCCCGCGAAAAACACCAGAAGCGTCCCATGGCGGGCGTGGAGCCGCCCATCCCCGGCCCGGCGCGCGCGGGCGAACTGGTAGGTCCAGGCTTGGTGCGGCTGGTCCTGAAACGGCAGCATGACGCGCCCTCGCCCGGCCGGCGCGCCGAGCAGGTGTTCGACCTCGTCCCTGGTGGTTTGCCCGGGATGGAGTGCCGCCACCCGCGCCGGGTCGATCACCGCGCCGATCTCGACCCGCCGCGGCGCGCAACCCCCGAGCAGCGTCACGCCGAGCGACACCAGACCGAGCAACGCCAGGTTGAGCGAGAGGGAGATGACGAGCGGCCGCCCCCCGCTCATGGCGCGCGCCCGATCAGAACGCCGCCGCGATACCACCAATACCCGGCGAACCGGCCGCTCTCCTGGTCGATGAAGACGAGCAGGGTTTTCCGCGCGATCGCCCCGTGATCGGCGGTTCTTTCCTCAAAAACCCAGATTTCGCGCATCGGCTGCCCGGCCTCGGCGAAGACCCCGTGCCCCGCCGGCTGGCCGAGCGCGGCTTCGATCTCGGCCCGCGTCGAGACGCCTTGGCGGAGGCCGTCGAGCGCCGCGATCGGCGGCGGCCGGCCTTCATGCGTCGCCCCGGCGCAGCCCCCGAGCCCCCCCCCGAGCAGCGCCGCGAGCGCCAGCGCGCTGAGCGCGCGCCACCTGCCAGGGCGGCGTGCGCGCTCAGTGCCCTTGCGCCGGCGCGCTGACATCGCTCCAGAGATAGCCATCGAACGCCTTGCCCTTGAAGAAAATGAACAGGATCTGCTGGCGATAATTGGTATGCACGCCATCGGGGCGAAGCTCGGTGCCGCTCGCCCGGTCATCCTCGTAATACCAGACCGCGCGCGGCGCCGCCTCGTTCCAGAACCGCGCCGCCCCCTCGCCATTCGGCGCGCCGAGGAGGTGTTCGACATCGTCCTTGGTGGAGACGCCGCGCACGAGCTTTCGCGTCGCGGCCTCGGCCTCGTGAAACGCGCCGGTGCCCATGGTCGGCGCCGGGACGCAGCCGGGAAGGGCGAGCAACACCAGGGCGAGCAGCGGGAGGGCGAGCAGGCCGAGCACGAGCGCGCCGCCACGGAGGCCGCGTTTCATGGCCCGCCCCGCGCCGCCCAGGCCCGCATCTTGCGCACCGCTTCCGAGACGGCGGCATCGAGGATGTAGCGATCGGCGCCGATGGTGACGGGCGCGAGGGTGCCGCCGAGCGTGAGCGCCGCGTTGCCGGCGACGATGAGAACGGTGTCGCCGCTTTGCCGGTCGCGGATCATCGCCGCGACCTGCGCCGCCGCATCCCCCCAGATCGGCAGCAAAAGCCTTTTTGCCGCATTGCCGGGGAGGAAGGTTTCGACATCGCAGGAGAGCGTGTAACGCGCGTCGGGGTCGAGCCGGAAGCGGCCGCTCGCCGCCAGATCAGCCCGGAACGCCGCCGTCGCCTCCGCCCCGAGATCACGCCCGGCGGTCTCCGTGCGATCGACACAAGGCTGGAGCCTGAGCGCCATCCCCGCCCCTCCCGACCCCGCCTCCTCCACCACCCCCCGGCTGACGCAGCCGGCGAGGAGGAGGAGGAGGAGGGCAGGGCGGGCGGGGAGAAAAGTCATCAAACGTGCCCGGTCATTCATCCAAGCGGCGGCGGATTTCGGCTTTCGTATCCTCGCGCTCTGCATCCCTTTCGTAATATCCGGCGACTTTCCTCAGAAGCCTTGACGCGACGAACGGATGCGAATTTCCGAGCGCCTCGGCCCATTTGCGATATCGATCGGCGATTTCCCGCTCCTGCGCGCCATCTTCGCCGCGCATCACAACGCCGCGGGAGTTGAAGATGGTCTCATAGGCACCGTCCGCCATGGCTTCGGACCGAAATTTTTCCATCACCTCGCGCACCGGCTCGCATGGCCAGATACTATCCTCACCGATGGGCGCGCGCGCCAGCAATTTGCCGAGGTAAAGATCGGCGATCTCCGCGCGGCCCAGCGCGTCGCAGGCGCCGCGAACTTTTTCGACCCAATCCATCAGCCGGTCCGCCTGCAACGCCCCGAGATCGTCGTGGCCCGGAATCCGTTCGACTGCATCGAGCAGGTTTCTCGCGCGTTCGGTATATATTTTCTCCTGATCCGGGAGCGCTTGAAATTCCGGAGGGTCTTCCCGGCCATCCTTGCGTCTGGTGGCCCAGGCAATGGCGCGTGCAAAAAAATCCGGATTGGCGTCAATATAGCGTTCGAGATTGGGGATATGATAGCGGCCGCGATTGACGCCCGGCCGGAACAGTGTCTCGATATAAATGAATTCCAGCCCGGCCTTTTGTTCGAGCGTCAGTTGCGAACTGGCATCGACGATCTCGAACGCCTGCTGCACGGCGTAATTTTTCAGCAAATATTCGCCGGGCCGGTCCTTTCCGCCCTTGGCGATGGCCGAAAGCAAGTCATGCAACATCTCCGGATCGGTTTCATTGCGTGACATGCGAAGCTGGGAGTGGAAATAGGAAAACGCCGCCCGCGGCCGCTCGGCTTCGCGCAGCCGCCCAATCCCTTCGATGCAATCGGGGTCGGGAAGGCCGATCCAGCGCGGTATCACCTCGGCCCAGTATTGGTCCTGGGCGGCGTCGCCGAGCCCATCCACCAGCGCCCAGGTGGTTTTGTCGAACGGGGCAAGCATCAGAAGCCGGGCCATATCCTCCTCCGGCGCATTGCCGGCAATCGCCGTGATGACGCGCGCACGGGCTTCAGCCGCGGTGTAGAAAAGTGCCCCCATCACCAACGCCTCGAACGGATGATGATCCGACCCTTGTTCCTGGAGCGGCTGAAACGCGCGCCGCAAAAACGCGATGAGTTCGCTTTCCGGGAAAAAACCCTCGGCGATGAGCTGGCCAATCTCCCATGCGGTTTCCCCGCGTTCGGCCAAGGCCAGAATTCCATCGAACCCAAGCCGCTCGCGCACCTCCCGAAGCGCGTCACGACGCATCTTCTGAAGGTTTTCCATGCTCTTGGTGAAATCCACATTTCGCATATCATTGATGTCATCGGCCGATTCCTCAACCCATGCGTCGCGAAACAGCCAGGCATGTTTGTCCACAACGTCGCTTGGTTCGAGCGTCGCGCGGGCCGCCTTCGCCGCTTCGACCAAGGACGCGAGTTTTCCATTGGTCTTGGCGACGATCGCCGCGCGCGGCGACAACACGGAGACGCGAATCTTCTCCCGCAAGGCGGCTTTTTCCCCGTCGCTGGCCTTGGTCTTCGCCCAAGCCTCGATCATCTGCCAGACACGATCCTGGTGCTCATCGAGAAGATTGGGAAGCCTCTCGACCAGATCGCTGAGCGTGGCGAGAGAATGCTCTTTCCAGTCCAGCGCCATCTCGGCCATCGCCAGCAGAAAGGGGCGGACCTGGTCTTGACGCGAATCGGGCTCGCCGAACCCGTAACCATCCGCCCGCCAGCGCGGTTTGTAAGCGTAGTGGCCGGAGCCACCAAGGCGCGCGAATTGCGCCATGCAGAGTTTCCACGCGACATCGGGAAAGCGCTGGGCCAATGTCTTCATCAATCTCACGCGCTTTTCGGCATCCGCCGCCGTTTGCGGCATCCACGACCGGAAGATCGCTTCCAGGGAGTGGATCGGCTTATTCATCCAGTTATCCTTGATCTCGACCTCTGCCAGCCGCGCCAGGATGAGCACGGCACGCGGCAAGGTTTCGGGATTCCAGGCAAGGCTCTCCAGCGCCCATAGTAGGCCGGAGCGGCTTAGACTGACCCCGAAGGCTTGACTCTCCACCGGGCGCAAAAGCCCGAGAACCGCCGGTTCGGCGGTGGTCAAATCGCATTCGAGGATGGAGAGAAATGTCTCGGGCGCTGCCTCCGCGTAAATCGGCAGATCACGCTGATTGGCTTCGAGGATACGTGTCGTCAGCGGTGTCGGCAGCAAATCACGCACGAGCCGCGCCACAAGCCCGTCGATATCGACGCCAAGCCGCCGATCAAAAACCCCCCCGCCATGCACCGCGAGAAGAACCAGCGTCTCCGCGATGCCGGCGCGAAAAGCCCCGGAAAACGCGCGTATCTTATCATGAAGCGGCGCCAGCCAGCGCTTTTCCTCCGGTAGGTCGAGCGCGGGATTATCTTCACCCAGAACCATGCCAGCAAGATCAAAGAAACGATCCAAATCGGCTTTCGTTATCGCTCCAGCGATCGCGAACAGCAAATCAAGTTTCGAAACAACGCCGCGAAGTAAGCCCGCCGACCACAGAGGCGCATCCTCTAATTGCACCAGTTCCTGGCAGCGCCGTTCGAGGTCTTCGTATCGGCATCCAGCCAGAAGCTCCAACCTGCATTTGTCGCTTTCGTTCTCGCTATGCCACGCGCCGGTCAGCATGAACGGTATGAGGGACGCGGCGATATCGCGATCCTCCGCCCAGGACGGGGTTCGGATCGCCGGAACATTCGCCAGCCTGCGGCGAAGAACGGTCAGCGACCGGCCGGATTCGCGGGCGAGCCGCGCAATCTCATCGCGATTTTTTCCCATTTTCTCCAGCGCAGTATTGAATGTTCTATAATCTGCCGGCTGAAGAACGATGTCGGGCGTGATCGTCACCACGTTGCGCGGATAGAGGATGATCGCGTGCATGGACGCCACATGCGGCGCTAACTCGCATTCCACCTCGCGCGTGTGGGCGACCGGGAGGAACCCGCGCCCAGCTTGCGCCAGGCGCGGCAAAATGCCCGGCTGATCGAACACCAGCACACGGTCGCGATAAGCCGCCAATTTCTCGTCGCCGGACTCTCCGAACAACCGCGCCAGGAAGGCGAGCGCCTCCTCGGTGGAGTCCGCGGCGATCAGTATCGGACGGCCTGGAGGAACGGAAAGGCGCTGGATCATGATCGGCTTGGCCGCCGCGATGGCGGTGTCGAACAATGCGCCGGCTAATGGCGGGGTGGCGACATCGGCCCAATCCGACCAGGATTTATCAAGCGAGCGAACGCCATCGGCGGGTTTCCCGGTTTCATTGGCGAACCACGCCTGCGCCGGCAGCGATTGTTCGATCCATTGTTCGAGGTCGCTCGCGTCATAGGCGCGCACGTCCTTCCAGCGTCGCGCCTTCTGTTTTTCGGCAACCCATTGAGTCTTGCCCCGCCACCGGCACGGCGTGACGAACACGAAGCTGGTATCGGCGCACGTTCTTTTGCCGAGCGCCTTCATGCTCTTGTCGAAGTCATGGTCGGCTTTTCTTCCGATATCCTGGTTGGTGCCAAACTCCCAGCCCGAACTTCCCTCGGGAATCCAGGAATTCGCCGCGCTGGCTTCGACCCACCCATCCCAACCTGGGCGCTCGGCGTCGTCGTTGCCGGGGAAATCGGCTTTCGTGAGGCCGTCACCCGTCGAATGAACGAGCGTTCGCAGCAATACCGCGAGGCGGCTGCGCGCGTTGATAGTCGAAGCCCAGTTTTCGATGTCGTTCGCCGTGATCGCGAGAAACGGCGGCACGAGCGCCCTGGCATTGGCGGGGGCGGGCATTTTCTTTGCCCGCGCGGCGTTATGGCGAGCCTGCATGGCCATCAGATCCTCGCGCGGGACGTTGAAGGCTTTTTCGAAGCGGGCCGCCATGTCAGGGGACAAAGCGGCTTTGCCGTTCAGCAGATTGGACAAGGCAGGGCGGCCAACCCCGAGAAGTTGCGCCGCTTTCGTCACCGACATCCCCCTGGGGATGACCTCCGCCCTGATGCGTGTTCCCGGATGGGAAACGCCGTCCAATCCCGCCATGAAACCCTCCGCTCGGGTGCGATGGCCAAGGATGACCGGCCAGCACGTGAGTTTTGTAGCGTGTAGCGCAACGCAATACAATCTCTTTTGTTGGGCGATTTCGAAGGCCATCGCCTATCCGTGGCGCCCACCCCCCGCCAGCGCCCGCGCGATGAGCCCGATCGCCTCGGCGTGCCAGCGCTGCACCGCCTTGTGGTCGGCGCCGAGGGCGGCGCCGAGGCGGCGCCAGGGGGTGAGGTGGCGGCCGGTGAGGGGGTGGGTGAGGGCGCGGGCGGCGGCGATGCGCCGCAGCACGTAGCGGTCATCGGGGATCAGCGCGAGCCAGGCGAAGGCCTCGTCCATGCGGGTGATGCGCGCGGCCGGGGGGACGGGCGGGCGGAGTTTGGTGTTGCCCTCCCAGCCATAGGCCTCGCTCGCTGCGCGCACGATCTCCAATGTCCCGAGGCGGAGTTTCGGCGAATAGCCGCGCATCGGGAGGGCGAGCAGGGTTGCCCCGGCCTCCTCCAGCCGCGCCACGACCTCCTCCGCGCTCAGCGTCTCGCTAACCCCTTTGCGCCAAACCCCGCGCCATTCCCGGCCCGTGCCATGCCCCCGGTTTGGCGCGCGCGCGGGCCGGGGCGCGCGCCATTCCCCCCGTCTCCGACGGGGGGAATGGCGCGTCCCGCCGCTCGCCGGAAGCCCGCGCCAAACGCGCGCCAAACGCGGCTCTTTTGCTCATGTGTCGTCTCCTGGCTGATGGGGGGGGATCGGGCGGCGCGCGTCGATGACGCGCACCCCCTGGCGTTGTTTGCGCTGCTCGCGGTCGCGGTAGTCGCACTCGACCAGCAGGCCGGTCTCGAGCTAGGTCGCGATCACCCGCGCCGCCTCGGCGTCGAGCGAGGCGCCTTTTTTCACGTGATGGACGAGGAGCACCGCCGCCCCGGTCGCCTCGGCGATCTCGGCCCAGGCGCTGGCGGCGGCGTCCATGTGCGGGTTGGAATT
>JAEHJW020003281.1_pt1 | contig 23033 bp, 31 predicted proteins | sample 9271431 | NCBI WGS metagenome assembly JAEHJW02 | reverse complement strand
AAAACTTCTGTAGGTTTTTTATTTTTCATTTTTGGTTCTCCTTTTTTATTTCGCTCCGGCATCGCGGAGTATCTTGGCTATCTCGGTGTAGCCATTGCATGCGGACAAGATAAGCGCGGTGTTGCCATACTCGTTCTTGGCGTTGACGTCGGCTCCGGCTTTGAGGGCTTCGCGCACGCTTTCGGTGTCATTTTCACAGACCGCATTGATTAGTTTGTTTTCATGTTTCATTGTGTTCTCCTTTTTATTTTTTTAATACAGTTCTGGAAATAGATTTTTAACAATCTCTTTGACGCGTCTTTTTGAATAGAATGGTGTGGAAAGAACAGCCGGAACCTTTTCGGGATATTGGGCCGAGAATAGGATGACCCTTTCGCCGGCTTTCACCCAATGTTCACTTTCCCCAATCGAGACTAATGGCATCCATCCCGCTTTTGAGAACCAGTTACGAACATCTTGCTGCGTTTTTATTTTCATTTCATTTCTCCTTTCCGTCTTTTTTTTTGCGCTTTCGCGCGTCCTATCCTTACTACCCTAGTATAGTATGTTTTTTGCATCTTGTCAAGCCCTTTTTTGTTTTAATTTTCTCGACGAGAAACGGGAAAGCTGGCTTTCCGCACCCCCCTGCGGAAACTCTGTCTTCCTTTCGGTTGTCATTTTATATCTCCTTTTTTCATTAAGGCTATCGCCCCTAAGACTGTTACGCCATTCGTGCCTTCGGCTTCAATTCTCATCACTTTTTCGCCCCATTGGAAGCCTACCATCTGAACACCCATTTTTTCTAGGGTATCAATGGCCTGTTTTAGGTTTGAGATATTAAAAACAGCATATGGAGCTTTTTCATCTTCGGCGGGCACAACATTTTCCCAGTCAGGGAATCTCGCGGAAACAGGCGTCGCCTCAATTTCCGAGAAAACGCCATTGCTTCCAACAGATATAACATCCTCTTTTTTCCCGTCCTTTTCGCGCGAGATAACATTGAGCCCGATTTTTTTAGCAAGTTTATCTTTGCTCGCCATTTTCAGGCTCTTGACTATGGCCTCTCCGGCTATTGTCTTTTTAAACGACTCTCTTGATACCCCTTCTTCTGTTTCTGCTTTTTGGGTTGCGGATAGCAGGAGCCTACCATTTGTAGCCACTGTTTGCATTTCGCCTGTTTTCGCCTCATAACTAATTTCCACATTGGATAGTGCGTAATTGTTTTCCTTGTCCGGCGCAATGTGCGCGACTAATGCCTGAGTATAATTCAGGGTAATGTCCTCTTTTTTAATCGTTTCGGTTGTCATTGTTTTTCTCCTTTCCGTCTTTTTTTGCGTCAAATTGTGGGGACTTGCGCGGCCCCCTGCGCGGATGAATTAAGACAATAAGCCTTTTTCCCTGAACGAAAAATGTCCGTCTGAGTCGTTAATGACGACATGGTCAAGCAAGGGTATTCCCAGCAATTCGCCGGCCTCTTTCAAGCGGCGCGTTGCGTTTTTATCTTCGGGGCTTGGGGTTGCATCCCCCGAAGGGTGATTGTGGGAAACAATAATTGCCGCCGCCGAAAGCAAAATGGCCGGCTGAAACACTTCCCTAGGATGAACCAAAGACGCCGAAAGCGTCCCCACTGAAACAAGATTTATCCCGATAATATTATTTCTCGAATCAAGAGCCATCATAATAAAATGCTCTTTCGCGCTCTTGCCGATAAATTCCCGCGCTATTCTTGCGGCCTTAAATGGCTCATCAGTAACAGGGCCTTTTAGTGCGCCCGGCTCTTTCACAATATCCACGCGGTATACGGGCACTTCGTACATTCTCTTTTTCATTTTCATTCTCCTTTTTCCGTCCCTTTTTTCGCGCCGTAGCGCGTTCTCCTGATATCACCCTAGGAAACTCCTCGTCTCTCGATTAAGATTTTCTCAACCCACTTCCGCGACTTTAGCCGTGCGGCCATGCCGGGCAATTTCCATAAATGGCGTGCGTTAGGCAAGGCTTTCCGTTGTGCTTCGGCGCGTCATCCATAGCATCGGCAAACATGCGGTAGCCTATAACTTTTTCTTTATTATGTTCGCCGAGTTTCTCTAGCGACGCTGCCATACGGCGCAATCCAACCGCCGTTTTTCCCTGGTATATCAACTGTTCGGCTTCTAGATATCCTATGTTCATTTTTGGTCTCCTTTTTTATTTTATTACGTCTGTCAAATTGGCCCCGCTGAGTTTGGCCTCGCTGAGGTCGGCCCAGCTGAGGTTGGCCCCGCTGAGGTTGGCCCCGCTGAGTTTGGCCCCGCTGAGGTCGGCCCAGCTGAGGTTGGCCCCGCTGAGGTTGGCCTCGCTGAGGCCATTTTCACCGATGACGCCCATGAGGATTTTTTTAATCCTATCACAGTTTTTTTCAGCGATAGCTACCGCGTCCGATTTAATTTTGTTGTCCATTTTTTTCTCCTTTACGTTCCCTTTTTTTCGCGCCTTAACGCGTCTTACTCTTACTACCCTAGTATACATGATATATCACACCTTGTCAAGGGGTATTTCAAATATATTTATTTCCCAATTTCTCGACGGGCAAACCAAAACAAAAAAGAAAACAGAAAAGAAAAAATCAGGCGAATAAAAAAAAGGGGAACAGCACGCACAAAAATAAAATCATCACGCCTTGACTCGCTTGGATCCACGCGCGGGCGAACCAATCCCAAAAGAAAATTAAAAGCTATCGCAAAAAATAGATGGGGTTTCAATCCGCAACATCAAGGCCGGGGATTAAAGCGCGGGGAACCTCATCAAATCTAAATGATTAAATCCATAGCCTAATCCCGCGACTCTCTCGATCCGCGCGCTTGCCCCCGCAATGCCGCGCCGTTGTAAGCCGTTAATCCCCAAGAGCAAATAATCCCATCCATGATAGATATCTAAGAGTCAATCCAATCTACCCAATCCAATCCCACTAACCCCAATCTATCCCCAATCCTACAGTAATAAGCCCATCAATGCGCCCAATACTAATACCAGCCTAGGCCCATATCAGCATCACCCCAACAGCCCTAATCTACTGGGCAAATATTAAATTGTGTAAGGATTATATAGGTAATTTATAAATTAGGGGGAAATTATGTATATATTATATACATAAATTGAAATTGTCTATGTAACATAATACTTATTATCATTAATACCCTCTGTTTCAATCCACAATCGCATTAGAGACGTGATATATATTTAAGGCAAAGAAACACCAATCAAGCCCAATCGTTCAACCTAAGCCAAGCCAGAGGGCAAGGATGAGCAAGCAATGAGGCATGTAGACCCACCCCGTTCGACATGAAGGGGGGAGGGGGTCGGTCCCCTACGTAGCCCATCTCTGTATACTATGCCCCTAGTCCCTGACACGGTGTCAAATAGTTTCTGATTGTGTAGATTTTTGCAAGTATATTTCGTCATGGTGATTTACATTTCTTCAAAAATTTACTTGATAATTATTTGCGTCAATAGATGGGTAGGGGTTATAGTGTTGATGTGTCCGATATAAGTTTCCAGAGGGTTGTGAAGGAGTCTCCGGAGCAGTGGTCAACGGGGACGCTTCTTTACGGTGGTTCTGGCAGGCAACAGCCTGTTGATATGGGCGTGGTTGGTGAGGTAGGCAATACAGCTCCTCCTGGGTGGGAGTGGGAGGGGACTGTGAAGGCGATGAAGAAGCATCCTGAGATAAGCAATCCATTTGCTTTAGCTTGGTATGAGAAGGGTCTTGGTGATAAACCCCAAAAATGAAATGGTTAAGTCTGCGGCTTCAGAGAGAGGCGTTGAGTCTCAAGTTAATGCAGTTCCGGCAGATACCATTCCCCAATTTTTCAAAGGCCCGTTTATGCAAGCGGGTCTTGTCCAATACCGCGCGGAAGAGTTTGGACGAGTTCTTGTGCGTTCGTCTTGTGTTGAAAAGATGCGTGAAGGGGCTAAGGGGAAGCCTATTGTTTTCAAAGTCCATCGTGATATTTCGACCGATGAGATTCCAAGCGAAGCCTCTGGGGTGGTTATTGATGTTTGGCCGGAGGATGGGGTTGATTGGTGCCGGGTCATTTTATGGGACAGAGAAGCTATCAGGGCGGCAAGGAGCGGTAAGTTCGGGTTTTCGTGTTCTTATCTCCCGACTGTTTTTGGCCCAGCGGGGATTCATAATGATGTTCCGTATGACATGGAATTTCTTGATGGCGAGTATCAGCATATTGCCATTGTTGATAAGCCTCGATATGAGGAATTTGGCATTTCAGCTTCAAACTCATCGAGTAAAACAAACAGTAAAACAAGCGTAGGAGATAAAAAAATGGGACTATCATCTTTGTGGAAAAGGGTTGCGAAAAACTCTGAAGAGAAGGCTGAAGAGAAGAAAGACGAAAAGAGGGAAGTGGGAGAAGAGGCTCCAAAGAAACTCTTTGTTGAGGTTGATGGCAAAAAGGTTTCAGTTGAGGAGCTTATCGCTGTTTTTGAGAAAGAGGCAAAATCCGAAGATAAGAGCGAAAACTCCTTGTCGGATGATGACGAGATTGAGATTGGCGGAAAAAAGGTTTCGGTTGGCAATCTCAAAGAAGTTTTTGGGAAGCACAAGGCTAAGAATGCAGATGCTCCCGATGAGAAGAAAAAAGAGAAACAGGAAGAGAAAGACGAAAAGAATGATGAGAAGTCTGAAAAAGAAAGGATTGAAGATGAGAAGGCTAAAGCTAAAAACTCTTCCGAAGCTCCTCCTGAAAAAAAGGATGCTGGCAAGCCAGAGGTTGATGGCGGCAGGATTTACGCCATGGGAGACCAGATGGCGGCATTCAATAGCAAATTTGAACAGCGTAAGGGAACTGTGGAGGGTAGCGCAGACAAGGGCTATATCTCCGACGCTCAAGGTTTTGAGATGGGACGTAAAATTTACGGGAAGGGAGAATAGAACATGGCCACTCAACCGTTTCAGTCATTAACCCAGCTTCTGCCGCAAGGCATTGCGGGCCCGGACGCGCTTGGATTGACAACCAATCCAATCGTCATTACCGTTAAAATCAGTCCGAATCAGTTGACCTCACTTGTCCCCGGACAAGCGGTTAAATTCGATGCGGCGGTTACTGCGGTGGGGGTTCCCAATATCATCGCCTGCGCTCAAAACGCTTACGCAGACGGATATGTCCTCTATGACGCCAAGAATGGTGGAGCAAGCTCTTTGAGCCCGCTTCAGGCAAATAATGAGTGTTTGATGCTCATTTCCGGCGTCCAGTGGTTTTTTGTCAATAGCGCAAACGTGGTTCAAGGTCAAGTCATTGAAGATAGCCCTGTTGCGGGCGGCGTTGAACCTCTCGGAACGACTGTTGGGGCTTTCCCGCGCGGAATTGCCATTGACTACGGAGCTACGGGCTCTATCGTCCGATGCTTAATGATGCCAGCGGCGGCCAAGATTTGCGCGGCGGCGGCGTAAGGGGATAATATGAAATTAAATCTAACCAAAGAAGAGCAAAAAGAATACGCCAAAAAGACGGTTCACAATTCGTCCGGCTGGGTGGCTCCTCCTACTCCGATTAAGCATAACCCCGCGATGCGGATTGACTCCTTCACGGGTCAAGGCAGAAGCGTTTGGAACGCTTCGGGAAATATCAACCCGCAAGACCTCGGCTATGACTACACGCTTCAAACCGTTACCGCCATCGCTACCGATGTCGTCCAAACGTCTTACTATGACGCTCCCATCGCTGACTATGTGGATGTGAATGTCGGCTTTGGCGCGTGGATGGAGAACATCAAAATCAACACCGTCGTAAACAACATGCAGAATTTCGCCAGCGGTTTCGTTTCCACCTCGGCCTCTATGGCGGAGATTGTCAAGGTCAATGTCGGATTGGTCGCCGTCCCTGTCAACATTAAAACGTGGCAAGCGGGCTATGACTACTCCATTATCGAAATCAACAAAGCATTGGCTTCCAACAACTGGTCAATCGTTGAGAGCTTGTCGGTGGCCTTAAAGCAGTTCTGGGATACGGGCGTCATCCAGTTCACCTTCCTCGGCGACCCGCAGGATAACGCCGACTTCCCGGGACTCCTTAACAACCCGACGGTTGAAGTCAATACCGCGCTCATCAGCCAAAACATTTCCAGCATGTCGCCTACTCAGTTCTCCAATGTCATCGCAGGATTGATTCCGGCGTTCCAAGACAATGCGAACTTCACGGTCTATCCTGACACGTTCGTGATACCACAGGACGATTATAACGGCTTGGCCGTCCCGACATCGGCGGCTTATCCGTATAAGAACATGCTCGAATATCTCTTGGAATCATTCAAACTGATTTCTCGAAATCAGAATTTCAAGATTCTACCGTCGCCGTATGCGATGGGAGCCAACAACTACAGCGGCTTGCAAACCTATGCGCTTTATGCTCGTCGCCCGGACTGCGTGAGGATGTATATCCCTGTTCAGTTCCAAATGAATCCGGCCGCCACGATGAACAACGTCAACTGGCAAGCGGTGGCGCAGGGTCAGCTCGCAAGCCCTGTGGTCATCAAGCCGGATTGGATGCTCTACTTTACTCATGCTTGAGGTGAAAAATGAATATCTTAAATAAAAGTTTAAAAAGACGCTTCACCCTCCAAAATGGAAAAAATGGAGAAAAGCGTGTCCTCCTTCCCCAAGGCGTCATTGAAGCTCTTGATGAGAAAGAGGTGGAGCTTCTTCTGGGAATCGGAAGAAACAGGCTCCCCCGCTTTGCGGAGCTTGTTGATGCCGATAAGGTCAGCCCTTTGGCGGCCAAGGCAAAAGGTCTCTCTGAGGAAAATGCCAAGCTCATTAAAGAGAATGCGGAATTAAAAGCCGCAATCGAGAAACAAGCGGAAAAGGCGGTGAAAAAATGAAACTGATTAAATCTCTACTGTTAGTCGCGTTGTTTCCCGTGCTTTCTTTTTCGCAGGCGAATGCGCCTGTCTATCAGGGTCAGGATAGGGTCTCCGCAGGAGCGTTCAGAAATGACAGCCTCTTGGGTTGTGTCCCGTTCCATGTTGACCTGACTACGACCCCTGTCCTCGTTGTTGCCGGAGCGGGTATCGTGGAGAGAATCTGCGCCATTACCGATACTGGGTCAACAACCTCGGCAGGTTTTGCCGCCGCTCTCGATTCGTCCGGCATCACTGGCGAAGGGGTTACGACCTCAATCCCAGCGGGGCAATTAATCGTCGCCCCTGTTGAAGCCTTGAATCTTAATGCCACGGCGACTAATTCGGTAAATTCAGGATGCGCTGATTTTTCCAATGCGCCGGGCCAGTTCAAAGATGGCCTTGTGGTTTCTCTTAGCTCGACTGCGGTTCAGGCCGTTGGTTGCTATCGTCTTGAGGCTGGTAACAATCCTGGCCCGTGAAGTAAGGTCTTTGTCATAAATGAGTAAATCATGTGGATACCACCGACAGTTGCTCAGTTTCAAGCGCAGTTCCCTAGAGATTTTGTCTATGGAACAGGCAATGAATCGGTAAAAGTTTCGGATATCCAAGCCGCCATAAATGAAGGTCAGGGAATCTTTAATCCCAATTTGTGGCAAACCACAATCTCAAATTTCTCTTCGGTCATTCAAGGGGACGTAACCAGCGGCTCCGTCGTTATCGCCAATCTCTCAAATGTTACTGGCTTGGCGCCAGGTCAAACTATCTCAGGGGCTGGAATCCCAAGTGGAGCCTCTATCGAATTTGTCGGATTGACCTCGGTTCAAATATCAGCCGCCGCAACCTCGACCAATCTAGCCACCTCAATAACCGTTGGCCAATCATCCGGTTATAGCGTTTCGGAAGCTCAAATTGCCTATGGCTATTTGACGGCCCATCTTTTGGTCTTGAGCTTGCAAAATGCAGGCGGCACAGGAAGCCCCGCCTCAGCGAGCGGCCAAATATCCAGCGGAGGCGGCATTGTCATCTCAAAATCCACTGGGAGCGTGTCAACCTCCTACGCATTGCCTCCATCAATCCTTAAAGACCCTTCGCTCGCCCAATACCTGCGAACCGGATACGGCCAAAAATACCTTCAGATGTTGATGCCGAAAGCCGCCGGACGCCGCGTCTATGTCGTTGGTTGCGAACCGCCTAACCCGATTGGCTATAACTACCCGGCCGCGCCAGGCTCGGATGGAATTATATGAGCGATTCCAGAGGCTTTGCTGGAAAAGGTTCTAGCGATTCCGACAATTTTAAGTTTGATATGTCGGGGCTTGAGAATCTTATCGACGTGATGAATAGCAAAAAAAAAGTTCAGGTCGGAATTTGGGGTGGAAGCCATCCAAGCCAAAAAGGACAGACAGAGACCAATGCCGATATCGGATATAAAAACGAGTTTGGCTTCATTACCAAGTTTAAAGGTAAATCAGTTCCTGTTCCGGCTCGTCCGTGGTTAAGACCCGCTTTTACCGAAAAAAATGTTGAAGAGATGGTGAAACGCGCGGTAGATTTCCTTAAGAAATCTGTCAAGAGTAAAGATGCAGCTCTGTTTTTTAATGGGATAGGCATCGCGGCAATGAACATCATCCAAAAAGCGTTCAATGACTCCGGTTATGCCGGAAAGCCGTGGGCTCCCAATCGTCCTTCTACGGTTAAACTGAAGGGCTCCTCCATGCCCCTCATTGACACCGGAAACCTAAGAAGGGCCGTGGTTTATAAGGTGGTGGGATAATGTTCCATCAAATGGGAGAGGCTTTTAGCGGGATGATGATTCCCCTAAAAATTGCTGTCATCGTTAAGAGCCAAGAGAATTTCAACACGATAGAAACAATCCAAAGCGTCGCTGATTTCTTAGGAGTTCTTCAACCTCTCAGCCGTCGCGCACTCCTTATGAAACCGGAAGGGGAAAGACATTATAAGTATTTCACGCTCTGGACGCTCGCCAATCTCGGCTTAATCAGAGAGCCATACTTAGACTCCTTCATCTTAGACCAACAGAATCGGCAGTATCGAGTCATGTCTCAATTTGACTGGTCGCAAGCCGGATACTGGGAATGCGACCTGAAGCAATCACCAACAGTTCAATCCGTCGCGGCGATAAATCCATGAGTATTCCCAACATGCTTCCGAACACGCCTACGACAACGACCGTAGAGCCAATCTCCGTAGTGGCGCAAATTCTTCAAAATCAGATGTCCCTTAGCGATGCCCAGATTTGTTTTACCTACCAAACTTATGAGATTCCAATCTCAGGAATCTTCTGTGCCCTCGGTTATGGCCCGCAGTCTAAGCCAATTAGCTGTAAGAGCTTTATAAATTTAGATGGCATTGAGAATCAAGAGCTGTCCATCCGGCATCACATCGAAATAGAGCTTATGAGCTTCGCTCCTGATAATTCCGCGCGGATACGAAAAGAAGAGGTCGCTTTAGCTCTTCAATCTTCCTACTCTCATAATTTGCAGATGGCCAACAGCATCAGTATCGCCTGGTTGCCGGAAGGGCCGTTTAACATTTCACACATCGAAGAAAACGGGGTCATGCTGAATAAATATCTGAGCAATGTTTACGTTTTCGCGCTTCATCAGAAACAGATAGCGGCTGATTCTATCGGAACATTCCCCGTCAATGTCGTTACGCAGGACGGAAAACAGATGGAGATTTTACCTTTGACTTAAGGAGAAACAATGTCTACTTCAATCATACCCCTATCCTATACCGTTAATGTGAATGTCTTTGCGGAACCCGCACTTCCTGTCGCGCCAAATATCAATACCTGCGCGATTATCACGCAAGACCCGATTCCGGCAACGTGGGCTTCCGGTCAAGCCTTCGGACAATATGTTACCGCTCAAAGTGTCGCCGCCGATTTCGGGATAAATTCAAACACTTATGCAATAGCGAACGCTATCTTTTCGCAACAACCGAATCTTCTCTTTGGCGGCGGCCAGCTTGTTGTCATCCCAAGACTTCAAAGCCCTTCGTTAGAATCGGTCGTGGCTTGCCTTGAGAGGGCGCAATCACTTGTTTATTTTTTCGGCTTTATTATTGACCAAGAGCTTACGGTCTCTGCGCCGTCAACTTTCTCGGCCATCGCGCAATATGCGCAAGCCAATAACCTCATGTGGTTCTATACCTCTTCTCAGATTAACGACCTGAACCCGGGCTCGCCCTTAGACCTATTGAGGCAGGCGGCAGAGAATCAAACGATATACTCGTATTATGGCTCACCGCTCCTCAATGGAGCCGGAGCGCAACAAACACAGATATTTTCAGGTTCATTTGCCGGAAGATTTATGTCCGTTAATTTTGCGGCTCCAAATTCGACACTCACGATGAACCTGAAACAACTGACCGGAATCTCGCAGGATAATACGCTGACCATCACCGCTCTTGACGCGGCAAACACGGTCGGGGCTAATGTCTACGCGAATATGTCCTCTTTCCCGTGTCTGCTCACTTCTGGGGCTAATGGCTGGTCTGACCAAATCTTTAACCAATTCTGGCTCAAGTTCCAACTTCAAACTGATGGCTTCGACTACTTGGCTGGAATACCGACAAAGGTTCCTTTCACCGATGCCGGAGTCAAGTCAGTGATGAATGTTTTGGGAACAACGATGCAACAGGCTGTTTTTAATGGCTTCTTGGCTCCTGGTCAATGGCCGAACACGGCCCCTACCTTTGGAAATCCAGCTCTACTTTTAAGCCAAGTGGCAAAAAACGGATACTACCTCTTTGCTCCAAAAGTTTCAACGCTCACTCAGGCGCAAAAACAAAGCAAAATCGCTCCGGTAATCTCAATCGCCGCATTAACGGCGGGGTCAATCCAAGGAATCACAATCGGCGTCTATGTTCAACTTTAAGGAGAAATAAATGGGCTCAATAACAATCGGTGGAGACGACACAGTTCAGTTTGACGGAATACCGCTCAGCACATTGGCGGATAAAGACCCGTGCGTGATAGAGTTCCCGAATGAACTCTTTACGATGGTTGTCGGCAAGAACGGCAACATCCTTGTTTCACAGAATAATAATGGCGCGCTTGCAAATATCTCCCTCCGGTTGGCAATGGGAGGCGGGGATGACGTAACGCTTAACTCCTACCTAGCCGAACAGGTGGCCGACTTGGCCAAGGGAGGGGCGCATACCATCATCGTTACCCAAAACTTCGGGGGTTCACCGAATGGCCCCGTAGCGGCAATCTATACCCTCAATACCGTATTCTTCACCAAGGGCGTGGTTCAAAGAATCGCCGCAGAAGGCGATATCGAGGCTGTCGTGGCTCTTTACAGCTTAAGGGCCGGCAGCTGGACGAGGGATTTAACATGAGGAAAATTATCTTAAGTCTCCTTTTGACGGTCATCGCTGGGAAGGCCCGGGCCCAGATAGTCCCCATCATACCGGAATCGGTTGCCTGTTCAGTGTTAAGCGTTTCCACAACGATTCCTACGCCGATGCTGTCAACCTCGACTGTTGATTTCGCATTGCCGGACTACATCAGCATCCAAAATACGGATGCGACGAACAGTATTTTCTGTTCCCAGAGTTCGACCGTATCAACCTCCACTGGTTGGAAAATAGGAGCGGGAACGGTTAAAGATTGGACGCTTGAACAGACCATGCAATGGTATTGCGTAGCTTCAACGGCGGTGGTGAATGCCGACGTCTGTCAGACAAAATAAAAAAAGGGAGAATAAAATGAGTGAGTTTACGCTGGACAGTGGGGCAAAGCTCGTCGTCGTTCCGGCCATGTTTAAGGATGGGATGCCTCTGGCGATGGCATTTATCCGAGCTTTAAAAAAAGCGGAGGTTGACCAGAATCTTGAGATAGAAGAGGCCCTAGACAAGGTGGCCGTCGAGGAAGAAATCATCTCAAAAACAATGGCCTGCTCTACTAGGGCGTTATGGAATGGCCGCCATATTGATGATGCTCTCTTTGATGACCCGCGCGTCGGAGCGCAGGCAACGTCTGATTTCCCAAAGATACTCAATATCATCTTGATGGAGAATCTAAAACCTTTTTTTCCGAAAGCCTTTTCAGCGTCCACGGGAGTAAGCGACGCGGCGACCTCCCAAGGGCAAAAATAAAAGCTGAAGAGGCGTTGTTTGTCGCCCTGCGTCTGGCAAGGAAAGGATTCTGGGGAGGAGACCCCGACAAAGTGCTTATGGCCCCATCCGACAAGGTTATCGCCGCCCTACAATACGATGCCTTTGTTGATGACTACGAATCGGCCTACATCGAGCTAAACTCACATGAAAGTAGCTGATATCTACGCTGAATTTGGAATTAAGGGCGATACGGCTGTTGTCGGTCGCCTCGCTAATCAAATGTCATCGTTTGGGCTTTCTACGCTCGGCGCAATAGGTCTGCTCGGAATACTGGCCGAAACCCTCAAGGGTGTCGTTTTTAATTCTGTCGCTTTTTCTTCGGCCATGACTAAGACGGTGGCAGAATACGGGCTCAGCGCAAAGGCCCTCCAAGAGTGGCAGAATGTCGCGCGCGCATCAAATGTTGATGTGGGCGTTGTCGCGCCCTCGATGAGCAACCTCGCTAAGACCTTGGCGGCTTTTAGGCAAGGGACGCAGAACCCAGACATGATTAAGGCGGCGGCTTTTTTCGGATTCAAAGACAACATCCTACAAAAAACTCCCGAAGAAATCTTTAACGATTTAAGGACGAAGGTGCCAGCCTTAATAGCGTCTCATGGTCGGGCCTATGTCAGCAATACGCTTTCTATGCTCGGTATAGACCCCTCAATGATTCAGTCTTTCACGCTTTCTAAGGGAAAATTTAACCAAGACCGACGCCTGTCCCCCATCTTTTCATCATCTGAAATATCGGACTACACGAAACTCTCCGAAGAGTTTAGGACGGCATCGCAGACGCTTTTTGTCTCACTGTCAAAGAGCCTTATCCCTTCAATTAATAACCTAAACACTGTCCTAATCGGATTCAACAAGATGATGAATGAGGGAACATTGGCACGATTATCGGATATTTTCAATCTGCTCTTATACCCAGAAAGAAAAACGTCTCAGATTATAGATAAACTGGCGACTTCACCACAATCCACGACGATAAACCAAACCAACAGTTTTGATATTAAGACCTTGGAAGGCGACATCAAAGGGATAGGCAACAGTGTCGCGACAGAGGTTGCTCGTCAGATTAAAATCGCCATACTTCAACTGAACGCTCCGCAGAGGAAATCTCCATAATGAGTCTCTCAGGATTCACTCAGGGGGCGCAATCAGGAGCTTCTTCGGCCTCAACAGGAGTTAGCGACCTCCAAGGATTCATTAATGGCAATCAAAATGCTTTTCAAATTAATCCTGTCGGGATGAAGGGAATTGCCGGATTTTTATTTCACGAACAGGATGAACAGGAAATGCGGCTTGAATCGGAAATACCCGACCATTGGATGGAAAACAATTTGAACCTTCAAGACCATGTGGCGCATAAGCCTATCATCACAACATTCCGCGGATTCATTTGTGAAACGGTAGCCCCTCTTCCTAATGGGTTTAGCGTTAATGGCGGAGTGGCGGGTAATTTGGCGGCCTTGAATCAGAAACTGACGACGACAACGGCATACCTCGGGAAATACACGCCTGCCGCTCTCCAAAAACTTCAAGGTCAAATTTCAGGCGCGGTATCAAAAGTTCAAGGCTACACACAGGAAGTTTCGCAATATCTGAACCGAGCCCAGAGCTTATTGTCCATGTTCGGCGGTAATTCTGGGGCTAAGACTGCTCAGCAAAAAGCCTATGCCGCCCTTTCCGGTCTCTGGTCATCCTATACCCTTTTTAATGTCCTTACTCCTTGGACATTGCTTAAAAATATGCAGATTCTCAATCTTGTCCTCATCCAACCAAAAGAGACGGAAGACAAGTCAGATATTGTCATCACGATGAAGCAGATGAATTTTGTTGATAATGTCGCCAGCTCTCTTTTGGGGCAAGGAAGATACGCCCATAATATGGCTCCTCAGACCAACTTAGGGACGACTTCGGGAGTCGGCATGGGAACTCCGGCGCAGAATCCAAGCCTGCTTCAACGGATGAATCTATGATACTGCTTCAGAATTTAACGGACTCGGCAGACCAGATTGTCAATATCCAAATGCCGGACGGTTCTATTGGGACTCTTGAGCTAATTTTCTTGGCTTCAATCCAACGCTGGATTTACAATTTCACTCATCCAAAATTTACCAATGGGATGATACAAGGACAGATGCTTTGTCAACATCCGAACATCTTGAGGAATTTTAAAAATATCATTAATTTCGGGATGAGCATTATTTCTTCAACAGGGAATGACCCTGTTGGGATTGAAGATTTTGTTAATGGAAACATAAGCATCTACATTCTCGACGCAAGCGATGTCCAGTATCTTGAGACTTCCATCTTCACAGGAGCGGTCGCATGAAGTTTCAAAGATTCTTCATAATGGAGGTTCAAGGGGCGACTCAAAAATGGGCATTCGGTTCTCCCTTAACATTGGAGCTTTCAATCGTGATGGGTGTGTGGCAAGGAATTTCACATGCAACCTTCCGCATCTATAATCTAAGCCGAGAAATGAACTCGGACATTTTTCAGCTTTCAATAGACCAGGGTTCTTTCCGGCAGATTAAACTGTGGGCCGGATATCGCTATTCAAACTCGACGCAATTACCATCAGGGCAATGGGTCTCTCCCCCCACAAATTCCGCTGGGCCGACGGATACCTTCTATCTCGATAAGAAGTATGTCCCCTTTAGGCCGCCCTTGATTTTTGACGGAAATATAATCTCATCTTCTTCCTCGCGCGAAGGGCCGATATGGATAACAACGATTGAGGCATGGGACGGTGGATTTGCGAGGACGAATAGCTATGTCTCAATCTCATTTGCCCCAGGCGTTACTTTTCAGAATATCGCCTCTTCCCTAATAAACAGCATGGGAACGACAGTAAGCATTGGTTACATCTCTCCCGACATAACGATAAACAACCTGAAAGGGATGACGGTCATGGGGAACCCCTACGACAAACTCCTCAATTTGTGCGCTGGGCTCAATGCCGACATGTATATAAATTTTGGGAAAATCTATATCGTTAAAAAAGGTCAGCCCGTGCCATCCCTTGGAACATTCTCTATTGATTCGACGACGGGTCTTTTGGACACTCCCCAGATTGAATTTCCAAAATATAGTTTTAAGATGCTCTTTGAGCCCAGAATAATGCTCGGCCAAACGGCAAGCGTAACATCTCTTCTAAGCGTTACCAGCGGAGATTTTACTGTCGGTGGAATCTCACATAATGGGATGATATCGGATGCCGTTGGCGGCGACCTTACAACGCGCGTTGAATGCTACACGCCCAAGGCGTTTATTCCGGCAGGGATGGTTCCATAATGACTATAAACGGTTCAAATATCGGTTACGGACTTCCCCTCAAAGACCCTGAACTCATTGACGTGCTTTATGTTTTGCAAAGGAAAATACTGTTGGACTTATTCAGCGTTCATATCGCCACCGTAACATCGGTTAATTTGTCCACGCGAACCCTGAACGCCCAAATTGCTTATCAGAAAGTGCTGGCAGACGGGACGGTCATTCCTTATCCCGCCATGAATAATTGTCCCTTTATCACAATCCAAGGGGGTGGTGGAGCCTTGCAACTCCCTGTTTCCAGCGGAGATTCATGCCTATTGCTTTTCAACGACCGTTCCATGAGCGATTGGTGCGTTAATGGGCCGCCGAGCCCTCCTCAAAATGGCCCGGCAATACCTGATGAAAGGTTGCATGACCCATCGGATGCCATTGCCCTTGTAGGTCTTAACTGGGAAAGCGACTCACGCATACCAACAGCGTCATCTTCAGAAGCGAGGCTCGTCTATTCTGGCTCAAAATTTGGGCTCTCCGGCGGCAAGGCTACAGTATCAAATGGAACGATAACCCTCTTGACTGTTTTGCAAAAGCTGATAACCGGAATTTTGGCTTTGACCGCAAGTGGGGTTCAAGTGGTTGACTCAAGTGGCGATGTTACGGCCGCTCAGGCGCAATTATCGGAGCTACTCTACTGATGATTATCAGAGCCACGACGCCTACGCGCGATTTTATCTTCGGAAACGGAAAACATTCATATCTCTCCGGCGAGGCCGCCATAGAGGCGAATGTTCAATCAAGCCTGTTTGAATTTGTTGGCGACTGTTTTTTTAATACTGGGGCTGGAATAGATTGGATAAACCGGCTGGGAAATCCAGGACAAGAACAGAATCTGATAAGCGACATAAAAATACTCATCCTTAATTGCTATGGCGTTATCTCAGTCAACAGCCTCACCATGCAGGTTAATCCAAACACTCGGAAAATGACGATATCGGTTCAAATAACGACGATATATTCAGCCTCAGCAGAACTAATCACTATCGTCCCAATTATCGGTAATCCTCCAAGCGGGAGCCCCAATGCCTAATCAACTATCTGATACCGGACTTACCATCGCCTCACAAACGGAAATAGTGTCCGACCTTACGACGGCCTACACTCAGATTTATGGAGCTGATATAAATCTCGGTTCCAATACGCCTGATGGTCAAATCATCCAAATTTACGCGACCGTTCTTGAGGATAATTTACAGCTCCTTAACTCGGTCTATAATAGTTTCTCCCTCGCAAATGCCTTTGGCGTCCAGGTTGATAATCTCATCGCTATCAATGGGATGCAGAGGCAAAATGGAACTCAGACCGTGGCCTATGTCAATGTTGTGGCGACTCTTCCGATAAACTTGGTAGGACTTAATGCTGGTGGTTCTACTCCATTTACGGTCGCAGACCAGTCCGGCAATATGTTTCAGCTTCAAACGTCTTATTCATTTTCCGGCCCAGGGAATGCAACGCTGGCCTTTGTTTCTGAAAATATCGGGGCTGTTTTAACATCTCCAAACACAATAACATCCATCCTGACGCCTATCGTTGGAATTGTCTCGGTCAATAATCCTAGCACGGCTTCAGACATAATCGGCATCACTGAAGAAAGCGACCAACAATGCAAGGTCAGACAGGCTCAGTCCCTTGCAATGGGAGCGGTGGGGCCTGCGGACGCGCTCAGGGCTCAGATTTTAAATATCCCAGGCGTTGCGGATGCTTTCGTTCCTGAAAATGAGAATAATTCAGTGACCAATGGAATCCCTGCCAATGGGATATGGCCGATTGTCAATGCGCCAGGCGTCAGCCAGGCTTTAATCGCGCAAGTTATTTACACCAAAAAGATGGTAACTGCTTCTCAATTATTCACGGCCACTGTCGGAGGGACGACGACATCCGGCTCAGCGGTGATATCATCAATAGATACGACAGGAATGACCGCAGGGATGATTGTCAGTGGGACTGGGATACCGACGGGCTCCATTATCTCTCTCGTAAATTCAGCCACCGAGATAACAATTAATCAAAATGCCACGGCAAGCGGAGCCGTAACCTTGACGGTTTCCACAAACAGCTTCATGGCCACGGCGGTGTCTTATAATATCACTCGTCCGGCTGGAAATTTATTTACCGCTTGGTGGTCAAACGCGGTTCCGCAACCGCTTTACATCGCTTTTCAGATTTTGCCCATAAATGGGATTGACCAATTCAACACAACCGCCTTGGCCGCTTCTTTGGCCTCAACCTTGACCTATCGGCTTAATCAGTCGGCTTTCATCGGGGACATCATCCGTGCCATGCAGACCATAGCCCCAAATGGCTATCTCCAAAATGTTTTTGTTGGGACTGCTTCTCCGGCAAATCAACAGTTAGCGGTTCCGTTAAATCTCGTTAATTACTTCACCGTCTCATCGGCCAATATCACAATAACCACATGACCAACGAAGAATTAGTCGCCACTTACGTTAATCTGCTGATTATCCAATATGCAGACCCGAACAATCAGCCCAACGCAACGGCAACAATAAATGCGATGGCCACAGAAGGAATTGCTAATCAAATTGTCGGACAAGTATCTGATGGATTTTCACTCAATGGAATATATGGCCAAACTCCTGCAGTAGGAGCCCAGCTTGACATTTTGGGCCAATTTGTCGGCGCGGAAAGATTGATACCAGGCTATGGCTCTTCCGTAACCGATTTCGGAATGCAGGACACGACCAAAGCCCTTAATGACTCCATCGGCGGCTACGGCATGTCAACAGTTTCACCTCCGTCTGATTATTGGGACACGACCACGGGAATACCAGGTGGAACGTATGTCTTGCCAGACGCTCAGATGGTTAATCTGATTAATTGGCTCGCCCAATTAAACAATATGTTCTTATCGGTGGCAAACATTGACAATCTTCTGTATAGCTTCTTTGGAGATTACATCTACATGGAAGAGGGTCAGCTAACGATAAATTATTATCAAAGACCGAACAATCCGACGGATTTTTATTCGCTTGTTAAATTCCTTGGGATTTTACCCAAGCCTGCCGGAGTCACAATAGGAGCTTCTTGATATGTCAAAAATACCTCGAAAAACCGCTTTAATCTTCGCAGAAAATGCGGTCTCAACCGACATTGAACAGTTTGGAAGTATGGCCGTTTCCGGTTCTCCCAATTATACCGTAGACCCTGCGGTCATCCAAGCCTTGGCCGCTTGGGGTTTAGGCTGGACAGCGGCTCTGGTAGGGCCAAATAATACTGAATTCAAACAAGACCGCAACGCCGTTGACTACGTGGCCTCCTATCAGCTTGCTTATATCCTTCAGCAGGGCGTGGCTGAATGGGACAGTGGGACGACCTACTACACAGGTTCCATCGTCCAATATTCCGGCAATATTTACCAGTCCCTCGTTGACACGAATTTAAACAACACGCCTACCGGAGTTTCATCGGCTTACTGGAAATCACTCTCAACACAACCGACGCAGACGATATTGAGTGCAGGGACTTCGGGGACTTATACGCCTCCGGCGAATGTTCTTTTCATCAGATTTAAAATGATTGGCGGTGGTGGTGGGAGTGCGGGTTCCGGAGGGAGCGGCGGCAATGGTTACAATACCAATCTTGGGCCGAACTATACGTGTGATGGCGGCAGTGGCGGCACATCAGCAGCTGGCGGCGGTGGGGGTGGTGGTTCGTTCCCATCGGGAACATTCAATATCTTTGGCGCGCCTGGTTTTTTGATTGGCGGCGCGCCTGGATTCGGCGGCTCAAACATTTTTGGGCTTAGCGGATACGGAGCCGGAGCTACGGCTAATGATGGTTTGGGCGGAGGGGGGGCCGGCGGCTATCTCGAAGGTCAGATTCTCAATCCAAGCGCGATGTCATATTCTGTCGGCGCGGGCGGTTCGGCAGGCGCGGCTGGAACCGGATATGTCGGCTATGTCGGGAATGGTGGAATCATCGTCATCGAAGAATATTATTACTGATATGCCCAAAATATTGCGTAAGACCGCTCAGTTATTTGCCGCCAATGCGCCAGCCAACGAAGTAACTGTCTTTGCTTCTTTGGAAAATGGAACCTTAACCTATTCGGTTGACCCCACCGCCATACAGGCTCAGCCGGATTGGGGACTGGGCTGGACTTCTTCACAATTTGAAGGCACTCGCGCGCCTTATGTTTTTGACCGCAACGCGGTTGACCTCGTCTGCTTCCAGCAAATTGCCGATATCCTTCAAGACGGTATTCCTCAATGGGACGCGGGAACTACTTACTACACGAACTCAATCGTCCAGTATAATGACCAGAAATTTATCTCGGTCATTGATTCAAATCTAAACAATGTCCCGCCGAATTTAGCTTCAAACGGATACTGGACATTCGTTAATTTCCCTTCACTCAAACAGCTTATCCCTCCGACGCGGACAATACTCTACGTTGGCACGGGTGATTATTCACCGCCCGCCGGCGTAGTGAGACTTAAAATCCGAGCCGTGGGTGGTGGCGGCGGAGGATGGGGAAGCTCCGATTATGGTCAAGGCGGTGGAGCTACCACGCTCCAAACAGCGGGCGGGAATATGCTGGTGTCAGCAGGAGGAGCTGGTGTCCGTGCTGACATTAACGGCATAAATCATCCTATCGGCGGCACAGCTTCAGATGGCGACATCAACATAAACGGTAATTATCCTATATCATTAGGCTCAGCAAACAACATTGGCGGGATATCAGTCTTTGGCGGAGCCAGCCTTGGAGGATTTACTGATATCGCTCCTGTGCCCAACACGGGAGCCGGAGGGGCTTCTGATTCAAACAACAACACAACCGCGCCCTATCAAGGTAATTATTACGGCGGCGCATCAGGAGCTTATTGCGAAAAGACAATTCTTGCGCCCGTTCCATCAATCATGCCTTATACCGTTGGCGCGGGCGGCGCGGGAGGGCCCGGAACCATGACTGGTTTTGCCGGAGCTGACGGAATTATTATAATAGATGAGTTTTATTACTAACATGGAACCTGATGATGTGTTGATGTTTGAAATTCCGCAAATTAAAGACCCGTGCATTAATTGTGGGTTACGTAATCCAGTGAACACTCAAGGTCTTTGCTATCGGTGTTACGTGATTGTCAATATCAAATCAGTAGAACCAGATTGGTTGCCTGGTGATGAACATCCGCTTTGGTGTGGTTGCACGCTTCCCGAACACTTCTCCACTAATGAACAGAGGTTGAACAAATGCCTAAACTGAAATTACAGCGTCTTTGCTGGAAAATGCGCCAGCAATTAGCTTTACGCGATTTTTCTGGCTATACTATTAATGTGAAAAGATTTATTGGGCTTAGCGTTCTGAAAATGCTTTTAATTTTTCCATTGGAAGCGTATGGCCAATTTTGCCCTGGTTGCATCCAAAATTCAGACGTTCCTCAAAACGCTCAGTTTAACGTTTCATCGGCCACCGTGCGTGGTCAATTTACCGCCGGAACCTTGTCAATCTCCACGTTTTCGGTTTCAACACTTACCGCGACTACCGCGTTAATCGGCCCAGGCTCACTCATAACGGGTCTAAATGCCTCAAACATATCTCAGGGCAATATCTCATCCAATAGCGTCGTGGGGCCTTACCCTGGCATTGATGAGGTAGGGATATTGAGCGTTGGGAATTGGGAAGCGACGCCTGTTGGGACGCAATACGGCGGAACAGGTCAGAATTTTGTTGATGTTTCAACAGGTTCCTTGGTTTACTTCGGGGGGAATGGAGTCATGGACACCCTTTTGCCTGGGTCTCCTCTCGGGCTTCTCCAGTCTATGGGTTCATCTTCCCCCGAGGTCTGGACATCTTCGCCTCAAGTCTCAGGCATCAATCTCTACAATATCTCGCTCAACAGCCTCAACCCTGGGACATTGCCGACCAGTATCACCGTCTCGACAAATTCAATCCCATTTGTTAATGGCACATCGGTCATCGGTAATATCTCTGGGCAAGCCCTCGGCGGAGTAAGCGGAACAGTCAGCCTTACTCAGCTATCCACTGGGACACTGCCCAATGATATCCCCGCATCCAGTATCACGGTTACGGGAGTCAGCGCAGGGACTTACGGGACGTCCTCGTCTGTCGGTCAATATCAGGTCGGGACGGATGGGCGGATTATAACGTCTACCAATGTCCCGATATCAATCTCAGCAAATCAAATCACTGGCGGGACTTTTCCCTCCGGTCTCTTGGTTCCGGCGGCCAATGTCCAAGCTGGTAGTCTAGGCTCTTCTGTTGTGGGTTCTTCCTTGGCTCCCAATGGCTCCAATTATGGAACCTTCGGCTCGGCCTCGGTCATCCCGACATTCACCTCCGGAAATGATGGCCGTATCTTGGCTGTCTCAACAATGGCGGTCTCAATCCCCGCGAGTGGAATCAACACGCCGATTCAATTCAGCCAAATATCAACAGGGACGCTCCCGACTAATATTGTGGCTTCCAGCGTAACAGGGACAGGTATCAGCGCGGGGACGTATGGTAGTGCGACGCAAATCCCACAGATTCAATTTGGGACGGATGGGCGGGCTATCAGCGCGGCTAATGTCGTCCTATCCAGCGCACCAGGCGGACCTGCTGGCGGCGCATTGAACGGAAATTATCCAAACCCTGGCATTTCGCCCACGGGCGTCATTGCCGCGACCTATGGCAACGTGTCGAATACCCTTGTCGCCATGCCCGTCATCACCGTCAACTCTGCCGGACAGATAACCTCAGCCTCTCAACAGTCCTTCGTTCCCACCTCTCCCGATACCGCTTTTACCACGGTCTCAAATCCATGGACGCAGACGCAGACCTTTCCCAATGTTATCGTAGGGCCTTCTCTTTCCTCAACCACAGCGGGCGGTAATTTCGAGAGTTACGGAACCCTTACCAGCGGTGGAGATACCATCTTCACATCATCCTCAACAGTTTCCGGTCAGGTCTCAACTTTGGATATCGGCGATGCTGGCGAATATAAATTAAATCTTAACAATGACGTTTTTGGCAATGACCCGACTGGTGCAGGCTTAGGTTTTTATCCAACTCAAGGCGGTTGGATTGATTGGAATGATGCTGAAGCCCCTGGCGGGGTTAGCTTTTACGATAACCCTGGGGCCGTTAGCCAAGGTTACGGATTCTCCTTCAACAATCTGAACTCTGCCGGAGCCTTGTTGAACTCGCCCCTCAAGATGGACTTTAATGGGAATTCTACATTTTCCGGCAATGCGACGGTGGGCGGCACGCTCGGAGTTACGGGAGCCTCAAGCCTCAGCAGTCTATCCACCTCCGGCAATGCGACGGTGGGCGGCACGCTCGGAGTTACCGGAGCATCAAGCCTAAGCAGTCTATCCATCTCCGGCAGCACGGGATTCGGCATCAATGGTCCAAGCAGCACAATATTTCCAAATTCATCAAGTGGTGGTAGTAACCCCATCGTTAAAGCAGGTGATACTAGTATCATTTTTTCCAGCGATGGAATCAATACAGGAAATTTTGTTATAGCCCCTTGGAATACAAACATAGTTGGAATACGGATATTAGGTAGTAACGGCAACGTCGGCATCGGAACCCCCTCACCCTCCGCCCCCCTCGAAGTCAGCGGCGCAAATGCGGCGGGAAATGGGCTGGTGGTGGATTCAAGCGCGACGGTGAATGGGATGTTGCATTTTGGTTTAATAAACCAAGATGTTACTTGTGCTGCCTCAACTTC
>JAEHJW020001238.1_pt1 | contig 23056 bp, 29 predicted proteins | sample 9271431 | NCBI WGS metagenome assembly JAEHJW02 | reverse complement strand
GCTTGAGGGCCTGATCGCTGCTGCCAACGGCGCAGGAGCTAGCGAGGCTGTCGAGCGCCGCACTGAGAGCACGCTTTGCGGCGTTCGCGGGCGCTGAGCAGCTTGCCGCATCTGGCGAGAGACGCGCCCGACCCTAAGACGAGTAGAGGTCGAGCGCGGCTTGAGCGCCGCGCAAAAGTTCGCGCAGGGCATCTTCGTGAGGCGGAGGGTCGATCCACGTGAATGCGAAAATCTCTTCGCCGTCGTCGCGGAGCGAGAATGTTAGACCGTCGCAGGCCTTAGCTTCCCCGATCCGGGCGACGAAGCGCGGCACCCACAGATGGATCAGATACTCGCGCTTCTCCTCGTGATCGGCAGCCAGGAGCCATTCGTCTAAATATCCGCGCGCGATGCGGGGAAGTGCGCCCATAGCGGCCCGAACAGCGGGGGGAACTTCGACCTCGCCGGCTGCCCAACGGCGAACAGTGCGCGGATTCACTCCCAGGTGGTGGGCGAGCTTGGTTTGCCAGGCCGATCCGAAACGTGCAATGCAGATAGCGCGGAACTCAGATAGATTCATCGGGACACTCATTTCAACGGCACCGGCGACGGCTCTTTTTGGGCAGACAATCCAAAGCGACAACACGCTGCCAGCGCTCGGCATCGGGACCGCCGAGCGACTGCTCAGACACTTCGCCGATCATGCCCTTGATCTCAGATATGGCGGCTTCGCTGCCGCCCCACGAGCACACATCGGAGGTCGTCTCGTAGAAGTCGCCTTTAGCGATGCGGTGCGCGTCATAATACGCGTCCCCGCCGCGAGCTTCTATTGTGGACCGCCGTTCGATGAAGCAGTCGCCGGAGGGAAGATTGAAGTAGTAGCGCATGATCTCATGGTTGCCAGTGCTGCGCGGCGACCAATAGCGAGGCGCAAGCGCTGCAAATTCAGGGTGAGTTGCAAAGTAGGTTTTCCAGCTGGAGTCGGTGGCCATTGTGACCTTCCTTTTCGTGGTGGGCCTGGCTGCGCCCTTCCATGTTTCTAATATAGGGCATCCTGCCCTAGTTGTCAAGGGGAAAATGCAAAGATTTTGAATTATTTTCACCATGGTTGGTTCATTTTTTTCGATTATCGGTTTGAAGGGGAAAAAGGGTGCTATGGTTATCAGCGGAACGGAAATGCTGTTTCAGAGTCCGAACCCGGCGCCAGCAGGCCTGGCGAGCACGCCCGATATGCGAGCCGAAGTAAAGGTAAGTTGAGCTGCGCCTCCATCCCGGACTGACAGCAGTCAGACGGGCGCAGCGGAAATCGACCGCAGCATTAGAAATGCTAAGGCTGCGGGCCTCCTCCACTCACTCAAACAACGCGAATGCCGAGATCGCAATCGGAACGCCGTCGCCTGCACGGGGTCACGGTCAATTTACTTTCAACCAATACTGCGTTGGGCTGGCACGTGGTGCGCCAGGTGAGCGCGGCATACGCTCTGGAACAGATTGCGCTGCGCAAGTGGCGCGAGATTTGGTGCGAGAGTGGCGAGCTGTTCGGGGTACAGCCAATGCGGGCGGTGGATCGTCTGGGGCTGGCGCAATGGCAGATTGAGCGCTTGCTCGCCGTGACGATCACGAATGCCGAGCTGCGACGGTATGTGGGGCTTTACGGCAAGTCGCGCACGCTGGGGATGCCTGAGTGGAAGCGGCTGAAGCGGCATGGGCGCTTCGACGAGGAGAAGATTCTGGCGCCCGAGGACGCGATCGAGCGCGCGATTGAGAAGGTGCGCCGATGGCCCTTCTGCGCGAACGTGATCGGGCACGATGAAAAAGGCGCGCCAATCTGGGGCGACAAGGCAATCCGCGTATATCCGCGGGCGACGAATGTTGGCAGCACGAGGAACGGATGAGCCTATCAGAGCAGTTCTGGCTGAGTGTTTTCGTGGAGTTCGTTGCCGCCATCGCGATGGGGGCAATGATGAAGCAGCAGTTGAAGGATTTGGTGGGCTGGGTTCGCGAGATCAACACCGATATGAAGATTCTCCGCGACGGGCACACGAACCACGAGGGCAGGATCGCGCACGTTGAGGGGCGTCTGGGAATCCCGCGGGAGTGAGTGATGGCTTGGAGGGGTGGCAGGAATGAGCAAGCGGCTGAGCATCTCGCATGAGGGCATCCGATTTATCGAGGCTTGCGAGGGATTTTCGGCGCAGGCGTATCCCGACCATGGCGGCACGGCGATCGGCTACGGGAGCCACGTGGCGCCGGGGTCGTTTCCAGATGGCATCACGCGGGCACAGGCATATGCCATGCTGCTGGCGGATCTGGCGCCGTTTGAGGAGATGGTGCGGCAACGGGTTCCGGCTGACTGCACGCAGCAGCAGTTCGACGCGTTGTGCAGCTTTGCCTACAACGTGAAGGGGCAGCCTGGCGCGCTTGAAATGCTGCTCTCGCACGGCTGGGAGAATGTACCGGCGCAACTGCCGCGCTGGTGCCATACGGTGGTCGATGGCGTAGAGGTTGAGGACGCGGGATTGAAGGACCGGCGGCTCAAAGAAGCCATGATGTTCAGGGATAAGCGATGGGCGAGTTGATGCACCTGATGGCGCGGCACGCGACGGCGGCAGAGCTGCGTTGGCGGTGCTCTTTGTGGCGTTTGTGCACAACATGCCGGAGAATCCGCCGGCCACGCTGCGCGCATGGTGGACGTGGATGAGGGATGCGTTGCAGACGGCGATCCCTGTGCGTAGGGCACAGGATGGAAACCCTACGAAGGAGTAATCGGCGATGAAGCGATGGAGCATTTTGAATCTGGCGACAGTCCTGAGCGTGGCGGCTGGATGCCGACCGGCGACGGTGACGCCTGGCGCGCTGGCCCCGGGAGCGGTGAATCAGTTCGACGAGCAGAGCTACGCGGTTCTGGCCGCGAGTCAGGCGACGCTGAACAGCCTGAAAGCGTCGAATGTGCCGGCGATCAACACGGCGTTGAACGGCGCGATTCTGGCCTACAACACGGCAGAGGCGGCGTATCAGGTGTATCACGCGGCTGCCGTAGCTGGGCAGAGTCCGGCGACTGCGCCGGTGAGCACGGCCATCAGCAAGCTGCAAACCGAGATCACGGCGGTGCAGACGGCCGCAACGGAGGCGAAATGACACCGCTGGCAATTTTCCAACTGATCGCGGCCATTGGCCCGATTGTGACGGCGGCGCTGCAGGCTGGCGGCGCAATCCCAGCGAACTACGGGGCGTTGGTGACGGCGATCGAGAATGCAGTGGGACAGTTTGGCACGGCGATCTCGAATGCGCAGACGGGGCAGCTCGATGTGAACGCCATCACCATACTGACGGGGATCTCGGCAGCGGTATCGGTGCTGCAAGCCGAGACGGGCATTTCGCCCGCGGCGCTGGGGCTCGTGAATGCGTTCGACAGGGCGGTGACGGCTGGGTTGACTGCCTACCAGGCGGCGGAGAAGAAGGTCGACCCGACGACGCTGGGTCCGATCGCGCCTGTCGCGGCCTGAATCGGATGACCGTCGCGGACGAATGCGAGGATGACGCCGCGCGGGAAGTCGTGGCGATGCAGTTCGCGGCCGGTGCAGCGATCGCGGACCTGGCTGAGGAGTGGGAACACGATGCGGGCTGGGTGGAAGAAGCGATCCGGCGAATGCTGTTGCAATCGATCCCGAGGAGCGATGGAGGGATGAAGCCGCCGCGTGCCGAAGGGAGGGCCGAGCGCCGCGAAGAGCAGGAAGCGGTACGCGAGGCGCAGAAGGCCTTCGAGTGGGGACAATGACGCCGAAACAGGCAATCTTCATCGCGGAGTATCTGGTCGACCGTAACGCGACGCGGGCAGCGATGGCCGCGGGATTCGCGCCGGCGAGCGCCCACGTGACGGGTGCGCGGCTGTTGAAGAGCCGCAAGATCGCCGCGGTGATCGCACAGCGCCAGGCGCAGCGCACGGCGAAGCTGGAGTTTGCCGCCGAAGAGCTGGACCGCGAGCTGATGAGGATTGCGCACGCGGACGCAGGGCGCCTTTATGGCGAGGATGGGAAGCAGATTCCGGTCCGGTTGCTCGACGAGGATACGCGGCGCGCGATTGCCGGCGTGGAGGATGAGACGCGCGGGGACAGACGCATCCAGCGCGTGAAGATGGCGGACAAGATTCGCGCGATTGAGCTGTTGTACAAGCGGCAGGGATTGCTGGCGAACCAACGGGAGTTCAGCGCGTCGCTGGAGAGCGGCGAGGAAGGGTTGATGCCGCACACGAATATCACTGTGACACTCGTGCGGCCGGAATGAACGTTGAGATTCCAGAACCAGCCGGGATGCTGTTTGAGCCGGCGCGATTCAAGGTGCTGTGGGGCGGCCGCGCGGGGATCAAGAGTTGGAGTTGCGCACGGGCGCTGCTGACGCTGGGGTATGCCAAACGGCTGAGGATCGCGTGTGGGCGCGAGACGATGCGCTCGATTGATGAGAGCGTGCATCAACTGCTGTGCGATCAGATTGTGGCGCTGGGCATGAAGGATTTTTACTTCCCGTTGCGGAACTCGATCAGAGGGCGCAACGGGACGACGTTCTCGTATCACGGGCTGCGCGATCGCAGCGTGCACAACATCAAGTCGCTGGAGAGCGTGGACGTACTTTGGCTGGAGGAAGCACAGAACATCAGCAAGAGAAGCTGGGTGACGGTGATTCCGACGATCCGCAAACCGGGGTCGGAGATCTGGGTGAGCTTCAATCCCGAGCTGGAGACGGACGAGACGTACCAGCGGTGGGTGTTGCATCCCCCGCAGAACGCGGTGGTGAAAAAGACGAGCTACCGCGATAATCCGTATCTATCGGGAGAGATCAAGGCGGATATTGAGCACTTGAAAGCTACCGACCCGATGGAGTTCGAGCACGTGTATGAGGGTGTGTGCAGGAGCGCGGTGAACGGCGCGATCTACAAAGAGCAGCTCGTGGCAGCGGAGAAGGAGCACCGCATTACGCGGGTGCCCTACGATGCCTCGCGGCCAGTGGACACGTTCTGGGATCTGGGGTTTGGGGATAACACGTCGATCTGGTTTGCGCAAAGTATCGGGTTTGAGTTCAGGCTCATCGATTTTGTTTCTGACTCCCTGAAGGACTTGGGCTATTACCTGAAGGAGTTGGGGAAAAGGCCCTATCGGTATGGAACGGCCTATTTGCCGCACGATGCGCGCGCGAAGACGCTGGCGGCCGGTGGACGGAGCGTGCAGCAGCTCGTGGAAGCCGGCGGCTACAAGGTGCAGATCGCGCCGAGTCTGAGTGTGGCGGATGGTATCGCTGCGGCGCGGGCGATCTTCAATCGGTGCTGGTTCGATGCGGAAAAATGCGCGGAAGGCATCCAGGCGCTGAAGCACTATCGCTACGAGTTCGACGACAAGCTGGGAACGTTCAAGAGCACGCCATTGCATGATTGGGCGTCGCATCCCGCGGACGGCTTCAGGATGTTTGGAGCGGTGATCCGCGAGCCGGGACGGCCACCCAAACCGGCTGGCGAGCTTGCCTACATGGGGCCCGACGGCTGGATGGCGTAGAGGGAATCGATGAGCGATCGCGCGGTGGGGATGATTGTCGACCTGCTGAAGTGGCTGTTCTTTGCATGTCTCGGGGTGGTCGGGATGGCCTACGCCCTGGGGTGGTTTGACGGGGATGGGCAATGAGCGAAGTTCGTGTTTGGCGAAGCCGCGCAGCGGAGATCCTCAACGATCCGAGCAGCGCGGTTCTTTTTGCCCAGGACGCGAGCAAGTGTGGAGGCGCGCTGTCGGGGTCAATGGCTGACGTTGTCGCCGTCTACGAGGCCATGGAGGGCAGCGGCACGGCGCAGTGCTTTGCGGCTCGCGCCGGTGACGAGTTGATGGGTTTGGCCGTTGTGGTGAGGGAACGGCTCCCGCCACACGGCGTAAGAGCCGCGGTTGTCGATCGCCTGGCGGTGAAGCACGAAGCGGGGCGCAGCCGAACCTTTGAGCTGCTGATGGCGGCGGCGGAGGAGTACGCGAGAGAGTGCGGATGCGCGGCGATCTACTACTCGGTGCCAGCGGGGAGCCCGCAGGCGCAGATGATGTTCCTCTCGTCGGATCGGTACACGAATACGAATCATGTGTTCGTGGGGAGGCTGGGTTGAACGATTTTAAGTTGTTCTGGGGCAGTCTGAACAAGAAGCAGAGGAAGCAGGCGCGGCAAGCGATGCTGGCCGAGGCTGAGAAAACCATGGCGCCGCGGGTGGCCCGATTGGTGGTCGATATGGCCATTGCGAACGCCAGGAAAGGAGTGCTGAATGGCAATCCTCAAAACGTCAACACGCAACGATCTGCCTAAATCCGACTTCGGGATGCCGGGATCGCGCAAGTACCCGATGCCGGACAAGGCGCACGCCAAAAACGCAAAGGCCAGGGCCACGCAGATGGTGGCCAAGGGCAAGTTGAGCCCGTCGATGGCAGCGCGGATCCGCGCGAAGGCGAATCGAGTTCTCGGAGAGTAGTGCAGTGGCCGCGCGGAAGCAGCAATTCTGGCCGCGCGGCTTCATTCCTGAGAGCGCGCAACAAATCCATGCGAACGGAGGAAAGAATGGCGAAACGCGAAGTAGCACATATCCGCATCACGCCGGGCGAGAACGGCGGCCATGAAGTCGCTATCGAGTTCAAGCGGCCGAAGGTCGACAAGCATCCGCTGGCGTGGCAGGAAGATCAGCGGGATCATTTCGGCCCCAAGGAGGGACACCACATGCTGGCGCATGTGGCCAACCACCTGCAGATTCCCGAGAGCGCCGACGGCGACGATGACGACGACGCGGACAAGGACGGTGAGTGATGGCGTGGACGGCTCCGAAGATTCAGGCGCTTGTCATGCGAATGCCGAAGGCTACCGTCCCGCTGCCTGTCACGGGAATCAACCGCCCCATGCGTCAACCCTCGCCGCGCACCAGCGCAGCGCAGGAAAGGTCAGGGTATGGAAGACCATAACGAGCTGTCGCCCGCGCGGCCAGACGAGTTCCTGGCGTTGGCGCGCAAGCGGTTTGCCGCCGCTGCCGAGGATGAGAAGGAGCTGCGGGCGAAGTTCGTCTCCGATCTGAAATTCGCTTCGCCAGACGGCGACGATCAGTGGGATCCTCAGCTCAAGATGCAGCGTGAGCAGGCGGGCAGGCCGGCGATGGCGTTCCCGCGCTGCCATACGTTTGTGCAGCAGGTGAGCAACGAGGCGCGGCAGAACAAGCCGCAGATCAAATTCGCTCCGCGGCTGGACGCTGATAAGGATACGGCAGAGATCTATGAGGGTCTGGCGCGGTACATCCAGTACGACTCCGAGGCGCAGGTTGCCTATGAGACGGCGATTGAGTACAGCGCGGGCGGCTCGTTCGGCTACTACCGTTTTCTCACGGACTACGTGGATGACGAGAGCGACGATCTGGAACTCAAAATCGTTCCTGTGCTCGATCCGCTGTGCGTTTATGGTGTTCTGGTTCCGGTGTGCTTTCACCGCAAGCCGATGTTCGCGTTTGTCGTGGAGGATGTGCCCAAGGAGGAGTACAAGCAGCTCTATCCGGAGTCGGAGATGGTGTCGCTGGGCTTTGACGATGCTGCGCGGCGCGGCGGATGGGTTGGGGACGACGCGGTGCGCATCGCCGAATACTGGACGGTGGAAGAAAAGAAGGAAAAGGGCAAGCGCCGGCCGACGCATGTGGTGCGGTTCTGCAAGACGAACGGTCTCGAAGTGCTGCCTGAGACAGAAACTGTATGGCCTGGTTCGAGCATCCCGATTATTGCGGTGCTTGGCAAGCAGATGATTCTGGAGGGAAAGCCCAGGCTGGCTTCCATTGTGCGGCCGCAGAAATCGGCACAGCAGCTTATCAATTACTCGAAATCGCGCATTGCTGAGACGCTGGCCAGCTCGCCGATTTCGCCCTTCATGGTGGCCGAGGGGCAGATTGCTGGCTATGAGAAGGAATGGAGTACGCTGAACACGTCGCCGCGGCCGTTCCTGACGTACAGGAATGTGGATTCGAGCGGCAGGCCTGCGGAGGCTCCGCAGAGGCAGACCTTCGAGCCGCCGATTCAGGCGCTTTCTGCATTTGTGCTGCAGGAAGTGGATGACATGAAGGCCACGACGGGCATCTTCGACGCGTCGCTGGGCAGTTCGCCGAGCGAAGTGAGCGGCCAGGCGATTCTGCGGCGGCAGCAACAGACGAACATGTCGACGATGCACTTCATGGACAACCTGGAGCGCAGCTTCAAGCAGGCTGGCGACGTGATCGCGGAGTTGATTCCGAAGATCTACGACACCGAGCGCGAGATCCAGATCCTTGGAGTGGACGAGAAGCCGAAGGTGGTGCAGATCAACAAGGCGTATTTCGACGACGCGGGAAAGATGCATCACCACAAGATGACGGAGGGGAAATACTCGCTCGTCGTCACGATGGGGAAGGCTTTCAACTCGAAGCGCATGGAGACCTTCGACACTATTCAGCAGGTTCTGGCGACGCAGCCGGGCCTCATGAATGTGATCGGGGATGTGTTCTTTGCCAATTCCGACCTGGCGGGAGCGGACCAGCTTGCGGAGCGCTTCCACAAGATGCTGCCGCCCGCGCTGCAGAATGACGCGCAGAATCCGCTTCCGCCGCAGGCCCAGGCGGCCGTGGCGCAGGCGCAGCAACAGATGAGCGCGATGCAGGGGCAACTGGCGCAGCTCACCATGGAGCGGCACGCGAAGGTGTTGGAGTATCAAGGGAAAATGCAGCAGATTCAGGCGCAACTCCAGGCCGATCTGCAGATCGAGGACAAGCGGCTCGAAACGCAGTTGGCCATCGCAGAGGTGAACACGAAGGCGCAGACGAACTCGGAGCGCATGGAGTTTGTAGAGGATCTCTGGAAGCAGTTCCACGGGCAAGCGCACGAGAGGGCGATGAAGGCTGAGGCGCTGCAGTTGGCAATGGCTAACCAAGGTGCGCAGAGTCAGGGCGCGCAGAGTCAGGGGCAGCCGAGCCAAGGTGCTCCGAGCGGAGTTCCTCCCAGCCAGCCGATGTCTGGGCCTGTGGCTACGTTTCCGGATCCCACTGTTGCTCCACGAGGTCAGCAGTAACAAGTTCGCGTGACCGGCGCGTATCCGGCCATATCCCATCATTGGAGAGACCAATGGCAGACGAGAAGAACGCCGCATCGTCAGCGGCTGAAGTAGCGGACGTATTCAACGGGGAGCAGGTCAGTTTTTCCGAGTTCAACAATTACCGCGAGAGCGGCGAAGTTCCAGAACGGTTCAGGGTCACACCACAATCAGCCGAAGATGCGGAATCGGCAGCCGCTGACGCGTTGGAAGAGCCGACGGAATCCGAAAGCGCATCCGCCTCGGAAGCGGAAGAGGAAGCACAGGAGCCATCGCCGAAAGGTTCTGGCGCGCAAAAGCGCATCAAGCAGTTGCTCGCCGAAAAGAAAGAGTTGGCGCGCAGACTGGAAGAGGCGCAGCATGTCAATCCGGCGCGCAGCGAGTCGTTACCCGCAGCGCACGCGGAAGCGCAACCCGCATCCCTTGAGACGCGGCCCAAGCCAACGGTCGACGACAAGACCCCCGACGGAAAACCGAAATACGCGAACTACGACGCATTTGTCGAGGATCTGGCCGACTGGAAGGGTGAGCAGCAGCTCGCGCGTTACAGGCGCGAGGCGGCTGAGCAGGAGGCGCTGAAAGCTCTGAAGGTGAAGGTAGATGAGGCCCGCGCACGCTATGAGGACGCGGATGCCGTCATTCTGCCCACGGGCAACGCCATCAACAAGGCCGAGATCCCTGCGGCGGTGAAGGCCGTCTTTGGGGAATCGGACCTGTTTCTTGACCTTTGCTATGTGGTGGGCAGCGATCCGGAGGAGCTGGAAAGTTTCATTGCGCTGGCGCGGCAAAATCCCAGAGCGGCGATTGCGAAGGTCTTTGATTACGAGCGTGCGATCCGAGAGGAATTCGCCGGGAACGGAAGCGAAGACAACGAACGCGGAGAGGCTCCTGAAAAACGCCTAACCCAAGCCCCGAAACCGCCCTCGCCTGTCGGTGGGGGAAGTTCGCGGGCTTTTGATGTGAGCGACGAAAGCCTGTCGCCTGAGGAATGGGCGCGCAAGCGCACCCAGGATCTCAGCCGGCGCGGTAGTCGTTAGCTCAGAGGAGTAGGACGAAGTGGCAAATAGCCTTCTTTCACCGACGATTATCACGCGGGAAGCCTTGCGCATCCTGCACGCGCAGTTGAATTTCATCTCCAACTGCAACAAGCAGTACGACAACCAGTTCGCCAACGCCGGGGCATCGCCCTCGGGCAAGATCGGTCCCTCGTTGACGATTCGTATGCCGAACCAGTACACCATTCGCACTGGGGCTGCACTGACCACGCAGGACGTTGTGGAATCGAGCCAGGTGCTGACGGTATCGACGCAGAAGGGCGTCGACTTTGTCTTTGCCTCGACGGACCTCACCCTGACGATCGACGAGTTCAGCGAGCGGTATCTGAAGCCCGCTATCTCGGTGCTCGCCACCAACATCGAAGCGGACGCACTGAACATGGTCCTCGATGTTTACAACTGCCAGGACGACAATGCCAACCCGATCGTCTACAAAGACATCGCGCTGGCACGCAAGTACCTGAACCTTGCACTGGCGCCGGACGATGGCGAGCGCGTGGGCGTGATCTGCTCGCAGCACGTGCCGAGCTACCTCGATGCCATCAAGGGCTTGTTCAACCCGCAGGAGGGCGTTGCCAAGCCGTACCTTACCGGCAAGATCGGCAAGGTCAACAACATGAACTGCTACGAAAACACCGTGATTCCCGCGTTCCAGTCGGGCACCTCGGCAGCCGTGACGGGCTATATCGTGAACGGCGCGAACCAGACGGGCAGCAATGTGACCGTGTCCACCGGTACGACCACATTCAACAAGGGCGACATTATCACCTTCGCCGGCGTGTATGCGGTTCATCCGGAGACAAAGGCCGCGTTGAACTACCTGCAGCCGTTTGTCATCACTGGCGCCGTCACGGGCGGTGCACTCACGCTGCCGGTCTCGCCGGCCATTGTGACCACGGGAGCCGCGCAGAATGTGAGCGGATCACCGGCTGCCAGTGCACCGGTCTCGAAGCTGGGAGGTGGTGCATCGAATCTCTACTCGCAAAGCGTGCTTTTCCACCCCGAGGCGTTCGCCTTCGTCACGGCCGATCTGATCGACGTGTCGAAGTTCGGCGCATGGGGCGCACGGCAGGTGATGGACGGGATCTCGATGCGCATCGCTCGCCAGTACAACATCACCAACGACACGGTTCCGTGCAGAATCGACGTGCTGTACGGCTACAAGACGCTGCGGCCGCAGCTCGCGTGCCGCGTCATCGCCCAGTAGACAACCTACAACCAACCAGCAAGATTGCCAGGGGGCCGGCGCCACAAGCGCCGGCGCCCGCTTGGTGAAACGATGACGAGCGACGAAATCAAACAGCATCTGGATATCGACAGAAGCACCAACGGCTGGCTGCGCGAGGTTGCGTATCAGCTTGCGCTGCTCAATGAGCGGGCTGCTCGGCAGCTGTCGACGCCTACAGCGCCCGCAACTCAGCAGGCGCAACCAATGAAACAGCACAAGCAGGGACGATAGCCCATGGCGCTCATCCTTACAGACCAGAACGGCAATGAATACACGCTGAGCGTGAACGCGACGGATGGGTCGCTAAGCGTCTCTCCGTTTCAAGGGAGCGGTTCACCTTCGGCCGGCGACGACTCGATCTGGCAGACGGCGCTGCAGCTCATCACGAGCGCGCTGCGGCTGATCGGGGTGTTGGCGTCGGGGGAGACGGCGAGTGCGGACGAAGCCAACGACAGCCTGATGGTCTTGAAACAGATGATGGACGCCTGGAACGCGGACCGGCTGACGATCTTCAGTATTCAGTACGCGGATTATCCTTTTGTGCTCGGGCAGCAGGCATACAAGCTTGGGCCTGGAGGCGACTTCAATACAAACCGCCCGGCGCGCATTGTCGGCATGAGTTCCATTCTGCTGACGAACCCGGCGACGCCGATTGAAGTGCCGATCACCATGTACACGGCGGAGGACTGGCAGCGGGAGATGCCGCTCAAGCAGGTCGATTCTTCGTTCCCGCAGGTGTGCTACGACGACCAAGGCTTTCCGCAGCGCACGCTGAACTTCTGGCCGATCCCGACGCAAGCCAACAGCGTGAGGATCTACAGTTGGGGCGCCCTGGCGACGACGTGGACGCTGCAATCGGCGATCAATTTGCCGCCCGGCTACGCCGAGGCGCTGCGCTTCAACCTGGCGGTGCGGTTGTCGGCTGAGTTCGCGGCGCCGCTTTCGCCCACGGTGAGCGCGATCGCGTCGGATACTCTCAGCCGCCTGAAGACGATGAACGCGCCCAAGCTGAGCATGAAGTCTGACCTGATGGCGACGGACGCGGGCTACAACTACAAGGCCGATATGTTCGGGGTGCCTTTCTAATGGCGCGATTCGCATTTGTTGGACCCAGTTACACGTCGCAGTCGAGCAACGTCGACTGCGAGCGCACGGTGAACTGGTATCCCGAGTCTGTCGAGAGCGGACAGGGAAAAGGCCCGCTGGCGCTCTATCCCACGCCCGGCCTCAAGCTGCACTGCGCGCTCCCGACTGGCCCAGTGCGCGGCGAGCTGGCGATCAATGGGCGCATGTTTGCCGTGGGCGGCTCGGTGCTGTACGAGATCGATGGCGCGGGGAACGTGACCGCGCGCGGGAATGTCGGAAGCGATTTTCTGCCTGTCTCGATGTGCACGAACGGGACCGCTGCGAATCAGTTGGCCGTGTGCTCGGCGGGGAGGGTTTACGTCTTCTTCCTGGCCGCGAGCGCAGCGTATGCAGCGAACACGCTCATCGGCCCGGTGGGCGGCTTGCAGGGGTTTGCGGCGAAGGTGGTTTTCTGCGCAGGGTATGGTGTCGCGCTTCTGGCGCAGTCGAATAAGTTCCAGGTATCGAACCTGGAAGATTTCACGACGTGGGATCCGTTGGGCGTTCAGCAGGTGCAGGTTTTCCCGGAGAATGTGGGATCGATTCTGTCGATCTTTGGTCTGCTGTGGGTTCTGGGCACCGATGGACATTCAGTGGTGTACTACGACTCGGGCGCGAGCCAGTACACGCCGTTCAGTGTGATCGAAGGTTCCTTCATGGAGGAGGGGGTCGACGCGGCCGGATCGCCCTGCATGGTGGACAACACTGCCTTCTGGATTGGCGGCAACCAGAATGGAGGGGGAATCGCGTGGCGGGCCAACGGCTATACGCCATTGCGGATCTCGAATCACGCGATTGAGGCAGCCTGGGCGCGGTATCCGAACAAGGCTTCCGACGCCATCAGCTACGCCTATCGCGAGATTGGACACACCTTCTGGGTGCTGCGCTTCCCGAGCGCAAACAACGGCCTGGGCGCGACGTGGGTCTACGACGTGGCGACGCAGATGTGGCATGAGCGCAGCTCGGGACTGGAGGGCGGCGCGCATCTCTCGGGCTGCCACGCGTATGCATTCGGCAAGCACCTGGTTGGCGATTGGAACAGCGGAAACGTCTACGCAATGGACGTGGCAACCTACACGGACAACGAGCAGCCGATCAGGAGACTGCGCCGTGCTCCGCACGTCTCCAGCGAGCAGACGTGGATCTACCATCAGGAGCTGCAGGTTGACCTTGAGGTGGGGAACGGTCCGATTCCGGCGCTACTGGATGGCTCGGGGGCGAATCGCGATCCGCAGATCATGCTGCGATGGTCGGACGACGGAGGAAAGACCTGGGGAAACGAGCACTGGACGGGCGCGGGGCAGGCTGGGACTTACCAAACCCGAGCCGTCTGGTACCGTCTGGGGCGCGCACGAGACCGTGTGTACGAGGTTTCGGTGACAGATCCCGTGTGGTGGGCGATTGCCGACGCGTATCTGAAGGCTGCGCCTGGATTCGCGCGGCCGATGGAGACGCTGGCGAAGCAGTTTACGAAGATCACATGATGGCAAACAAAGCACAGCCGTTCACGAGCGGATCGAAATACATCGATCCCAATGCGCCAATGGGTCTCACACAGTCGGGGATTCAGCACTTCGACCAGTGGCGCAAGTCCATCAATTCCATCCCTATTTCGGTCTCGGGAGAGAACGTGAATGGGGCGCAAACGAGTTGGGCGCTGGCGAACACTCCCTCCGCAAACGTCTCGCTGGTAGGGATCACGGCAAAGGGACCGGTGCCGCTGGCGCCGGGGAAGGGAAATTCGTGGAACTACTCCATCAATGGCAAGCAAATCACGACGGCGCAGGCCTTCGAGCAACTCATCGCTTCCTACGAGTTTCAACAATGAGAAAAATCCTCTTCGCACTTTTCTGTACGTGCCCGTTGCTTGCACAGACGGCGGTTGCGCCGTTTCGAAGCCCACGGGTGACGTTTACCGACACCCAGACCGGGCAACCGCTAGCTGGCGGCTGCGTGTTCACCTATCAAGCTGGCACAACGACTCCGCTGGCAACCTATACGGACTCCACGGGCATCACGCAGAACAGCGATCCAGTGATCCTGGACTCAAGCGGAAGCGCGGTGATCTGGCTGGGACCGAGCACCTACAAGTTCGCCGTGTGGAGCAACGGCGGAACGAATTGCGCCCTTGGCGCGCAGGAGTGGACGGTCGATCAGGTTCCCGGCAATATGTTCTTGAACACCGCCATCAGCGGTGGAAGCTGGTCGGGCGGCACGATCGCGGGGGCGGCCATCAGCGGTGGGACGATGAGCGGGACGGCGATCACGAGCAGCACTGTCGACGCCTCACCGATCGGGCAGACCACGCCGTCCTCGGGATCGTTCACGACCGTGGCCAGCGAATTCGATGCCATGACGTTCAGCTCGACGCCGATCTTCGCGGCATCCTCGTATGGCTACTTCTCGATGACGCTGACGAACAATGTCACGTCTTCGACCATTACGGGGGGAACAGACGGACAACTGATTACCATCGACATTTGCCAGAACGGCACAGGCCAGACGGTTGGAGGGATTACGAGCGGATTCACCTTTGCGTGGCCGGCTAATTATACGAATCCGCCGGTGGTGAGTCCCATCCTGAATGCCTGCACGATTGCCACGGCGTTCTACGACGGCGGGTACTGGACGACGGTGTCGACGACGCCGCAACTGCTGACGGCCAACTTCGACACGGTGCCGTACAGCGCCACGCCCACCTTCCCGGCCGCGAGCTATTCGAACTTTGCCATCACTCTGTCGGGAAATGTGGCTTCGAGCACGATGACCGGCGGCGTCACTGGGCAACTGGCGACGATCGATGTCTGCGAGGACACGACGGGGAGCTGGACCTTTGTTTGGCCTTCGAATTTGCTGGGCGCGCCACCTGTCTCAGTGAGCGCCAGTTCCTGCACGGGCGTTTCGGCTGTCTATAACGGGACGAATTGGGCGGTGATCTCCAACTCCTCGGCCACGACGACGACGCCGCTCACGGGAAATCTGGAGCAGATTCCCTTCACGGCCGATCCACGTATTCAGCCACGAATTACAGCGCATTCGCTATGACACTCTCGGGGAACGTGACCGCATCGAGCATCCTGGGAGGGACGGCGGGACAGCTCATCTCCATTGCGCTCACGCAGGGATCGTCCTCGACGGCTGCTCCTGCATCGGCGCCTACCTCTACGACGCTCACGACTGGAGGGTCAGTGCCGGCGAGCACGACCTATTACGCCAAGTGCTCCTATCTGTACGGCACCACGGAATCGTTGCCCAGTGCGGAAGCGAGCCAGGCGACGGGATCGGGAGCCACGAATTCCATCACTTGGAATTGCCCCGAGGGGACAGGCGTCACTGGATACAAGTTCTACATAGGCACCGTGACAGGCTCGGAGAATTTCTACTTCACGACTTCGAGCTCCTCGTATATCCAGATCAGCCTGCCAAGCACCGGCGTTCCTGGAACGCCGCTGGGATCTGGAATCTACACCGTGGCGTGGCCTGCCAACCTCATCAATCCGCCGGTCATGGGAACGGGCATCGGCTCGACGACGGCGCTGGTCGCTCTCTACAACGGAGCGAACTGGGTGACTGTGGGCAGCAGCGGAAGCGCCCCTCGCAACTCCGCAATCGCCAACTGCATGACCACGGCCTGCGTGGGGGGTACAACCTACACCTCGTCGAACACCTACACGAACACAACGCCGAATTGGCTGGACGAGTACGTGAACATCCAAGGAAACGACGCCTCGGGCGGATGCACGGGTCCGAGCGGGGTTTTGACGGGAATGATTAACGGGGCGGCGATTCTCTATACCGAGATCAACAACGACTGCAACACGGCGAATATCTCGGGATTCGATCTGCGCGTGCCTCCAGGCGCCAGCTTTGAAATCACGATCACCCAAGTTGGGACCGGAGGGTCTGGCTACACATTGAATTCATGGCACGAAGTCATCAATTGACGGCGACGGTCAAGCCGATCTCGTTTCGTGAAATTCTGCAAGCGCCAAACGGCGTGGCTCTGATGGCCGAGTATGCCGCGGAATGCTCGCTGCAGGAGATTGGGAAGATCAGACCGCAGGAGACTCTTTACGAGGCGATGGAGCGCTCCGGCGCGTTTCAGTGCTTTGGCGTCTTCGCTGGGGATGTTCTTGCAGGTTTTGGGTGCGTGCTGGTCTATGTGGTGCCGCACTATGGGCGCAAGATTGCCACGGTGGAGAGCTTGTTCGTGGCACGCGCTCACCGGGCGTGGGGCGCGGGAAGCGCGCTGATGCGGGAGATTGAGGCGCACGCAAGACGAGAGGGATGCGTTGCGGTGCTTTACAGCGCGCCTGCAGGTGGGCGGCTAGAGAGGCTGCTCAAGCTGAGCAAATCGTATCGGCATTCGAACACGGTTTTTTTGAGGGCGCTATGACTGATAAAGCGGCGAACGAGCTTGCGGCGCTGGGCGCGACACTGCCCGCAACCACGGCCGAGGCACTGAAGACGGTGAATGCGGTCGAGGAGAAGATGCGGCAGATGCCGCAGTTCGAGCCTCGCATGGAGCACATGCTCCATGCGGGCATGTATGCGAGAACGGCACGCGTGAACCGGGGAGACGCTTTCACGAGCGTGATGATTAAAGTCCCGACGATTCTGATTATCAACGGCTGGGCGTGGGTGTTTGCCGGGGACCGCTGGCACGAGGTGAAGGGATACAAAGTGATCGCCGCAAGCGCGATGCGGAAGGTGGTTTATGTGATCGAGAGGCCAACCGAGATCACGATGCTCTTCCCCAGCCGCGCAAAGACGGTGGAGGAAGCGGAGAAAGAGTTCACGGACGAGTACGAGAGGCTGCTGACGAAGCAGCAAGGGGAAAACGATTTGGTCACCATCACGCGAGGTGAAGAATGTCAGGGATAGCGACCGGAACGGCATTGCTTATTGGTGGCGGAATGGCAGCCGCCGGCGGCATCGGCTCGGCGGCTATGGAATCGAGCGCCGCGAAAAACGCCGCGAACACGCAGGCCGCAGCGGCACGGAGCAACGCGCAGTTGCAAGCGCAGCTCGGCCAGGAGTCGCTCGGCTACCAGGCGGACCAATACGGCAACTCGCTGGCACTGGAAGAGCCGTACATCAACAGCGGCGACAACGCGCTGGCGTCGCTCAATTATCTGCTGGGCACTGGCTCGCCGGGCGGCTCAGCGGGTGGGGGCGTCACGACCGGGAGCCATACGTTGAGCATCCCTGGCGTGAGCGGATCGGTCACGGTGCCGACGGTAACTGGCAACGCGGGGACAGCCGACACGAACCTGGGGGCGTACGGATCGCTGATGGCGCCGTACTCGGGCGGCGCGTTTACGGCGCCGACTGCGGCGCAGGCCGCCGCGACGCCGGGCTACCAGTTCGCTCTGCAGCAGGGGGAAGGCGCGGTGCAGGCAGGAGCGGCCGCAAACGGTTCGCTGCTGACGGGTGGCACCCTGAACGCCGAGAACCAGTATGCGCAGGGGCTGGCCAACACCAATTACAACAACGTTTATAACCAGACGCTGCAGGCCTACAACACGAATTACAACACCTGGGCGAATCAACAGGCGAACCAGTTCAACCGGCTCTCGGCGCTGGCCGGGATGGGGCAGACCTCGGCGCAGACGCTCTCGAACGCGGGGCTGGCGAATGCGAACGAGGCGAGCAACACGATGGCGCAGACCGGAAACGCAATCAGCCAGCAGAATACGAACGCCGCAGCGGCGACGGCCTCGGGATACATGGGAAGCGCGAACGCGTGGGTCAATGGGCTGAGCGGCGCGACGAACAATCTGGAACAACTGGCGCTGGTGAATGCGCAGATGAAATCCGGCAAAAATTCCGGCAACAATTCCGGCCAACCGCTTGCGCCGGTGTGGGGGTAGCGATAAATGGCAACGATTCCTCTTCCAGCCCTCGACGTGAGGGAACCGCAGCAGGGGCCCGGTCCGCTGGCGCAGTACGCGCAGCTCATGGGCATCAAGAATGAGCAGATGGAGCAGCAGCAGAGGGCGCAGCAACTGCAGACGGGGCAGCTTGAGCAACAGGGCGCGCAGATGCAGTTGCAACAGCAGCAGCAGATGATGAAGGACCAGCAGTCGTTCCGCGCGGCGATGCAGGATCCAGCAAACCAGGGCAAAACCATTGGCGATGTGGCGGACACGCTGGCCCAGAACGGGCAGATCTCGATGCCTGCGTGGCAGGAGATGAAGAAGGCAGATGTCGACCAGCGGACGGCGCTGGCCGGATTGACCAAAGATCAACTGGCCAATGCGCAGGCCGCGCACACGCAGACACAGCAGCTCTACAACAACGTGATGAACATGCCGGACGATCAGCTGGCGCAGAACTGGCCGGCGATCGCGCAGCAGTACGATGCCATCCCTGGAAACCTGAAAACGCCGCTCGACCCTGCTCAGCCGATGTCGAAGGCGCAACTGAGCCAGTTTGGCCCGATGCTCTCCATGCAGGGGGCGTATCTGGATGATGCGCTGGGACGACAGCAGAAGCAGCTCGATCTCCAGAGCGGCGAAGCAAAGCTCGCCGAGACGCAGGCGGCGAGCCAGTTCTACCAGCAGGCTGGGGGCGCACCTGGCGTGCCGACCGAGCTGATGCAGCAGGCGGACTGGCAGAAGAAGAATCCGGGGAAGGGGCCGTCGGACTTTCTGCTGTGGAAGCTGCAGCACACGCCTTCGGCGATGATGATGACCTCCAACTTGCTGGGGGGCGCAGCGAATCAGGATGCGCTGGATTTTGCCGCCAACAATTACCGGCAGACCGGACAGCTTCCATCGGGCTTGGTGCGCAGCCCGCAGACGACGGCGGCAATCATTGGCCGCGCGGCGCAACTGGACGCAGGCGCAGGCGGCGCTGGCGTGGCCGCGAACAAGGCTCAACTGAAGAGCTACTCGGACGCGCTGAACAACCTGCAGAAAAACTACTCGCAGGTTGAGGCCTTCGAGCAGACGGCCATGAAGAACATGGACATGCTGAAGTCGGCGGCGCAGAAGGTTCCCGACTTGGGTACACGGTTCGCGAACATCCCGTTACGCATGATTACAGCCAAGATGATCGGCACAGATAACATGGCTGCGCTCAAAACAGCGCTTTATCCCGTGCAGACAGAGTCCGCGAAGGTACTCAACTCGTCGAACGCGAGCGGGGTGCTGAGCGACAGCGCGCGGCACGAGCTGCAGGACATCGTCGACGAAAACATGACCTACGGCGCCATGATGACATCGCTGAACACGCTGAAGCAGGACATGGGGAATCGGACGCAGTCCTACCAGGCGCAGATCGCGGATCTGCAGAACCGGATCAAGGGGATGGGCGCGGCAACAGGGGCTGCGCCAGGGAGCGCGGCGGCCGCTGGGCAGAGCTTGGCGCCGGGAGCTGGCGGCGGGGCTGACCTGTTTGGGCAGTTTGGAGGAGCGAAACACTGATGGCGAGCGTACCGACAGTTCCGATGATCGCGCCGAATGGCGAGTCCGGGGAGATCCCGCAGAACCGGATGCAGGACGCAATGAACGCTGGGTTCAAGCCAGCGGTGCCGATGGTGGCGCCGGACGGCTCGACGGGCTGGATCCCTCAGGATCGCGTGCAGGAGGCGATCCAGAAGGGGAATTTCAAGACGCAGGTGAATCCGAAGATCATCTCGGCGCTGACGGCCAACCCCGACGGCGAAGGCACCTACGACATGACGACTCCGGATGGGCGCACGATTTCGGTCCCGTATTCGCAGGTGCCGGTGGCAACCGGAATGCAGGGTTACGCCTTCAACGGGGGCAGCGGCGCGCAATACGAGAAGGACGCGGCGGCCGATCCGCATCGGCCGACCTTCTGGAATGCGCTGACGAATCCTGTGGGGGCTGGAGGGCAGGCGCAAGGCGTTCTGGGTGCCGTTGAGCAGGCTGGCGGACAGGCGATCAAGACAATGGCACAGCCGCTAATACATCCAATCGACACGGTGAAGGGAGCTGCGAAAGCTGCTGGATATGTGGGTGGTAACCTCATCGGATTGCCTGATGTGCCTGATGAGTGGAATCCGATCACCGGGATGCGTAATCAATTCCTTGCTGACCAGAAACAGGGTGGGACGACGCTGGCCCTTGAAAATCTTCTTGGAAGCGTCGGAGGCATGATAGAGGGCGGACGCGCGATGGGCGCGGTGGCCGAGCCTGCGGTTAGGGGCCTTCTCCGCGCAACCGGGAGGGGACTGCAAGGAGGCGGCGAAGGGCTGGCCGAATCTGCGTTAGGAGTGCGCAATACGGATCGCGCATTCGACGCTAACCCTGGACGCGCCATTCTGGATGAGACGACTGGATTTAAGCCGTCAACTATCGCAGATGAGGCCCAGGAGCGCCTTGCGGATCTTGCGATCGAGCGCGCGCAATTGGCGAAAGCTAACCCTGGGCCGGTAAATTTCGCCCCAGCGCGACAGGTCGCCGCCGATGCCATGCAGGAGCAAGCTCTACGAAATGCAATCCCACAGATCAACCGCATGGCTCCTCTCGCCGAGCAGATGAGAACGCAGGGCGAGCCTAGCGGCGGCTGGCCAATCGGAGTGAGGCCACCGCGGCCAGCCGGGAGACCAATTCCGCCATTTGTGGAGACGCCCGAGGCGCTAAACCTGCGTGAGGGCGTCGGCAATTATGCAGCAGACAAGCCGTGGACCGGGAAGGCCTCAGCTGATCCGCTCCGCGGAATGGTGCGCGGTGTATACGGCTCCATGAGCGACAGCATCCACAACACTGTGCCAGAGATTGCACCAATTGATGCGGCAATGCACGATCTGATTCCCGTTGCGCAGAGGGCAGGCGAGACCGATCTAAACGCTTCGACTTTACAGCGCGTGGCGGGGCGTTTTTCGCGGCCGACCGGCGCTCTGACCGCGGGTGTCGCTGGAGGGGCCGAAGGGTTTCACCTTGCCGGGGTGCCGGGCGCGGTGGCCGGCGGCATCGCCGGACTCGTGACGCCGGAGATCCTTGCTGATCCGGCTGTGCAGATGGCGATTGCCCGGGCTGCGGATCGCGTTGGCAATGCGGCACAAGGCGCCGCGCCTCTGGCTGCCGCTGGCGCTGGTGCGGCGGCGCGTGCGGTTGCTGCTTCGTCGCCGAGCCAATCGCCATCGGCAGACGTTTCTGTTCCGATCACGGACGCGGACAGGATGGGTCCGAATGGGAACCCTAATTTCTATTCGGATGCCGCGGTGCGCGCGAGGCGAGCGTTTTACGCGATGTTAGGGGGAGCGAAGAACGAAAACAAATAAGTGTGCTATGCTTTATTCCGCGAGGTGAGACGTGATCTTCATTTTCATCGCGGCCGTTGCCCTGCTCACGCAGATGTGGGTTGCTTTTGTGGAAGTGCGCGAAACGCGAAAGGGCCGCAGGCGCGACTTCAGCGGCTTGTTGCTGGCCCTTGGCTTGTTTATTGGGTGCGTTTTAGTCTTCGGTTAAGGCGGCGGCTAGTTGCAATTTGTAGTCATGATGCCCGTCATGGAAATTGTCGTGCAATTGGTTTGCAGACGATTTGCATTCGGGTTCACCGGCATGGGCAGCTGATAAGGCTGCGGCGTCCTCAGCAACGATCTCAGCAATAGGTATCGATCAAGCGCGCTAGGCTGCGGCTGCGGCGATTGCACGATCACTGTGCGCGACGCGGCTTGCGGATTGTCTTTGAGCGCCAGCTTCCAAAGCCGGTCGTTGTCTGCCCGGAGGCGGTCGTTGTCTGCCTGCAGGCGCGTGATGGTGTCCGTGGCTTCTTTGAGGGCGCTGGCAAAATCGCCGAAATGGAGCGGGTGACCGCCCTGACTTAGCGATGCGGCTATCTGCGAGATGGGGACGAATTGAAGGTGCTGGACGCCATTGACCGTGAAGACGAACGGCATGACGCCTTCGGCATCCTTCTGACCTGAGACAAGCAGTACAGCGCGCGGCGCATATTGGATAGCCTCCGGCGTCTGTGCGCCGATGTGTAGCGTAAATATCATCAGCAAAGCGAGCAGAGTGGAAGTTTTGATCGGCGCGTAGAGGGCGTGAAGGGCGGCGCGGGTTGCGGAGCGCAACGCGTGGCCGCGCTGGAAGTGGATGCCGGGGAGGCGTTCTCCGTGTTTGCCGGTGCAGGGTGCGCCAATGTGGGCGCGGCAGACGGGGCAGGCGGTCTGATATTCGCGGCGGATTCTCATGATGGTTCCTTTCTGGAAGGTTGACGGTGAGCGGGGCAGGCTGCGCGCAGTTCGCGGGCCGAGCAGAGCTTGCCGCATTTGGGGCACGCCGAGATGACCTTGGCGCGGCCGGCGAAGGTTTTGCGCATGGCGGCGAGGGCGCGGCCGGCATCTTGTGCGCGCAGACGCTGCGCGGGCGTGGTGGATGGAGATTTGCCGGGTTCGGATCTGCGTGGCATATACACACGTTAGCGCAGTTGTGCATGAGAGTCAATCGTTTTTTTCTACAACTTTGAAGGGATCGACGAATGAGGAAACGGTTAGTTTTCGCCCTGGCGGCGCTGTATGCACTGACGGCCGTGGGCGCGGCCGCGCAGACGAATCGCTTTGCGCACATCAACCTGGTGTCCGGCGACC
>JAEHJW020006723.1_pt1 | contig 23106 bp, 25 predicted proteins | sample 9271431 | NCBI WGS metagenome assembly JAEHJW02 | reverse complement strand
CGGTGCCCTCGGACTCGGTCGGCTCGACCTTGGCGGCGGCGAGCGCGTCGAAGTAGCGGCGGGCAGCAAGTTCGGCACCGCGCGGGGTCGTGGCCTTGCACATGACGTCCACGAGCGCCGTCTGCGATGCGCCCGGAGTGTGCGCGAGGCGGGAGATGGCGGCGGAGACGACGGCGGCGAAGGCGCGGGCCTCGGTCGGGTCCTGCACGTCGTGGGAGAGCATCACGCGGCCAGCGGCCAACGTGCGGGAGACGAACGACTCGGCGCCTGAGCGGGAGACGTTGCGCTCCGCCACGAGGTCTGCGGTGAGCCGCGCTTGCGCCTTGTGCGTGACGTCGGCGTACGCGGCGAGCGCTGCCGCCTTCACGATGCGATCAAGGCGCGCATCTTCGGCAGCGTCGGCGAGGTTGCGCGCTTCGGTGGCGGCGCGGTCGGCTTCAGCGGCGGAGCGGTCGGCGTCCCAAGCGGCGAGCACGAGCGCGGTAGCGGCGGCGTTGGTGAGGGTCGATGCGGTCATGATGGCCTGTCCTTCGGTTGGTGTCGGGACCCTTGCGGCCCCGGCATGTGCTGATCGTCTCATGAACGCAACACGGAGTCAAGACGCTACCGACACGGACCTAGGTCGGGCCCCGGTTTGTCTCACCGTGAGACAGAATCCCCGACCCCACGGCCAACGGGCACGACGGCCAGCGGGAAGGGCTCACGCAAGGGGAGAGACGAGAGACGGCAGCACACCCGGCCCCACCGACACTCCAGCAACGGACGCACCCCACCGCCCAGCAGCGCGGGCAGCGGCAGCGGGAAGGACCGGAAGGAGAGAGAGACAAGGACACGGGAGACGGGGAGAGGCAGGACGCTGCAACACCACGACCAGAACCGAGAGGCCTGAGGCACCATTTCCTACTAGTTTGGTGCGAATTGCACAGCGCGATTCTGAGCCCCTGAGCCGTGCTGGACGTCCCCGAACCCACGGAAGGCCCGGAACGGCGCTCTCCGTTGCGCTGCGGCCCGGGAAGAGGCATCCACGGGCACAGGTCTGACCGGGGGTGTGCCGAGATAGGGCCAGGGGGGGAGTAATACTCTCCCCCTCCAACGATTCCTGTCACCGCCTTGGTGCCCCTGGTCCGCTGTGCTCCCCTAGGGGAATGGAGGGGTCCAACTAGGGGAGATAGGGGGTCCAACTAGGGGAGGTGCTGTGCTCCCCTAGACGAGTCCCCTAGGGGAGTGGCATGCTTTGGTCCGTGGCAGGCAACGACTACCGACAGGGACGCAGGCAACTCAACGTCCTCGTCCCGCTCTCCCTCGATGCGAGGGTCCGGGCGAAGGCGGTCGAGCAGGGCATGACGATCCAAGAGTGGGTCGTGGCGGCACTCCGAGAGAAGGTGACGGAACATGATGCTGGAGATCCCGCTGACAGCGGAGCAGGAGCGGAAGCTCGACGTGATGGCGGCCCTGACCGGGCTCACGCGGGAGCAGGTGCTCACCTACGCGATGGAGGAATGGCTCCGTCGCCTCGACCGAGCGGAGACGCTCACCACCTGACACCCGAGCTGCCCCCATGGGAGGAAAGCGCATGAGTGAGATCACCGTGGTCCATGGCTGGACCGTCGAGACAGAGAGCGCAGATGATGGCAGCCAGGGCGAGCGTGCCGCCTCTCCGATGGGTCACATCGTCATCCTCTCCACCAGTTCCCCAATGGTCTGCTCGGACTGCGGGGAGGAGATCGGTGCATGGACCACATGCCTGATCTACTACAAGCGCGGCGAGGAATATGTGCTCCAGCAGGAGCGATATGACCGCACCGCCTCACAGGTGGTGCATCTGGAGCATCAGATCCTCGGGCTGGCGGAGACCGACCTCACGATGGCCGACCAATGAAGCAGGTCGATCTCCAGGGGCTCGGGATCGACCTCACGCTCAACGACGACGAGTTCATCTCCAGCGCCATCGTCATCGCGCACACCATAAACGAGGCGGCCGAAGAGTCGATCCGCTTCCGGACGACTCCCGGCATGAGCACGATCACCCGGCTCGGTCTCCTTGCGAGTGTCGATGTCATCGAGGCGTCGAGGCAGTGGACCGACGGCGAGGACGACTGACCGATGCCTCGTCCGTTCCAGATCGGCGCGTGGAAATGCCAGCAGTGCGGCATCTCCGGTTGCGGCTGGGACGACCTCGAAGCGCATCAGAACGAGCACATCGAGATCCACGACATGCTCCACGCAGCGGCCCTCCCATGTGAGGGTGTGCTTCCATTGAAGATATTCATTGAACCGATCCGAGAGTGGGGATGACATGCAGGGACACTTCGTCAAGGAGTTCTCCAGCAGCCAGCAGACCGTCGAGTATCGAGTGCGGGAGGCCCGACGGCGAGCCAAGGCGCTCGGCTACTCGAAGGTCCAGACCGAGCGGCTCGTCGCGCTATGGAAGCGGCGTGGTGCGAAGTGAGCGAGCGGATGGAGCAGGACGCGGCGCTGTTCTCCGCCGTCCGTACATGGGCAGCAGGGGCCGGCATTGACGCACGGCACATCATCGTGCTCGCCGCTGGACCCAATGAGGCCGGGGAAGAGTTCGACATCGGGACCTCCACTGAGTTCGTCTCCACCGACGTCGCGCTGCGGATGCTCTCGCTAGCCACTACGCAGGTGATTAAGCGAGCCATCGCCGAGTCGATCAGGCCGGTGGCCGAGGAGACGGAGCGGGGATGAAGAAGCAGGACCTCAACCGCTGGCAGACCTACTTCGAGGCGCGCAATGCTGGTGTCGCCATCGAAGCAGCGGCGCGGAAGGCCCGCCTCTCCCCCTCGACCGCCTACCGCTTCGAGCGCGGCGACCCATCCTCCGGTGGCCTCGAAGCAGCGAGCATCCTCGGCGTCTCCATGGTCGCCGGGAATCTCGTCGCGCAGCCGCTCTCGCAGGAGGCCGCGCGCGCGCTGGAGGACTTCGCGTACTTCCGCCGCCGGTACTTCGGACGCAACTCAACGCCATGGCAGGAGCGAGCCGCCTACGACCTTCTCCGAGCGGTGCAGACGAAGCAGCGCGAGTACATCGTGATGAACGAACCACCGGGATCAGGTAAGGCACTCGCGCTCGACACGCCGCTTCCCACGCCGACCGGGTGGACCACCATGGGCGAGGTCCGGGTCGGGGACACCGTGATCGGTGGAGACGGTCGCCCGGTCATGGTCATCGGCAAGACCGAGGTCATGCACGGACGCCCGTGCTTCCGCGTGACGACCGATGACCGGCACTCCGTCATCGCGGACGCCGAGCACCTGTGGCCTGCAACCATCGGGAACAAGCCGCCGAAGGCAGACTACGCAGGCAAGAGCGGACCGAAGCCGACGGCGCACCTCTACACGACGGAGCAGCTCGCGAAGCAGCGGAGCAAGCGCCCGCACCTGCGAACCGTCGCCATCGACCTGTCCGAAGCGAAGCGGCTCCCGATCCATCCGTGGATACTCGGGGCATGGCTCGGTGACGGGTCCTCCGACTCGGGCCGCATTGCTTCGCACCAAGACGATCAGCCCTACATGCGGGGAATGTTCCACAGCCTCGGTTACGCCACCACCGACCTCTCGAAGCGAGACTCGTTCGGGGTGCCTGGTCTCCAGCAGCAACTTCGCAAGCTCGGGGTGCTGAGGAACAGGCACATCCCCCAGCAGTATCTCCGCGCGTCGAGACAGCAGCGCATGGACCTACTACGTGGACTCACTGACACTGATGGGTACGTCGATGCGTCAGGTCGTACGGAGATCACCTCGACGAAGCCAGACCTCGCCGCTGGAATCGTTGAACTCGTCGCGTCACTCGGCGTGAAGGTCACCTGCACAGAGTCACGAGCGATGCTCAACGGACGCGACGTGGGTCCGAAGTGGCGTATCTCCTTCGCGCTCGACGGGTCTGCTGGGATGCCACGAAAGTCACATGGACGAACGACCGGGCGACCACGCTATCTCACGGTGGAGCCGGTCGAATCGGTCCCGGTCGCCTGCATCCAGGTGGCGAACGCGGACGGGCTCTACCTCGCTGGCAAAGGGATGCTCCTCACGCACAACTCCACGCTGTTCACCCACGACATCCCAACCTGGCTCATCGTGCGTGACCGCACCATCCGCATCCAGATCGGTTCGCGTACCGAACGGCAGGCGCGCATGTACGTCGGGCGCATCAAGCGCAGTCTCGAACGGGACGCCCCGCTCCGCGCCTCCGCCGAGGACTTCGAGCTCGGTCACGCCTTCGACGCAGACGCCTGCCTCCAAGACGACTTCGGCGCGTTCAAGCCCGAGGGTCGAACAGACCTGTGGCGCGCCGAGGCACTCGTCGTCCGACAGTTGGACGGCGTGCAGTTGGACGACAAGGAGCCGACTGTCTCCGCGTGGGGACAGGACTCCGGCTTCCTCGGTGGCCGCTTCGACTTCGTGGTGTGGGATGACCTCGTAGATCGGAAGAACACCAAGACCGCCGAGGCGCGTGACGCATCCCGCGAGTGGTGGGACACCGAAGCAGAGACGCGGCTCGAACCGCATGGGACGCTGCTCCTCCAGGGCCAGCGCATCGCCCATGATGACCTGTACCGCTACTGCGTGTCCCATGACTCACTGATCCGTACCATCCGAGGGGATGTACAGATCAGCAAGGTGGTTGTTGGGGATGTCGTTCTCACACGAAATGGTTGGCGTAGCGTTGAGTGGTCTGGGTGCACTGGAATACGAAACACAGTAACGCTTGCCACTGCGAGCGGGATGAGCCTCACCATCACACCAGACCATAGGATCGCAACTCCGAACGGATGGGTGGAGGCGGGATCACTTGCTGCTGGAGATGCGCTTCTGGTAATAGGTGGGGATGCCAGCAGCACGTTGAGCAGCATAGAACGCTCTGCTAGCAGTGTTCCGACACTCTCTGCACAATCTAGCCACAACGACCCCACCACGACGCCTCAACAGGAGATTGTCTCCAGCGTAAGGATGCCCCTTCGGGCAGTGCGTTCGCTCGGAATACCGTTTAGCCGTGGAACTTCGAGCAAGATTCTTCCTATGGTCCTCGTCAACAAGATGCGCAGGATTGACGCAGCGCGGATTGTGGCAGAGATGAGAAGCCTCATGCTCAAGTGGCTCTCCGTTCTTGTGGAAGTACCGGATAACCATGCGAGACACGAGTTGTTCCCCCGGAAACATCCAGTGGGCAGCAGTGGGGTATCCCTGAGCATTGATAGATTTTCGATTCCAGATCAGGCATTCACCTTCCCATTCGCATCGTTCGATGAGCCATCCCAATCCGAATGGCTTCCGTTTGGAGATGCCGTTACAGGTCCTGCAACGGGAACCATCGCGTCCGACAGGAATCCCACAGTCGATACAGTTGTATCTATAACTCATAGTGGCATGGTAGAGGTGTGGGACCTCACTGTCAATGACACACATGAGTTCTATGCTAATGGGATTCTTGTGCACAACTGCCTCGACAAGAAGACGATCGACGAGCAGCCGAAGTACCGGCATATCGTGTTCAAGGCGCACGACGAGTCCGTCTGTACGCAGGACCACAACACCGTAGAGGCGTGGCCGAAGTCCTGTCTGCTCGATCCGTACCGTCTCCCGTGGGCGCATCTGGAGACGCTGAAGCACAACAACCCACGTACCTTCGATGTCATGTACCAGCAGGCCGATGGCGATGTCGTCGGTGGCCTCATTGACCCAGCATGGATCGAAGGCGGTGTCGATGCCGACGGCATTCCGAGGCCCGGATGCCTCGATCGCCAGCGCATCTTCCTCGACCCACCCGAGAGTTTGCGTGATGGCAACGGCTGGTCGTTCATCACCGTGGACCCATCCCCCACCGAGTGGTGGGGGATCATCTGGTGGCTCTACGACCCGAACACCGGGAACCGCTACATCATCGACCTGCACCGGGTCCGGCTGAACCCCGAGCAGTTCCTCTCGCTCGATCTCTCCACCTTCGAGTGGTCCGGACTCATCCCCGACCTCTATCGGAAGGCGAACGATCTCGGTATTCCGATCTCCCATGTCGTCGTCGAGGTGAACGCTGCGCAGCGGTGGCTCCTCTCGCAGCCGCATGTCCAGCGATGGATCACCGAGACCGGCATGGTGTTCGTCCCGCACACGACGAGCATCAACAAGCAGGACCCGAAGTACGGACTGGAGTCGATCGGCGACCTGTTCCGGCAAGGGATGATCCGCATTCCATGGGGCGACTTCTCGTCGCGGACCCGCTGCCAGCACCTCATCGAGGAGGGCACGAAGTACCCAGACTACGAGACGACCGACCTCATCATGTCGGTCTGGTTCTCGAAACTCGCCGTAGAGAATCACTACGCCCCGAGGCGCGGGCCAAGTTATCATCTTGACAGACCGGCTTGGTTGGGGCATAGGAGTAGGGGGCTCAGGATATGAGCACATCTGTCGGCGCAATCCTCGACCTCTACCGGCAGCGTCGAACGCAGTACAACGGTCTGCACAACAGCATGCGAGTCGTGCAGCGCGCGTACAACAACCAGATGGATGTGCCGCTGCCGGACATGGACCGCGTGACGGCCCCTTCGGTGCCGAACCTTCTCGTGCAGGGCATCGACCAGATGGCGGGCCGCATCACCTCGATCGTCCCGAGCGTGACGTTCTCCTCGACGAATCCCGGTGTCCGCAAGTACGACCGTATGGCAATGACCGCAGCCAAGACCATCGAGGGCTGGTGGCAGATGGACCGCCTGCAGATGAAGATGAAGCAGCGCGGACGCCACCTCATCGCCTACGCGATGTCTCCGGTCGTCATCCGGTGGAACCACAAGGAACACCGTCCTATCTGGCAGGTGCGGCATCCACTAGAGACGTTCCCTTCGACGGATCTCGTCGCGGGACAGGTGACGCCGACGAATGTGATCTTCGCATTCCGCCGCAGCGTCGCGTGGTGCCGAGCGCAGGGTTACGGCAATCAGATCGCAGCACTCCTGAACTCGCCGAATGTGAGCATGGACGCGACAATCCTACTCCTCGAATACGTCGATGCGGCCGAGACGGTGCTTGTTGCCGTGGGCTACCGCGCGAACGACAGTCTGGTGCCAGACGACTACATCGGTGAGGGGATGCGTGGCATCGAGCTCGAACGCTATGCCAACTTCAGCGACCGCTGTCCAGCGATCGTCCCAGCGCGCATCACGCTCGACACGCTGTCGGGGCAGTTCGACGGCATGGTCGGCATGTACGCGCGGCAGGCGCGGCTCATGGCGCTGGAGGAGATCGCCGTCGAGAAGGGCATCTTCCCAGACGTCTACATCGAATCGCGGCCCGGTGAGCAGGGCCGCTTCGTGCAGGGCCCATTCGATGGACGCTCGGGCGACATCAACATCATCGCCGGTGGCACGATCCGCGAGATCCAGTCGCAGCCGGGGTACATGACGAATCCGATGATCGACCGGATGGAGCGAGCACAGCGGGTCACCGCAGGGCTCCCCGCAGAGTTCGGCGGGGAGTCTGGGTCGAACATTCGCACAGGGCGCCGCGGAGACGCGGTGCTCTCTGCTGTCATCGACTTCCCCATCGCCGAGGCACAGGAGGCCTTCGGCTACGCGCTGGAGGAGGAGAACGAGGTCGCCATCGGACTCGCGAAGCAGTTCGACGGCAGCACCCCGCGCACGATCTACGTCGGCACCGGCAACTCGCAGCGCCCCGTGACTTACACGCCAGAGGAGACATTCAAGAACGCGAAGCATACGGTCACCTACCCGGCTTCCGGCTCTGACATCAACAACCTCATCATCGGCATCGGGCAACGCGTCGGACTCGGCATCATGTCGAAGCGCACCGCTGCGGTGCTCGACCCGTGGATCAACAACCCGGAGATCGAGCACGACACGATCATCGCCGAAGGACTGGAACAGGCGCTCGTCTCCGGCATCCAGCAGCAGGCCGCTACAGGACAGATCCCTCCGCTCGTCGTCGCACAGATCATGAAGCTCGTGAAGGACGACAAGATGGAGATTGCCGAAGCGATGGCGCAGGTCACGCAGAAGGCGATGGAGCAGCAGCAGGCGCAGCAGCAGGCGGATGCAGCGGCGCAGCCGCAGACGCCCGATGCGCTCTCCGCCGGGCCTGCGGCACAGGCGCTTGCTGGAGCGCAGATCGAGCCACCGGCACAGTCGATGCCGAGTGTCCATAACCTCGGACAGATGCTCATGGCATTGCGTCGTCCGGCGACAGCAGGAAGGCCGGTGGCGTAAATGCCTCGTGGGGGCCGACGACAGGGACAGCCGGGAGTGGCGTATGGGAACAGGACGGACCTTCTCGTGGACCGGAACAACACTGGCTCTGCGGCGAGCGGCGGGTACGTTGCACCGACGCAGTCTGCTCCAGCAGCGCCACAGCCTCCGGTGGCGTATCCAGAGGACACTCCTGGCCTTCTTGATCCGAGCACTCGTCCTAATGAGCCTGTTACGACCGGGCTCCAGTACGGAGCGGGGGCGGGGCCGGAAGCGCTAGCGCAGGATCCTCGGGTGCAGGAGGCGCAGGCGCTGAAGCCATGGTTGCCGATTCTGGAGCCGATCGCGAACCGCCCAGACACCCCGGAGTCGGTACGGACGCTCGTCCGCTACATCCGGGGGTCGTGAGATGTTCGCGCGCAACCTTGCCGCATTCACCGAGGCGCTCGGCGTCGAGAACGCTGGGATGATCGTCGCTCTCTCCACGGTCCCGTGGCCGTCCGATGAGAACCGGGACCAGTTCATTCGTGCGCTCACGGGATTCAGCATGAAGGGTGCGAACGCGAATGACTGACCTCTGGACACATCTGAGCGGTGCGGCGTCGGCTATGCCGCCTCCGCTCGGGTCTGCGATCCCATCGACCACTCCAGATCCTTCTCCATTCAGCAACGCACCAAGCGATCAGGCCGCACAGGTATCGAACTACCTCGCGAACCCGAACATCGTCCTTGCGCAGAAGCCGGCAACAGCATCGTCGTCTCCGACCGACGTCATCGGCTCGTGGCTCTCAAGCCTGTTCGACACCTCGAAGCCGGACGACAACCCGGTCGGCTGGGCATGGCACGGCTTCCTCCGTACGATGAATTGGACCTATGACCGGGTGAATCAGGCTGGGACGTTCGCGCTCTCTGCGCTTCCAGGCGGATCTCCAACGCTCTCGTGGGATCAGGCGAACGACATCAGCATCGGGCAAGAGGCCGTTGGCAACCTCATCTACGACTACAACAACCTCATGGGGAAGCAGGGCCAGTTCGACATCACGAAGGCCGGTGACCGGAAGGCGGCGTTCGAGGACAACCTCATCGGGAAGATCGCATCAGGCGCAACGGACATCGCAGCGATGGCGTATCTCGATCCGTACATGGTGGTAGGGAAGGCCGCGAAGATCGGGCGACTCCGCTACCTCGATTCCGCGTACACCACCGAGAAGCTCGCAGCGGCTGTCCCAGTGGTGACGAAGCAGTTGGAGGATCACGCTGCTGGGCTCATCGGCACGAAGGACATGCACCCGCTCGCGCAGTTGTCGGTGTTCATCGGCGGGAAGAACGCCGAGGGGAAGCCGCTTCACACGTTCCAAGAGATCATGGCGCACCCGGTCCTGAAGGGTGCTACGGACGGAGAGAACGTCGCCTCGGTCCTCATGGCGGCAGACAACCCAGATCAGGCGTTCACCGCGCTCCGCTACATGATGGGTGACGTCTCCGCGCGAGCGAAGTTGCTCGCCGATCACGCGACGTTGCTCGACAGCATCAACCTGAAGCGCAAGGAGCAGTTGGAGGCGATGATCCTCCACCGTCCTCAGGATCAGGCGAAGATGCTCGGAAACCTCACGCAGCAGGTAGACGATCTCCACAATGCCGCGCGCAAGGCGCGAGATGCGAGCCGGCATGCGCGGAATGCCGCATCGCCTCCAGACTTCATCGACGCGATGGACAGGAGCCGCGATGCAGCGGTCACCGCATTCGACAACGCCGTCGAGCAGTACCGGCTCGTCCGTGACATGAAGATCCCCGATCCGCTCTCGCGTATGGACAAGAAGGCGCAAGGCATCCGCGCTGCAGATGCGCAGGCGCAGATCGACGACATGGTGCAGCGAGACACGTTCTTCCAGCGCGCCCTCCAGGGCGAGACGGACAACGCGAACACGCTCTGGAACACGCTGAACCAGGACCGGCAAGAGACATCATGGATGCAACTGTTCCCTGGCCTGAAGGTCGATACCGCAGGAGCGAAGGGCATCCCGGTCGATACTCCGCTCGGGCGACTCGTGGAGGCATCTCGGGAGAAGCGGGCGATCGCCAGCGGCCAGCAGGCGCAGACGCGAGGACAGTGGACGGCGAACTACTTCGGGACGAGCCTCGGCTCTCGCGTCCTGAATCTCTGGCGCTGGGCCGGCAATGAGAACCCTTCCGGGTACATCGCGACCGATGGTGCCGCCTCGCAGAATGCGTGGCATGAGGTGGCGGCGCAGTTGAATGCCACGCACTTCATGTCCGGCGAAGCGAAGGTCGTCGAGGGCGGGAAGGCCGTTGGTGGCATCCCACTGAAGGATCAACTGCTCCGAGACTTCACCGGCACATGGACCGATGGCAGCGCGCTCGATCAGGTGAGCCGCCACAACATGCTCCAGAACATGGAAGCAAAGGTCATCAACCACATGGGCGCCTACTACGGGCTCGATGAGCAGGATGTCGAGACGCTCATCGACAAGTTGCAGCGCAGCCGCAATGGGATCATTGACGAGATCAAGAAGAACAAGGGGTATTGGGTCGAGGACGGAAAGATCCACAAGGCCCCGTTCCTCGAATCGCAGTTGCTCAATGGCACCTACATGATGGACTTCCGCCGCATCGAGGAGGAGATGCAGCGGTACGTCGCAGAGGGATGGAGCAGGAGGGGCAAGGAGACGAAGGCGTTCATCGGTGACCATGCCGCGAACCTCTACGATCAGTTCCAGTCGCTCTGGCGCCCCTCAGTGCTACTCCGCCTCGGCTACACGCAGCGCAACGTCGTTGAGGGCCTCATCCGCTCTACCGCATTCATGTTCTCCCTTGACCCAAGGAACCTCGCGGCTCCCGTCGTCGATGCGCTGAAGCAGGGGGCCTACGGCGCACGAAACATGGTCGCGCCGAAGGTGACGGAGAAGATCGCCGCGCGCGTCGAAGAGGGCATCGACTCTCGCGTGTTCGCGCGCTGGTGGGATCGACAGAATCAGGCAGCGGCAGACGAACTCACGCGCATCGACTCGTCGATTGCCGCATTCACCGAGCATCGGAACACGCTCATCGCCGAGGGGAACACTGAGGCAGCAAACGTCTACGACGGATACCTACGCCAGTATGCGCAGATGCGCAGCGGCGCGGAGCAGGCGCAGCGTCTCCTCGCGGACCGCGATATCGCGCTCGGACAGTTCCGGCAGCAGGGGAAGATGAAGAAGGCTGTCTACAGCGGGACGATCAACGCCGATGGCATCCCGATGGATCAGGCGTTCGCGAACAAGGGCTACGCCCCGATCGCCATGGCGAACGCCTCCTCGAACATGACGCGCCAGTACGAGGCGAACCTCACCGGCACTGCCGTCTCGCGCATGATCCGCGACACCGTGCTGAAGGAAAACGTCGCTGTCGCCCCGAACGACGTAGACCACTACTACAAGGCGCTCGCCGGGGCGCTCCAGCAGTTCAAGTCTGACGACGTGGGCCGCATGATCATCAACGGCGACGACCCGCGTCGCATCGCCTCCTACCTCATGAACACGAGCCGCGGTCGGGCCCGCGCCGAGATGCTCAGGCTCTCGCTCCCGAAGGGCGAGGAGGGCTTCAAGGTCAAGTCGTGGCAGGACGCGCTGGACTACGCGACGCAGATGACGCATCGCTACAACAGCCTCACCGCCACCGATCAGGTGCGGCAGGCGATGCGCGGATTGCAGCCCACCGAGGAACTCCTGCGACCGCTCCTTGAGGGCCATGCCGACAAGCTCATCCCGATCGTCGGCGACATCACGCAGGAACTCGGGCATAGCCGTCTCGTGGATATGTACCGGAAGCTCACGCAGGTGGGCTTCAAGTGGCTCGGCACCATCCCCGAGGATGCGTTCGTCCGCATCCCGTTCTACGGGCGTCGGCATCAGATTGCCGTCGAGTCACTCGTCTCGGACCTGAAGTCGCAGGTCGGTGACCTCATCACGAACCGCGACCTTCAGGCGATTCAGGAAACCGCACATCGTCGCGCGCTCGCAGATTCGAAGAAGTGGCTCTACACGATCGAGCGCCGCACGAACCTTGGGCGCATCGGTGAGCATGTGTTCCCCTTCATCTCGGCGAGCCAGAACTCGGTGACGACCTTCGGGCGCCTCATCTGGAATGACCCGCGCGTTGGCGTGGAACTTGCCCGCCTGTGGAACGCCCCGGAGCAGATGCACATCGAGGACGGGCAGGGGAACATCGTGGTCCCGCTCCCGGTGGACCTCATTCCCGAGGGCATCCGCAAGGCGACCGGGCTCGACAACATGATGAGCATGAAGTTCAACAAGAACGGGCTCAACGTCATCTTCCAGATGAACAACGGCAACCCGCTCCCGACGCCGGGTCCGCTCGTCACGCTGCCCGCCTCAGAGCTCATGAAGGCGGGACTGTTCGGTGGAATTGATGCCCCGAACATCCTGAAGGAGGCACTCGGCACCGATCAGGCGAACGCGCTATGGGATGGCTGGAAGTCACTGCTGTTCGGCAGCGGACAGGGTGTCTCAGAGAACTTCCTCTCCTACGACATGGTGCTCCCACCGTGGTTGCAGAAGGCCATCCAGATGAAGGAGGGCGAACTCAACTCTGTGCAGTACGCGACGCAGTACGCGCTCCAGGCCCGCACGGAGATGGCGAAGTACCTCGCGGGCTACCGCGACACACCACCGAGCGCGGACGAGATCAAGACGCGCACGAACAACCTCTACCTCGTGCGCATCCTCGGCAACCTCACCGCATTCACGCCGCCGCAGTACGTCTCGAAGTTGCAGCCTCTCGTGGACACGATTCGCGCGAACAAGCAGGCGTATGGACTTGCGGGCGATCGGATGAACAGCGAGTTGTTCGGCGACTACCTCACGATGCTCGGTGACTTCTCGGTGACGAAGAACACTGCAGGAATGCAGTCGAATGTCACGGCCTACGCGAACGCGAAGAAGTATGAGTCGCTCATCGGGAGGATCGCGCCCGAACTCGGGAACAACCTCAATGCGCTCGGGATCATCCTGAACAACGGCAACATGACGAACGCGCTCTACGACCCATCCGTGCGGGCATGGGAGCAGTCGTCGAACATCCCCGGAGTCACCGAGCACTACCTCACGATGCAGTCTCCGCAGGAGTCGCTCGTGCAGTCCCAGAAGAACGCAGGCTGGACCGCCTACATGAAGGGCATGGATGTTCTCGACTCGATCCTTCGGCAGCGCGGCCTGAAGTCATATCGGGCCACTGGAGCGGAGGACCTGAAGGTCGCGAAGCAGCAGCTCATCCAGCGACTTGCGAACGACCCGGCCTACGGTGGCTGGTACTCCGACTTCCTCTCCTTCGGCTCGACGCACACAGTGAGCGCGGTGAAGGTGCTGACGGCGGCGGTGAATGACCGGACGTTCATGCACGACAACGGCGCGAGCGGGCTCTGGCAGGCGGCGCAGCAGTACCTCGCGGCGCGGCAGCAGATGGTCCAGGGGCTCATCTCGCAGGATCAGTGGGACGCCATTCGCTCCGACCTTCAGGCGTACAACACCGATTGGGCAGCGCTCGCCACGCGCTACCTGACGAATGACGATCAGCCGCTACCCATCGGCGTATCGTTCGGGACGATGGGAGGCTGACATGGCGGATGAGGCCAAGGACACGAAGAAGGTCGTCGCTGGACTCGGACTCGTCAGCGCGCAGGACCTTGTAGATGCCATCAATCGCGCAGAGGCGAATGGCTACGGCGCTGGGCAGTTGCAGGCCGCGCTGAAATCAGCCTTCCCTAAGGTATTCGCGGAGCACTACCCGCTGGGGTTCCCGTCAGAGGAGAACAAGTGGGGAGCGATGGGGCACATCGTCCCAGCACCGACCACTCCAGCGAGCTCCATCGGAAGGATGCCGTGGCAGCAGGCGGCGCAGGTGAGTATCCCGCAGGACCAGTTCGGCAGTGTCGTCTACCTCGGCGCTACGCATGCTGAACAGCGCACCGGATCGGGCGATTCCGAGTTCCATATGAACGCCAACTCTGGAGTGAAGCAGTTCAGCACGATCGACAACGTGAACAACGTCTACCTCCAGTTCAAGCCAGATGAGCAGCAGCGGTTTGTGGACTTCCTCGACGCCTACTACGGCAAGGGGAAGTGGGATCAGACGAAGGCCGCGCCATTCTGGAAGAACGCGGTGATGCTCGCAGCGACGGCCTACATGCGCGGCGACGAAGTGACTCCGTGGGACGCGATGAAGTCCTTCGTCGATGGCGCGATCAAGGACGGCAGCGCCCCCTCTGTGTCCAGCGGGATGCACGTCGGATACCGCGATGTGCAGACGACGCTCACGAACAGGACGCAGGCGAAGGCGCTCGTGGACAACGCGCTCTCGAACTACCTCGGACGCTCAGCGACAGAGGAAGAGACGCAGCAGTTCCTTGCGGCACTGAACTCGCAGGAGAAGAGCAGTCCGCAGGTGACGGAGGGATCGCGCTCGTACAACGCGAAGGGCGCCTCCACCGGCACTTCGGCAACGACGCAGGGCGGCATCGACCCCGCTGAGTTTGCGAAGGAATGGGCGATGTCCCGAGAGGGCTCGGCGGAGCACGCCGCAGCAACGACCTACCTTGATGCGTTCATGCAGACGCTCGGGGCCGATGTGCGACCGGCAGGTGTGTGATGGCGAACAAGAACCTGAAGCCCGACACCCTCAACATGGAGGTGCTCGCGCAGCGGTATGGCCTCGCCTACCGCATCGTGAACTCCGACCCCGAACTGAAGAACCTGTTCATGGAGGCCACGGGTTCCACTGGCTCCAAGACGCAGATGACTCCGCAGGAGTTCGCCATACGGCTGAAGGACACGCAGTGGTACCAGCGCAATGGCGAGTATGCGGCCAAGACGCTTGTCGCGCAGGCCGAGGGTGGCGCCAACTGGAAGGCCATGCTCGATACCGCGAGCATGGCAGTGAATGCGGAACTCACACGACTCGGGCGACAGGGCGCGTACACCGACGCGGAGAAGCACGACCTCGCTCTCCAGTACATGATGAATGGCTGGGGCGATCAGGGCCGTGGCCAGTTGATGACGAACGCGCTCATCAACGGCGGCTCGCAGGATCAGCCCGCAGGTGGAATTCTCGGGAACGTCGCGGACGCACTGCGCAAGACGGCCTCGAACAATGGGCTCACGCTGAGTCAGTCGTTCTACGACTCTGCGGAGAAGTCAATCGGCATGGGCCTCTCGACGATCGACGATCAGATGCGGACAGTGCGCGAGCAGGCGGCAACGCAGTACCCACTGTGGGCCGACAAGATCCGCAACGGGCAGGATGCGATCGACCTTGCTTCGGGATACATCAACGCGATGGCGAACACCTTCGAGATCGACCCGTCGTCGATCCGCCTCGACGACCCGTACTTGAAGCAGGCGTTCGGCCAGGTGGACCAGCAGGGCAACCCGAAGGCGATGGGCCTCTGGGACTTCCAGCGAATGCTCCGCAACGACCCTCGCTGGATGCAGACGAAGCAGGCGCAGGACCAGATGGCGAGCACTGCGTTGGGCGTGCTCCAGACGTTCGGATTCATGGGGTAGGCGATGGCTGACACAACGACTCCACGCCGCGCACTCAGCGGCGACCCCTTCGGCGATGGATCCGCCGTTGCAGCGGGACAGACCTACGCCACTCCAACACCCAAGCCGGTCGATCCTCCCGCGCCCGTTGCGCCCAAACCACCGGCTCAACTCACGCAGGATCAGCAGAACATCCTCGCATCCATTCAGGCGGTGTTCTCTGGGTACGGGATCAACTCGCTCTACGCGAAGATCGAGCAGTATGTCCGCGATGGGTACAACGCCGACACCATCTCGCTCATGCTGCGGCAGACCCCGGAGTACGCCGCGCGCTTCCCTGCAATGGCGACGCTGAACGCGAAGGGCCGTGGGATCAGCGAGGCCGCTTACCTCGACTACGAGCGCACCGCTGCGCAGTTGGAGAAGCAGTACGGACTCCCACAGGGCATGCTCACCGGCAACGTCACCGGGATGCTGGAGAAGGACATCTCCGCCTCCGAGATGCTCGACCGGGTGAAGATGTCGGTGGCGAACTCCTACAACGCCTCGCCTGAACTGAAGAAGGCACTCCACGACTACTACGGCATCGACGGCAACGGGATCGCTGCCTACTTCGTCGATCCCGACATCGCCGAGCCGCTTCTCCAGAAGCAGGCCGCGAGTGCAGCGATCGGAGCAGCGGCGCTCCAGCAGGACCTCAATGTGAACGTGCTCACCGCAGAGCAGTTGCAGCAACTCGGTGTCTCCGCAGCACAGGCGCAGCAGGGCTTTGGGCAGGTCGCCGGGATGAAGGAGTTGTTCTCCGGCTCTGGCGACACCGTGTCGCAAGACCAGGCGGTACAGGGCGTACTCGCTGGGGATCAGGCGGCGCTTCAGGACGTGAACCGTGCGGCAGGGGGGAGGAAGGCTCGATTCGAGCAGGGGGGCGACATCCTCGCGACGCAGGCCGGAATGTCCGGGCTCCAGTCTGCGGCCACCACCTAATCGCACGACACGCCGAGAGGGTCGCTTGCATTGCGCGAGCGGCCCTCTTAGTGTGCAAGCACAAGCTCCGGCTGGCCCTGCCGCAAGGTAGGCGAGCTACCCGTAGAGCGTTCCGGCGAAGCGCGCCGTGCTTCGTTGCGTATCAGGCATCCCCCGTAATTCCGCGAGACAGGTGAAGTCTGTCTGGCAAACCATCCGCCGCGCACTCCCGGCTCGGCGAGTCGTGAAAGGGAAGGCAATGTCCGAGAACACCGACACCACCGACTTCGGCACCACTGACGAAGGTCAGGGCGACCTCAAGGCCCTCCGCGAAGCAGCGAACCGCTCCGCGAAGAACAAGGCAGAGGCCGACGCACTTCGACGCGAGAACGCCTTCCTCAAGGCGGGCATCAACTCGGAGGACCCGCGCCTCTCGTACTTCGTCAAGGGCTACGAAGGCGAACTCGATCCGAACTCGATCCGGCAGGCAGCGATCGACGCAGGCTTCATCGCAGCGTCGAACACCCCTCCCGCGCAGCAGCAGGCAGCAGCCGCGCAGGAGCGAGTGATGGCCGCATCCGCTGGAGCGACCGGAGAGGCAGCCTCAAACGATGGCATCCTCTCGGGGCTCGACTTCGCCTATCAGGAGAAGGAAGTGGAAGGGATTCTCGACTACGCCAGGCAAATCGGTTACCCCATCGCTGAGTAGTAGAGGAGGCCAGTCATGGCCCTTGGAACTGGCGTCGTAGGCGCCAATCAGAACGGCCCGGTCGTCGCACCGTCCGGGACTCCCGGTGAGATCCTCACCGTCGCAGGTCCGCTGTCCATCAACGCCGCAGCCCCGGTGATCGACACCACTCTTGGTGATCTGTTTACCGCGAAGGCGTACGACCTCATGGCGTACCCGTCGCTGCGCCCCGAGCTGATCTTCGATCAGTTCGCCACCGTCAAGAGCGTGAACTCCACGCACCGTGGCGGCTCGATCCGGTTCTCCTTCGTGGATGACATCGCCGAGCAGACCACGCCGCTCCTTGAGAACCTCGACGTCGATGCAGTCTCGCTCGGTGGTCGTGGCCTCTCGGTCGGGATGCGCGAGTACGGCGTGGTCGTCGGTCGCACGAATCTTCTCGTCGGCACCTCGATGATCCCGCTCGACCCGATCCTCGCGGAGCGCGTCGGCTACAACGCGGGCATCTCGATGGACGCGCTCGGGCGCATCGCGCTCGACGCCACGACGATCACCTACGACGACGCCACGGTCGGCAACGTCGCGAGCATCGGCAACGCGCTTGCCGACTACCTCACGGCGACCATGCTCCGTGATGCCGTCGCCACGATGAAGGCCGCCAACGTGCGTCCGTTCGCGGGCGGGCTCTACGTCGCGGTGATCTCGCCGACTCAGGCGCAGCACCTCATGTCGGATACGAACTGGCGCTCTCAGATCGTGTTCGATGACGGCAAGGCGGGCAACTCGGTGTTCACCGGAAGCATCGGCGTGTTCGAGGGTTGCCGCGTCATCGTGAACAACCACATCGGCGCGCAGGGCAAGGGCTACGTCCTCGGCGCTGAGGCGCTCGCGAAGGCGTTCTCCTCGGCTCCCGGCTTCGGCCCGAACCCGCACGTCGTTCCGTCGCCGGTCGTGGACGGCCTTCGCCGCTTCGCTCGCGTCGGCTGGAAGCACCTCGTCGGCTACTCGCTGTTCCGCGCCGAGGCGGTCATCCACCTCGCGACGCTGGGCACGCTGAAGCCGTAACCCGTGAGTGCCCCCTCCTCTCTGTATGGGGAGGGGGCACTTCGCCACACCCGAGAGGAACGATCATGGCGGCGAAGAAGTCCTACACCGAAAAGGGCACCGGAGAGCGGTACGCATCGAAGGCCGCGATGCAGCGGCACGAGAAGCGCGAGCCCACGGCGGAGCGGAAGCGTGAAGGCGACATGCCAATGAAGGGCAAGATGCCGATGAAGGGCAAGAGGAAGTAGACCATGGCGACGCGGATGCAGTTGCTCGGACGCGGGACGTACAGCGAACCCGTCGTGCTCACGAGTGACCCCGCGTCGAGCCTCTACGCCTACAAGCAGCCTCCTCCGATCCAGATGAGCGTCGTCATCTACACCGATGGCACCGTCGAGCAGCGCGCATCGTTCTCCACGATCGAGCTCCGCAGCCCACTCGTGCACACCTTCATCGAGGGCGGGCACGACTTCCAGTGCGACCAGGGCTCGTTCGAATACAACGCGCTCCTCGCGGCGGGCCTCGGGTTCGACTTCCGGCCCGTCTCGACCGATGACATCTACCTCGATGTCTACGACATCACCTACTAGGAGCGAAGATGGCATACCCGCAGTACCCGCCGCTCCCGCCTCCCACGCGACGTCCGGGTGACACCGGCCATGTGAACGACACGAACCAGATCATCAACTTCCTCATGGCGCTCCAGTCGCGCGTGGACAGCGTGACCTCGCTCGCCGTTGCCTCGGTCGATGGGCGGGTTGGCTTCGTCACGCTCAGCGACCTCTACGACGCGCTCGGAGCCGCTGCCGCTGCGCAGGCCGCAGCCGCCACGGATGCGACGACGAAGGCGAATGCAGCGCAGGCAACGGCCGAGGCGTACACGGATGCGAAGGCGCTCACCGCAACCGCGCCACTCGCCGCCACCGGGACGCTCGGGACCGGCATCACCATCTCGATCAACCAGGCCGCACTCGTCATCGCGAACACACAGGTCACCGGGCTCGGGACTGCCTCAACGCACAACGTCCCGGCGGTGGGCGACGCCGCCGCTGGCGAGACGGTGCTCGGGAGCGATACGCGGCTCGTGGATCCTCGAACTCCCTCTGGGGCCGCTGGGGGCGACCTCGCTGGGACGTACCCGAACCCGACGCTCGCGGCGATTCTCGCTGGCGGGTCATTCACGAAGGTCACCGTGGATACGAAGGGGCGCGTCACCGCTGGTGGAGCACTCGTCGCGACAGACATCCCAGACATCGCACAGGCGCAAGTGACCGGTCTGGTTGCCGCACTCGCGCTTCTCGCCCCGCTCGCCTCTCCTGCGCTCACCGGAGTACCGACCGTTCCTACAGCAGCGGCAGGGACCAAGACGACACAGGCAGCGAGCACCGCGTTCGTTGCCGGAGAGATCGCCACCGCAATGAACGATACCTCAGCCGACATCTTCATGATGATGGGCGCGTAAGGAGAGAACATGAAGGCAGTCCTTGGTCAGTCCAACCCGCTCGCGACCACCGCGACGGACATCTACACCGTGCCCGCTGGTCGTGAGGCGACGATCTCGACAATCACCATCTGCAACCAGGCGGCGGCGGCAGCGACGTTCCGCATCGCAGTGCGCAAGGCTGGAGCCGCCCTCATAGCGGCGCAGTACATCTCCTATGACATCACCGTTGCAGCGAACGACACAACGGCGCTCACCCTCGGTGTCACGATGACGGCGACCGATGTGCTCACCGTGTACGGCTCGACGGCGACGCTCTCGTTCAACGCCTTCGGCGCCGAAGTCCCGATCACCGCCTGATCCACGAGGAGAACGCATGGCTGTTCGCAGTCTCACGCGCAGCGGCATCAAGGGAGGTCGCTCGCTCGCCGCCGCCGGGATCAAGGCGGGGCGCAATCTCGCGCGCACAACGGCGAACTCGCTCGGCAAGTATATCTCGATGCTCGCGGGGATCTCCGCCGACGACCATGTCCTCATCCAGTCGATCACGGTCGGCGCGGGTGGTACCCCGAGCGTGACGTTCGCCTCGATCCCGCAGGGGTATCGGTCGCTGGAGTTGCGTGTTTCCGCGCAAAGCGCGGGCACCGATAATGCGCTGTTTCTGCGCATGAATGGCGATTCGGGCACGAACTACTCGCGTCACCGTCTCTTTGGCAATGGGACTGGCGTTGGCTCGGATTCGAGTGTCTCTGATACTTCGATCACTCCCATCGCGCAGATCGCGTCGAGTGCCTACACATCAGTTGTTGCCGCGGCAGTGATTGAGATTCTCGATTATGCGAGTTCGTCGAAGTTCAAGACGGCGCGAGCCCTTAGCGGATGGGACGGCAACGGGTCTGGCTGGATTCAACTGGCGTCGGGGGCATGGCAATCGCTGTCACCTGTCACGTCTCTGGTCCTTCAACTCGCCTCGGCGAATATCGCGCAGGGCTCCCGCTTCGACCTGTACGGGGTGAAGTGATGCGGAAGTTGCTTCAGGAAGTCGTCCTCACCACGGCGCAGGCCAGCATCACGCTCGCGTCGATCGACCAGACCTACACGGACCTGGAACTAGAGGTTTCCGGCATAGGAACCGTCGGAGCGGACTATTTCAAGATCAACCTCAACGGCGACACGGGCACGAACTACAGCCGAACCTATCTTCAGGGCGACGGAACGTCGGCCACCTCTGGGCGCTCCTCAAACATCGCGTTCGCGGACACCACCTCCGGATTCGACAACACAACGCCATCAGCGATCTACCATCGCTTGCTGTCGTATGCGAACACGGCCATCTACAAGACCATTCTCACGCGGCACGGCCGGGCAGACGCTTCCGTAACGGCAACGGCAAGCCTATGGCGCTCTCTAGCCGCGATCACTCAGATCGCGATTGCTTCCGCTGGTACGGGTGGCGCGCAGATGGCCGCTGGAACGACCGTCCGCCTCTGGGGGGTGAAGTGACATGGGTATGCACAAGATTCAGTCGATCGACCTCACCGCATCACAGCCGAGTGTGACGTTCGCTGCGATTCCGCAGACGTACAAGACGCTGGTGCTGAAGGTGTCGGCGCGAGTGACATCGGCGAGTTTCGCGCAGATTTGGGCAGCGATCAACGGCTCAACGTCGGGTCAATCACTGCGATTCCTGCAAGGCGACGGCACTAGCGCATCGTCGGGGACCTATGGCTATATCGACGGCGGCCTAAGTGATGGCACTGGCCAAACAGCGAATACGTTCGGCAATTCCGAAATGACAATACCGAATTACGCTTCCGCAGCTTCTGCGAAAGCGGTGTCTACGGATCGCGCAGCAGAAAACAACGCCACAGCTGCAATCCTGTCGCTGACTGCTTCGCTCGCTTCTGCCCTCGCCGCTATCGCTTCGCTCACTCTTTCCGATTCGGGCGGCGGATCATTCGCAGCGGGATCATCGTTCACTCTCTACGGCATCGACTAAGGAGCACCACCATGTATGACACGACACAGCCGCTCGCGCAGCGGGTCCGTCACCTCGTCGTGTGCTGCGAGCACACCGACTGTGCAGGCCAGACCTGCGATGCGGGCACGCTGCTCGCGACGAACCCGAACGCGGTGCAGGACCCGACGCAGTTGAACATCGTGACGTGGCCCATCTCCGATCAGGAGATGCTCGACGCGAACGCCGCTGAGACGGCCGCTGTCGCGGCAGCACAGGCAGAGGCAGACGCGGCAGCGGCGAAGGCCACGCTGAAGCAGTCGGCAATCGCGAAGCTTGTCGCGGGTCAGCCGCTCACACCCGATGAAGCCGCGCTGCTGGTGATCGCATGAGGCGGGTCCAGCTCATCAATCAGTCCGCGCTGGTGACGCCGGGGCAGGCGAAGGATCTCGCGGTTGGGCTCACGAAGTACAGCCGCCTCGTCTCGAAGGCATGGGGGCTCGAACAGTTCTCGGTGAGCGTGAACCCATTCAGCGCCGACGACTGGAAGTTCTATATCGTCGATCAGTTCCCCGATGGCGCACCGCAGAACGCACTCGGGTATCATAGTGAGCAGGATGACGGCACGATCGTCGCCTACATCTCTGCCACTGAGACGATGAAGCCGTACCCATCACCGATGCCAGACGGCTCCACGCGCCCGTCACCGTTCGGCGTCATCATCGACGGAGTTCCTGCATACGGGAACGTCCCCGGCACTCCCGACCTCCTGTGGCCCGGCTCGCTCGGTGAAGTGCTGTCGCACGAACTCGCGGAGGCGATGGTCGATGCGTCGGTGAACCGACTCGCCGTCGATTGGGTGAACGGTCGCGCATGGGTCATGGAGGTCGGTGACCACGCTGATGCGAACCGCTTCGTCCTCACGTTCGGCATCCGTCGAGTGCGGATGATCTGCCAAGACTTCACACTGCCGTCGTTCTACGACAACCACGGCAAGGCGCCGTTCTCGTACACCGGGAAGGTGTCGGCGCCGTTCACCATCGACAAGGGCGCATACGGCCAGTGGATGCCGCTCGCGGGATTCACCACCGTTGGCATCGACCGAGAAGATGAGAGTGACCCGCGTATCCGCGTCGTTCCGGCACTGCCAACCGCTAGCCTGATGCTCGACTGAAGGGGGTGCCGCGATGGGGACGATGGCGGATCTTGTTGCCGATACGAAGCGACAGGTCTATGGCGCGC
>JAEHJW020008667.1_pt1 | contig 23107 bp, 22 predicted proteins | sample 9271431 | NCBI WGS metagenome assembly JAEHJW02 | reverse complement strand
ACCAATATCCCCGACGACACCCGTGCCGCGCTCGGACTCTAAAAATAACACCACAAGACCATCTGGGGCCCACGTAAAGTGGGCCCCTTTTCTTTTAGGGAGGCATCACATTGGAGTCTGTGTTGGTGCCCGCCGCCCCCACGCAGGGCAGCGTCGGGTTGACGGATTCCGCCTACCGTCAGACCCGCGAGACGGGTCGCGGTAACGACTATAACTCGGGACAGGGCGTAGAGGCCCTCAAGATCGTCCGTGACGGCGTTAGCGAGATTGGTGAGTGGGTTGGCGCACTGGACAAGGGCGGCCGTCGCCGTCCACAACCCTACGATAAAGTCATCAAGTCCGCACGCGAACTCGACCCACTCCTGAAGAGCCTGACCGGCGACCAGTTGCTGTGTGCTATGGAGGCCACCCTCCAGAGCCGTATGCCTAACTACTGGCACATGGTGGACACCGGCTGGTACGGTGCTCCCCAGGGCAACCCGCTGGAGAAGCGGATGGGCAAGTCCATGGGCTTCTCCAATAACCTCGGGCGGCAGTATTTCGGGCCCACGTTTAGCGGAGACGCTACGATGTCCGACCTAGCCAAGGCCATGGCCACCCAGAACATTGGTGGGTCGTACGGCGACGACACTCCCCTGCGCTTGCAGAACCTGGACGCCACGATGACCTCGGTTCTGTACGAGGAGCAGCACTTCGTCAAGTGGAATTGGCTGGAACGGGTCCCCTCGATTCAGCCCTACTATGAGTGGGTGGACCGCCTCTCGTACGGCGATGACCGCAGCCAACCGGCGTTCGTCGAAGGTGGCACGCCCGCTGGTGGGACCGCCAGCTTCTCGCGGAACGGTGTCTACGTCCGGTACTTTGGCGTCCGGCGTGGTATTACGCACCAGATGGCCTTGACCGGGCAGTTGGGCGGTTCCATGGTCGATCCTGTGGCTGAAGAGAACCGAGACGGCGCCATGCAGTTGCTGGCGCGCTGCGAGCGCAACTTCGTCTGGGGCGATCACAACATCACCGATAACAACGGTAACACCGTCAACTACGACGGCCTGGTGTTGGCCCTGCAGAACGGTGTGCAGTTCGTTGGTGCGAGCCAGTCCAACGGCATGCCCAACGGCTATTCCGCTGGCCTCAACATCCTGGATTTCCAGGGCACGTACCCGGACTTCGGCATCTTTGAATCGGTCGGCCGCTTGATGGCGGAGGCCGGATTCGTTACCAACTTCCGCAACATGCGCGCGTTCATGTCCCCGACCGTTATCGAGGACCTGGCCAAGATCCAGTTGTCCGAGCAGATTCAGGTCCTTGGGCAGCGCCCGTACACCGGCTGGTACCAGGGCGCTCCGCTGGTCGGCTACCAGACCAACTTCGGTTTTATCCCCTTCACGTACGACATCTTCCTGCGCCGCGCCGGCATGACCGACCAGCCCCCGCAGACCAGCGCCACGCAGGCCCCCGGCGCGCCGAACTCCTCGTCCACGGTCGCGGCTGCCTCGCCAACTGGCAACCAGACCTCCGAGTTCTACGCCGCTCCCGCTGGCGGTGGTACGGACGCCGGTACGTACTACTACTGGCTGACGGCCGGCAACGACAACGGTGAGTCCACGGCGATCTCATTGGGTGCGGTCGCGGTGGCGGTTGGTCAGGTGGTCAACGCCACGGTCGTACCTGGGCCGTCCAACGGTAACCCCTGCACATACTTCAGGCTCTACCGTGGTACGGTGAACAGCCAGACGGACCCCGGCACCGGATGCATTGCAACTTTCGCGTCCGCCGGACCCACCAGCAGCACGTCCGTTACCTACACTGACACGAACTACTGGCGTCCGCAGACCGGGATGTTGCTGTTCGTTGAACGTACTCCGTCGAACTTGTGTATCGCACAGATGGCCCCTATGCTGAAATGGCCACTCGCTATTACCTCGACCACGGTGGAATGGCTTCTGTTGCTATACCACACCCTCGTCGTCAAGGCGCCGCAACGCCAATTCCTCGTGCGCAACATTGGCCGACTGAACACCCGTGGCCTACCTTCGCTGCCTGCGTAGGATAGGTCGCCTGTATTATAACTAGCCTCCTCGCGCATTGCAAGTCCTGGTCTGGGTACCGTGTCGCCCTATACAAGCGTACACGCAAAAGCACCCGGCTTAGTTGCCGGGTGCTTTTCCTTTGAGGGGGCAGGGTGTGGTCCTCCAGCGTGTCTTCCAAAGCAGAGCACCATTTGTTCCGCGTATGTCCGGGGCCATTCCTCGCGGATGGCCAGGTGCGGGACGCCGTTTCATCGTCGAGTTTGATGAAAACGGCTACGGGATAACAGACGAAGAGGTTACCAACTACCTAACCAAGATGGGGTCTACGGGAATCAGGATGGACTCCGCGTTCGAGGGCGACAAGAGCACAACGCGGGAATTGCCCATCCAGGTCTGGTAAGGAGGATCTACCTTTGGGATACCCTTTGCCTCCAGGTAATTGTGAGGTTCAGGGCGCCCTCATCGCCGAGGGTGCCGTCATCGGGGCCTTCATGGCTCCCCTCAATTCTACCACAGCGGATGCTGTCGCGTCGAGCGGCACTATCTCCACCACCAAGGTTGGGGTTGCCCGCGTTTCCCCCACTGCTGCCGTTACCGGGGTCATTCTCCAGCCCGGTTCGACCTATGGCCAGGAGTGCTGGGTCATCAACGAGGCTACGTCGGCGAATAGCGTCACGTTTGCCGCCTCCGCCACCAGTAACGTCGCGGGCGGGACGAGTGTGGTTATTGCTGGCGCGGCTGCTGCTCATTTTCTTTGGGACGCATACACCAATCTCTGGTACTCGGTCCAGTAATTAGTATTACCGATAGCGTTGGGGGTATGATTCGTGCCTGACGAGATCAAGTTGGTGCGTCTGCAAAGTGCCAAGCCGCCCTATCACTACGATACCCTGAACGGTATGATGCCCGCCAAGGATGGCAGAGAGGCACGCAGTTTCCGCATTGAGTTTGACGACAACGGCATGGCGGTCACGGACGACAAGCTGGGCGAGTATGTGACCAATCTCGCTAAGGGCCATCTCCGCATGCTGCCTGCGCAGCAGGGAGACCAACCCACCTTCACCGACCCCACCAAGCTCTTGCGGTCTATTCGCACCTCAGACAGGCGCAGGGGTACCCTGTCTGTCACCGACGTGCCGGAGCTGCGGAAGCTCAATCAGAATCTGACCGAGGAAGAGCGCAAGCGCATGGAACAAACCAAGGAGCCTGAGCCGGAGTTTGACGAGACCCCCGCAGGCAACGTCATGCCGGCGGCGCAGGCGGCCAGCGCGGAGACGGCCCTCGGCATGCGTAGGCCGGGTGGACGCCGGTAAGGGGGTAGATCCGCGTGAGTTCTCTGGTGGGCGTAGGGGGCGCACAGCCTGTAGGTATTGCAGGCACGCGCGCCCTCAACGCCTATTTCTACCAGAACCAGGCGCTGGGGCAGCCGCGTCGTATCGTGTTGGGCAGCAACCTCGATGCGGTGGCTACCGGGTCGATCTTTGCCGAGGTTGCTGGTAGGTTCAACCATACCGTGGAAGTCATCGGAACGTTCAGTGCAACGCTGAACATCATGGGCAGCGAAGATGGGGTGGAGTTCCTACCAATGCAGCCTGCGGCCATCCTGGCAGGAACGGCGTCAGGTGCCAACATTACCACAGCGGGTCTATACCTGTTCCGCGCTCCGCTACTCTATATCCGGTGTGATGTAACTGCTTACACCAGCGGATCGGTCCAGTTAGTCTACGTTGTCTCGACGATGTGATAGGCTGTGCCATACAACAACGCGGACCTGTCGATGATCCAGGACCGGAACTTCGTCAGGACCCATGGAGAAAAGGCCCTATGGTTTCAGGGGGCCTGGTGTTCCTGCACCACGAATACCGATCAATTCCCTATCCCTACCCAACTTCCAGACCCGTCATTCGCTGATGTGAACTGCCTGGTGTGCGGTGGTACCGGGTGGATGTTCCCCAGCCCGGGGCAACTCATCACAGGGATCGTCAGCGCGGTAACGCAGGATAAGGACCTGGCGGATGTGGCCCTCGATGTCCATGGGGAACTCATCTTCTCCCAGGACCCTGGGGGGCCGCGCATCAGCGACCTCGACATCATCATCCTCTATTCGTGGACGTACGGTATTCCGTACATGGGGCAGTTGGTGTTTCGTGGTACAGGAAGTACGGATAGTCTGTACTACAACGCAATGGAAGTCGTAGGGTGCTGGCAGACCAACCCCTCTACTGGCACAATTACCTCCTTCGTGCCAGGCACGGACTTTTCGTTCTCTGGCCGTACAGTCACCTGGCTTACAGGCGGCAACGCCCCTGCGGCCCAGTCCGCCTACAGCATCAAGTATACCCCGCGCTATGAGTGGTCCTGCTTCATCCCTCCCATGCCACGTTATGAGCGTGCCACAGACCTCGGCCAGCGAATCATCCTCCGCAAGCGGCACATTGTGCTGCAGAACGCCCCAAATCTCATAGAATCGTAGGTGGTACTGGTGGCCCAGACGGTGTACGCCTCCGCTGGGCTGCTGGATTACAACATCAGCCACCAGTTGGATGACATGCTAGCACACCTGTACGGACTGGCAGCCATCGCGCAGGTACCAAACGCGGAGCAGACCGGGGCCGCTAGCATCCTGATTCCTCCCTACTACGTGCATCATCCGACGGGTAGGGCGGCGCTGGAGAAGTCGGCCAATAGGTGGGGGCAGGTTCTCAAGGATCTGGTAACCTACCGGGCCCACGCCAAACTGGGGGCCCGGACCAAGTACATGCTGATTTGGGCGGATATGCTCAAGCAGCATGGGGTGCTCAGTACCGAGTTAGAGGACCTGTTGTGGGAGCTTCACCACTACACCTGGCAGACTCCGGTGTACAAGGGAGCAAAGCTTTACGCCGGACGCAACAAACGCCTGTTGGGCAAGCCCGTAGTCTTCCGCGAAATCGGGCCAAATACGGATAGGGGTGCCTGGTGGTACCCTGCCAAAATCCGCACCGTCACCAAACGATGGAAGAACAAGAGCGGCGAACACAGCCGCACGACTGTGCATGTTACACCGCCGTGGGATATGAAGCCCGGACTTCTCGCTGGCCATGTCAGGCGCGCCATTCCAATCCCCCTCAGCCAAGAGTTTCTGAACATGGCCAGATATGACATGGATGTTGCTGTGTACATGCAGAGACGCGGCATCGACCTTGAAGGGCCGAAGATAACATGATCCTGTGCGGAGAGACACTGGTTCAGCAGGCATTGCGCAACGGCATCAACACGTTTGCTGCTAGTCTCGCGCAGTTCGTCCCCGATGTGTATTACCAATATAGCAGCAACGATCAGACCCGTATTACTGGCTGGTTCGCCGGGCAGAAGCAGTTGCCTGTTATCATCGGCTATGCAATGGGGACCCAGGTTGAGCCGCTTATCGCCATCACACTGGCGGTAGAAGACGAACTCCGCGAGGACCAGGCCATAGGCTCTATCGGGCAGATGCAGTATGGAGACCCGACTACCGGCACACCCTTCCAGGCACAGTACGCCACGTACGTCAGGTCGGTATACCGCTGTGACTGCGTTTCGCCAAACCAGGAGTTCGTCATGTGGCTGCAGGCGCTGGTGAAATGGTGCCTGTACACACAGCGGGCATGGCTGGAGTATCCGTTTGTAACCACCACCGACGTAGGACCGCAGGCGTTGCTCAATCAGAAGGTCTCCTGCTCCGCTCTTGAACCCTACCAGCCGGCTATCCGGGAAGAGAGTACCTTCTCCTACACACGGGCGGTTACGTTGACGGCGGACCACTTTGACACGTGGAATACCGTCCCATCCAGTAATCTCATTACCTCAGTCGATGTACCTACGCTAGATGCTACCACGTTCCAGATCACATCCTAAAAGGGGTTGGACCACGATGGCGGAGGATAAGGCCCCGGCCTCTCCGGCCGCTCCCGCTCCAGAGGCCGCCAAGGCGAGTCCGGCTAAGGAAACGGCCAGGAAGCCGTTGGTGTCGCTGGAGGATTGGGTTGCCCAGCACGCCAAGGAGGGTGAACGTGAGCTGGTGGCCAGCTTCAAGTTTGTGGAGAAGCGGGCCAAGCGCCTGTTTGATCTCCCAGACGAATACCTGAAGCGATACGAAGCCCACCGCAAAGCCAAGTAATCTGCAAGCCCACAAAGAGGGTCCGCGCCTAGTGCACGGGCCCTCTTTTTTTTCTGGCTGAGGTGGAAGGAGGTTCACTGTGGGCGGAATCTATGTCAACGGTCAGTACCTGGTGCAACCGCAGGCGAACGTAAGCATCGCCAGCACGCCGCAGGGTGCCGCCACGAACGCATCCAGCCGCACGCTGTTCTTGTTGGGGTCCGCGACCGATGGGCAGCCGCAGACGCCCATCACGGTCAACAGCCCGGCACAGGCGTTTAGCGTATTCAAGGACGGCAACCTTGTCCAAGCAGCCGTTTACGCTTTCAACGGGTCTCCAGTAGCTCCGGGACCCTCCAGCATCACCGTTCTGCGAGTGGACGAGGCTACTCAGGCTACAGCCAATCTACAGAACGGTGCGAACACCGAAATCACTCTCACCAGTACGTCCTACGGCACACTGGCTAATCTCGTAAAGTACCAGATCGCAGCGGGCTCCAGCCACGGCTATAAGGTAACTATTGCCTCTGACTACACTGGACCCGCAACCACCGCTGCTAGTGTGTCGCAGGACAACGTGTATCTTCCAGTGTTGTCCGTGTACTACAGCGGTACGGGTACGAGCCCCACAGTCACGGTCACGGATACGCAGATCACCTACACCGCTACGACCAGTGACACGGGGGGCAGCGTAACCTTCACCGCCGGTATGACGGTCCAGCAACTGGTGAATCAACTCAACCAGTTTACTGGATGGAGCACGACAGTAGCTGACCCTAATCCGCTGGACCTACTCATCCCCACGGACACGGTACCAGGCAGCACGACGCTTTCGCTCCCTGCTTTGCTGGATAACATCTCTTCCACGACGGTTAGCACTTCTGCCTCGTCCCCCACCACGTTGTATGCCAACATCGCGGCCGTTGTGCGGCTCCTGAACAACGGTACCTTCCAGCCGTGGGTAACGGCGGTACGCGCCGCGAACGCTACTACCCTGGCTGATACCACAAACTGGGTCTATCTCGCTGGCGGGACTGTGACCGCTCCGGCCAGCACGGATTGGCAGACCGGCTTCAACAACCTGGAGACCGTGCAGGGCTTGGGTGTGGTCGTTCCTGTTACCCAAGCCACCAGCGCCACAACCTCCGTTGGAGCAATGGCCGTATCGCACTGCGAGTACATGACTGGGATCGGGCAGCAGCGCATTGCCATTCTTGGCGACCAGCTTGGGCAGACGCTGGCCGAAGAGATTACGAACGCCCAGGGGTACATGAGCCCGCTGGCCGTGTTGCGCTGGCCGGGCTTCAAGACGACTGGAGACATCTATGGGAACCAGAGCCTCCAGCCCCCGTACATGGAGGCTGCCCGGACAGCGGGTATCCTTGTCGGCTCACCGCCTCAGCAGGCGTTGACCCTGCTTCCTGTTCAGGCGCTATCGCTGGAAACCTCGCTCTCATCGTCCAACATTGACTCCGCGATCCTGGGTGGCATCTGCGTTACCAAGCAATCCGCCAGTGGTGGCTTTGTTATCGCCTCCGGCGTGACCACCTGGAGCAACAGCACCCAGTTCGACAAGGTGAACATCAATTCCGAAGTCATCGAGGGTGTCATCATCGCCGACCTCAAGCAGGTGTTAGAGCAGCAACTGGTGGGCTTCAACTCCAACCTGAGTCCGCAGACAGCCGCCATGGCCTACGGGATTGTAAACCAACGCCTAAGCTACTGGGCCAGCCGTGGGCTGCTGGTCGGCGATTCCACCAATCCGCCTTACAGCAACATTCAGGTAACGGTAAGTAGCAACGCTGTACAGGTGACTGCCAATATCCACCCAGCTAATACGACCAACTTCGCGACCGTGAAGCTGACTGCTTCGCCGTGGACCAGCTAAAGGGGGGCTTAGACGGTGGCACTTCCTAGTGGTATTCAGGTGTTTTCTGGTAACCTTGTAGCACTGGCCATCCCCCTCTCTAGCGGTACCTTCGATTTCGTAGGGCTTGGCCAAACAGCCACAATCGCGCAGAACGCCGGCCTGGTCGCTGCCAGCGGTATCAGTGACAACCGCGTGAAACAATGGGTCCCGGGCATGGCGACGGTCAGCGTGTCAGTTACGGACATGGCTGTCCGCCACCGTTCTTATGAGTACCTGGGACTCGCCCCGCAGGCATCTTTCCTTGACTTACTTTCCATGACCCCGTTTGACATTCATATCCTCGACCTAACCAGTATGCCGGCGACAGCGGTTACTTCTAAGACTACCGCATCCCTCACGCCAATCAAGTCTATCATCGGGTGCCTGTACTCTGATGGCACACTAACCATCAACAAGCACGAGCCTTTGACGATCAGTGCAACCTTCAACGGCCTGGACGTGAGCGGCACCCTAATTGCCTCTTCCTAGTCCCAGTACACTAAATGGTAAGAGGTGAGGCGCTTGGATCGGCTGGAGCAGGAGAACCTTCCCATTGAAGTGGATTCACGGTATGGGCACTTCGTTTTCAGGCAGCTACGTATCAGGGATTTCACCATCATCGCGGGCAGGACTAGGAAGGTGCTGGTTGAGGCCGGGTACATTACCTCGGCCAATGACGCCAGCCAGCCCACCGGGCCGGTACTGGATAAGCTGTTCGCGGCTGTACGGCCCACTGACGACGAGGGACACGAGCGTACGCCAGACGGGGATGCGCTGGCGGTCCTGGTGCAGAGGTTCGCCATTGAGTTGGACGTGACGACCGTAACGAAACCCACAGGATTCGTGTCCTGGGAGGACACATCCGACCCAGACGAACTCAACCGAGTGTACGGAGTAGTGCAGGAAGCCCTGCGCTCCTTTCGTGGAGAGGTTCAAGCGCCTGAGCCGGTCGTGGGCGGCTAAGGACAGTAGCTCTGTAGCCTACCTCTACCGCTACCGTTTCAAGGTTCCACGCAGGCCGTTCGACGAGATGACCGTGGAAGAGCTGGTCTATGAAGACCTCCTATGGTCGTTCGCCCAGATGCGCGAGCAAGGTGCCCAAGTGGTCGTACCTGACGACGAGGTTGACTTTGGACAATCCTTCGACGCACTACGCGAAAGCTTCCTGAACGGCAAATGGAACCCTACGCTCGATACCAAGAGCCAGACTTCCGGTTTCGACCCTGCACAGATCGCTCGCATATCATCCCGTGTGGAGGAGGGTGCGTAGGTGGGCGGCACAACCAGTGGCCAGAGCGGCGCGCGCCCCAATTTTGGCATGGGCATCAACGTGTCCGTGCAGGGCATCGCCAACATCGCCAAACTGACTAAGAGTGTTAGTGAACTGCAGAGCGCGGTAGCCGCCCACGGCACCCAGAAGACCGGCATTACCAAGTTTGTTGAGGATCTCAAGAAGCTGGGCACCGCCAATCTCGGCGCCATCAGTGTACCTACAAATCTGGGGCAGAAGCTCAAGGGTGTGGCCGAGGCCCTTAGTGTCCTAACACCAGCGGTCGCCAACGGCTTTGTAGATTTTACCAGGACATTCAACCAGGCCAACACACAGGCGTTCTCCACTAGGCTGCGCGAGTTGGGGCGAGCTATTGACACCTGGAACAGCACAAAGGCCGGGCAACTAGCCACCGACCTCGAACGGCTCGGACCAGCCCTGACCAAGGTTGCCCAGGCCATGCCGAAAATCGCGGGTGCCGGTGCCTTGGCGTACCTGCAGGGCGGCATGGCCACGTCCGGGGCAGCGGCAGCTACGGCGACCCAGCAAGGCGTGGCACTGCGCCGAGGCCACGTAGCTGCCCCAGCCGCAGTCCAACACGTAGGGGCCGTCAAAGCCCCTACCTCCGGCGGTACTCCCCTGTATGGGCCCAGTGGCCGGGTCATCAAGACCGTCAGCCCGCAGCAGCCGCTGAATGAGATGTTCCTCGCCGGGGTAGGGCTTGCCAGTCCGGGAGTTCTGAAGAACCTTTCATCCATCGAGTCCTCTAGGTCCAAAGCCTCCGTGGCCGAGGCCAAGCGCGCCGCCGAGTTCGCGCATGGTATGCACACAACTGAGCAGATGCGGGTCTCTGCCGCTAGTGCCGCAAACGTCGCACAAAGTAAGTCGGAGGGTGTATTCTATAAGGAATACCTCCGACACGAGCAACTGAGACTTGCCGGTGAGTACGGGCTAAAGCAATCGGCCCAGGAGGCTGCCCAGCAGGCCAATCTACTAAATCTTAGCGGCGACATCTCTCGGGCAGCTTATGCCCAGAAACAACCAGACATCCAGAGGGCCATGGACCTGCGCGCATATCATCTAGAAAACCAGCGCATGGCGTTGCCATCCAGCATTGCATTGCGCGAAGAGCAGACCATCGCCATGCAGCGTATCACGGCCAATGAGCAGAAGGCCCAGGGGTTCGTCTACAGTCGTATGCTGGCACAACCTCAAACCCGCAGGTACCTCGGCGCTCCATTATCCAAAGCTGAGTCTACCGTAGCCGGCATGCTATCTGTCGGGGCGCACCCTCTTTATGGACCAGAAACCTACGGAACAGCAAACAAGCCACGCGCTGCCGCTCAGGCGGTACAGATGGGTGCGCTGCTCGCCATGGCGCGTAACAATCCATCCCTAAGCACCGGATATAACGCGCTCATGTCGCACCCATCCAAGGTTGTTTCATTACTGCAGCAGGAAGTCACCAGCGGGCAATATCAGGGCAAAGAACTAAAGCGTATCCAGGACGCCTTGGCAAAGGCACAGGCGGGTGGTCGGGTTACCGTAGCGGAATTGCCCCCCAACAGCCTAGCGGCAGAACGCCTGTCCCAACTACAGGCCGGGGCCCTTACCACTGCCGCCGGCATGGCCGCAGAGGCTGGAATCACACCGATCTCCCAGGTGAACCGCCAGACTGAGATCGCGCAGTTGATGAAGATGAGTAACGACATCAACCGCAAGCTCTCGCTACCCAGCAACATCGGGCAGCACCTGGCATCGGCCCTACCCTCACCTGTTAGAAAGGTCTATCAGCCATTTGTGGCTGGGGCCAATCTGGGGTCCGTTTTCGGCAAGTCGTACCTCTCTACCGGCAGCGGAACGTGGCTGGGCTCGACACTCGGGCTGTCAGAAGGCACTGCGGGACTTGTAGGCGGGTTGGCTGGGGGTGCCGTACTCGGTAGCGCCGCCGTGGTGCTGGGCGCAGCAGGCTATGGCACGATGGAGAATGTCAAGCTCTCCAACGCGGTAAGTCCTCTTTATCGTCAGTTGGGAGGCAAGTTCGGGACCCCAGCACGACAAGCCGCGTTCAACAGGTTCATGGCCGCGTCGCTCTACGGCACGCAGATGGGATACACGACACAGCAGAGCCAGCAGGCGCTGGAGACGTACACCGGGCTAGCCGGTACACTCGGCGGGGCTCCCACCAGGGTTCTGCGTACCATCGCGCAGACGGCTCGTGGTATGGGCGTGGGTATTGGCCAGACCGCAAGCCTTTTCGGCACCGTCGCTCAAGTGCAGGGCAACCTGCAGCCTAAGCAGTTCGCACAGATGCTGGGCAAGGCTGTAGCCGACGCGCAGATGCAGGGACGTTACGGGGAGTTCTTCCAGGCGCTGCAGTCCACCCTCCAGGGCATCTCCCAGACGCTGGTTGCCCCCTCTGCTACAACGACAGCCGCAGAACTAGCAACGATCAGTGCGGCCTCGCCAGCAATGCGCGGTACGGCGGCAGCGCGCCTGCTCGGGCAGGTCAACTCAGGCATTATGAGCCCAGGCTTTGGCGCTGCTGGGCAGCTATTCACCATGCGCGCCCTGGCCCAGCCGGGGATGAGCCTACCCGAGGTACTGGTCGCCCAGATGTCTGGGGCCACCGGAAAACTGCCCAATGGGCAGACGGTCCTCGGGGCGTACATGAATTATGTTCACCGCACCACTGGCGTCACAGCCTCTATGATAAACACGCGCGGACAGCCGGCCAGAGGTGCCAATGCCAGCAAAGTGGATCTGGCAGAGTTGTTCCTAAGTGGCATGCTGAACCTGAACAGTCCGACAGAGGCCGGTATTCTACTGAGAATGGGCAACACAACCCAGGCCAGCAAGGCTCTATCGCAGTATGTCAGTCAGCAGGGACCACCAACCCTGAGCAATCAGGAGAAAATCGTCGCTGCTATCGACTCCATCAACGCTAAAGTGGCGACTATGGCTGCGGCACTCACCGGACCAATCTCTAGTGTGTTGACCAGCATCGCTATCCAAATGGGAGCTATACACCCCAATAAGCCGACATTTGCCATGCCTTCACCGCCAGGAGCTTACACCAAGTCGGGCGGGGGCGTTGCGGCCAGCACGATGCCCCTGTCTTACCAATCCGTTATCAAAATGGCCGCTACCAAGAACAACGTCAATCCGAACCTGTTGGCGTCACTGGTCAGCTATGAATCTGGCGGAAACCTACAAAGTATTTCAATCAACAGTAATGGGTCGGTGGACATTGGGCCCGGGCTGAACTCTAACTACAACCAGTCCTTTTGGGCTAAGTTCGGCCTTTCGGCTAGCAGTATAGATGCTGCAGCCAAGCACGGTAAGGCCGCTGTATCAAAGCTTATGTCGCAGCACGGCGTCTTTACGCCAAAAGGTACAGCGGCCATGCTGCAGCAGGTAGCCACCCTGCTAGGGCAGGACATGCGAAGAGCCAGCCTGCCCGCCTCTGTGTCTGGCATCAGCTCCGCATACTTACACCGTTGGCAGGAGGCACTTGCACTCTATCACGGTATTGGTCCGACAGATGCCACGGAGATCAGTCGCGTGCAGGCCCTATTCGGGCAGATGCAGCAGCAAGGTTATGGGATGCCCCCCGCCAGCGCCAGCACAACGATACACGCCAAAGCGGTTACAGTACATGGTGCGCATGTGCATACAGGCCAGCTACACGATGTGTTGTCGCCAACCGGCTACAAGAGTGGGAGGTAGTGCTGGTGCCGCTGCAGCAGAGGGTCGTCCAGCACTACCCAGCCACACAGGTATTGGTCTACACCAAGAGCGGCCTGCAGTACAACCTTACCGCGCCCGGGACCAACAGCTTCCGGTCGTGGTCTACCCACAAAGACACCACCACCCCTACAGGGCAGTTCTCCCTCAACCTTACCGCTGTACGGGATGCCAACGGTCGTACCTGGGCAGATAAAATCGGCGCCATGGATTACGTGGAGATCAGAGCTGGCGACTATCAACGCGCAAGCCCCCTTCCGGTAATCATGCGCGGCTTTGTAGACTCAGCACAGGAAACCATCTCCGTAGATCCTTCTACAGGAGTTCCTACCAGGACCGTACAGGTAACGGGGCAAGATTGGGGCAAGCTCCTCAACATCTGGCAGGTACAGTATCTCTGGCCACTGGACCCCATAACAGCGGCCCTTACACTTACAACTCCTATGCCCATCGCGCTAAGTACGATATTCAGCCTGCCGTGGAACACAGGAACGATGGGCGACTTCGTATCCAGTACCACGAAAGATGTAGTCCATCCTGTGTGGCAGCAGATTTCGGCGGTGTACCAAGGCACGGTGCCCATGGTAACCGGCAAAGTTGCCTTTCCTCCCCAGGCGCAGGTAGCGGTACCGTACGTTGAGGATTTCACAGGTTCATTCTGGAACCTGCTAACCTACTACCAGAGCCCGCCATTCGGCGAAGCGTTTATTGTAGACGAGAACAGCGGCGTAGACTTCGTGTATAGGCTGGCACCGTATCTCGACATAACGGGAAACGCACCTACTCTGTATACACAAACCCACAACGATGGGCATGCGTTGTACCCGGATGTTGTGGCCGATATAGTTGATGTTGTAGCCAAGCAGACTGGGCACTCCGACACCGACGTGGCGACGTACTTCTTCGTGACGCCTGACAGCAGCATTGCTAACACCCTAAATCCGGCCTTCTACGTGAGCGGCGCCACGGCGCCGGCTGCAGTGTCTTCTACTAGCACCGCTCAACTGACACATAGCATTGGCAGTCTTGATAGTGTACTGCTCAACAGAGAGAACGCCGGGCTACCCACCGGCCCGCAAAATCCTATATACCTGATGCCGTACATACCTATCTATGGTTTTAGGGCACTGACTGTACAGACACCATGGCTAAGTGCCATTATCAGTGAGGGCAAGCTGCTGAACAGCGTACAGTCGGCCGCGAGTGATCTATGCTGGTGGCTCTACCAGGTGTTCGGCAATAACATGGATTTCTCAAATGGCAGCGTGATACTGCACGGTCACTCAGACTACCGGATAGGCCGCTACCTACAACTCAAGGATGACGGCTTTACCAGTCGATACTACATCATGTCTGTAGATCATCAATTTACCCAGGCAGAGCCTGGCCAGCCGCTGGGGACGTGGCAGACCACACTCGGACTGAGCAGGGGGTACGTAATGTGAGCGGCGTACCCAATATGTTTGGTCGCGCAGGTAACGCCGGACTGCGTGATCCGCAGGTAGCGCAGTGGGGTACCGCCAAGCAGCGTGAAGAGTGGAACTATTGTTGGCTATCACTGGCCAAGGTCATTGCACGGAACCCAGCCCAGGGCACAGTGGACCTCATCATGGGGCACGGAGGCGTCTGGCACAACGTCCGGGTGATGGGCGGCTTTAGCGGAGATTCAGGACACCAGTATATCCCGCACTTCGCGCCCACGGTGCCCTTCCTGACCAAGGACGGTACCGTGGACCTTCCGGTGCCAGGCCAGCGGGACCTGTGGGCTGTCGTGGGCTATCTGGACGGCAACAGCAAATCTGGAGTCGTCCTCGGGTTCCTCAACCCGCTCTCCAGTCAACTGTACACGAAAACACCCGGGCTGGAGGTGGGATTGCACGAGTCGGGGACCTACAGACTTACGACACCCACCGGCAAGACGCAAGTAACGTGGCCAGATGGAACCTCGCTGGTAGTGGGCGAAGACACAACTCCACACGATATGGCCAGCGAAAACAGTCAGTGGAACCCACCGACCAACGCGACCCCAATCCAGTTCCAGTTCAAGCACTCCAGCGGTTTCACCATCACGTTCAACGGTACCACTCTGGAGATCGGTGCCGGTACGCAGCACCCACTGACATTTGCCGATGCCTTGGTGACCGCGTTCAACGCACACACGCACAACGTCACCACGAGCAGTGGCACGTACACCACCGGAGCGCCGACCACAGCGATTGTCGAGTCCGACGTAGCAAGCACTGCGCTTACATCATCATAGGGGGTGCCGGACATGGCGGTGGCCACGTCCTACCTGCAACCGCCAGCCGCAGCCCAGCATAGGGCCCAGAACGCCAAGGTAGCGTTCCGACTCAAGACCGGAAGCCAGACGGTGGCCTACCTGGTACTGCCGATCAAGCCCAGCCAATTGCAACTCATGCAGGTGTCCCGCGTGCAGACCACCCAGACGTTTGGAGGCGTATACTACGACGACTTTGGGTTTGCCGTACCTACCATCCAGTTGGCGGGGACGACAGGATGGTTCGCATCCCCAGAGGGGTACTTCCAATCGCCAGGCGTGCTGCAGTCGCCTTTGGATGGGCCAACGGCCTACGAAAGGCTGTACGATGACATCTACCTCAAATACTTCCAACTGGAGGCGGCCTCTACAGGAGAGAATCCCAACGTATGGCTTCAACTACACGCGACCTACGAAAACCTGAACTACTATGTGAAGCCCGTACAAAACTTCACACTTACGCGAGACCGCAGTAACCCGATGGTGTTTCAGTACACGGTAGCGTTCAGCGTTGTGCAGGACCTGACAGCCGGAACGGTTGTACCATTCAACCCGGCAGCAGCAACCGGAGCGCACCGCCTGGTGACACCAGTGGTATCTACACCGCCGTCGGAAGCGGAGGTTGTGCTGCGACAGGCCAGCAAGGTGGCGCGAAAGGCCGCGCCTCTTACACCAGATCCGTCTGGCAGCAAAACGGTCTACAAGTACACGGTACAGAGTGGAGACATCCTTTCTGCCCTGGTGCTGCGGTTCTATGGGGTGGTAAACTCCGAGCTCATCTCAGAGGTTATGACGTACTCCAACGAGACACGCGCCAAGTATCATGTCCAGACAAACAAGATTATCAATCCGAACGCTATATGGCCTGGGCAGATTATTTTCTTCCCGGTCCACCTGGGCAAGGAAAGTCTACGTACAAGTCTGCTGCATCGGGGGGCTTAGGGGATGATCGCCAATCCCTCCCCTACCTCAGCGTTTCCCGTGGCTACACAAACCGTCAACCTATACACCGCGCAGCACCCTGAACTCTCGGAGTGGCTGGACAGGATGCGTGGGATGCTCAACCTGTTCGGTTCGCTAACCGCGCAGGGACGCGGGCAAGCGGCCGTGGTATGCAGGCAAGCGGCGAAGGTACTCTCCTACCTCCAGGAGAGCCCGTCTCTACCCCTCCAGGTGGACGTGCTCCAGTACCTGTGGCAAACTAAGGTAACCACACGTCAGTCGTTCGTCACGTTCGCGCTGGGAGCTACCAACGGGCAACCGGCTACCGGACCCCAGGCCCTGTCGGTTCTGCTGACCCCGGCTGCCGCGAGTGCGATCCAATCGCTGAACGTCTGGGACCCGGCAGCCGCATACGCACAGGCGCCTCCCGGCAATCCTCCTGGGCTGCTGCTGTCCATGGCGCAAGGGATCTCTGTGGGCAACCAGCAGAGCACCGTCCAGGGCGGGCCTCAGCAGGCTTACACGACTTACACGATCCTGGCTGGCGACACCATCCAGTCACTGGCCGCGAAGTTCCTGGGCAGCCCAGCACAGGCGTCGGTGCTCATCAGCACCAACAATCTGCGCTACCCGTACATCAGTTCGTCTCTGGTGGAGAGAACTGGGTCGGCGGAGGCGGTGTGGCTCGTCCAAGCGGTACAGGTACAGCAGTCCTCTGGATTGCTGTGGACGGCGGCTATCACGTCGGGCGCGACCAGCACTAGCCTGCAAGGTGGTACGCCGAACCTCGGAGACTCCCTCGTATTTGAGAGCACTCAGGGTACCGGCTACCAAGAGGTGCGGCAGGTCACCAGCATCAGTGGTAGCACGCTGGGTTGGACGGACCCCCTGGCCTACACATACGGTCAGGGATCACGCATCACCCTCTGCCGTACCTACGGTGCTGGTAGCCAGGTGCTCGGACCTGGCGACACCCTCCTGGTGCCTCTCTCTGGCACGCTGACGGCCTCTCAGGTCCTGCCGGGTGGCGTAGACCAAACATTAGGTACCGACCTCCTGTTGGACGCTAGGCGGGCCCTGGCACCGCTCAGTGGGGTCGGGGACCTGCAGACAGCATCTGGGGTCGCCAACCTACAGCAGGCGCTCAACGTCCGGCTCAATACCGCTCTCGGTGCTCTACCACTACACCCGGGGTACGGTGTCATTCAGGCGGACCTACTCTCCCCCGCTCCGGCCGGCCTGGCGCTGGCCGAAATGGAGATCCGCGCCGTGCTGCTCCAGGACCCGAGGGTGCAGGGAGTCAGCAACATCGCGGTTACGGTCAGTGGCACCGTGTTGACTTACCAGGCCACTATCCTGCTACAGGGCACGCAGAGCAGCATTTCGCTGGCCAATCAACTTTCGCTTACAGCGTAGGTGAGACGGGTGGAGCAGCAATACAAACCCATCGGGCGCGGCTACGCCCGTGCTCAACGGGAGCGCCATATTCGGAAACGGGCTCGTATGCTGCTTGATAAAGGTCGGGCACAGACCTATTCACTACTAAGGGAGCCTGGCAGGTTAGACAAACACAAGCAGATGCACCTGCACTGTGGCTGTTCATACTGCCAAAGAGGGCGTACGCGCAAATACAAGAGGGGGTACGAAGAATAAATGTCGTCCGCCCCTCCTTCTGCCGAGCAGATCATATCGGATATGCTATCTGTGGCTCTCGCACAGGGTGGCGGTCCTACCGACGTAAATCCGGGCAGCGTGTTCCGCACCACACAAGAGGCTTCCGGCATCGAAATCGAAGGCTTGTGGAACGCCCTCCTTACAGAGGCGGATTCCGCGATCCGCAACAGTCTATATGAAATCCTGAACGTACCACCTCCTCAGCCTACCACAGCTACCACAATCCTAACTTTCTCGGTAGCAGCAGCACCTGCATCTACCATTACGATTCCACAGGGCACGTTGGTGACTGTGCCAAATAGTACGATTCAGTTTGCCACCACGGCACAGGCCACAATCGCTACGACGACCACCAGCACAACCGTGGCTGCCTCCTGCCAGACCAGCGGAACGACCGGCAACGTACAGGCCGGAAGCCTGACGCAAATTGTCTCACCATTGGCACTTCTGCAGGCGGGGGTGTCCGTTACCAACACTGCAGCCGCTACCAATGGAGCAAACGCGCCGTCCGAGCTTGAACGAGCGGCGCTGGCCCAGCAGAAACTACGCCAGTTGGCGCGCGGGACAGCCGCAGCCCTGGAGGGTGGGGCCCTCCTGGCGGTGGTGACCGACTCCTACGGCAACATTACAGAACGTGTGACGAAGGCGCAGGCGGTGGCCGGCGGAACAGCGGGGACAGCGACCGTTTACATCTACAACGGTACACCCTACTCCAGCACAGCGGGGGCGTCAGCGTCGTCTGCCCTCATCACGGCCACCCAGCAAGAGATCAATGGATACACCGACACCTCGGGCGTCGTCCATCAGGGGTGGGCGGTCTCTGGGCAACAGGTGACTGTGGACGGGGCTACCGAAACACAGCAGGCGGTTACGGTCAGTATCACCCCAGCCTCTGGGCTTACCACCCTGGCGCTGACTTCACCGATCACGAACAGTCTGCAGGACTTGTTCAACAACCTCGACATCGGTAATGGGTTGTTACTCAGCCAGATCATCCAGGCTGTCCTGAACACGGCGGGCGTCGCTGATGTAACGGTGAGTACGCCCTCTGCCAGTGTCGCAGGAGTAAGCGGGACTCTACTGATGCTGGGTACCGTTACCGTGAACACCATCTAGGGAGGTACGCCCAATATGCTGTGGGCCTCCTCTTTAGATTGGGAGACGGGTACGTTCGCGGGTACAGCTACCTCCAACAACGCGCTGGCCCTTGCGCAGGGACAGACCAGCGGAACGTGGACCAGTGCGGTTGTGGACTTCGGTGGCGCGCCCTCCAGTTGGAGCATTGCGTTTTCCATCACTGGGCTTTCGTCGGGGTACTCCTATGAAACCCGTAGCAGCGCGGACGGCACCACCTGGACTGCGTATTCAGGCGGCCTGATAGAGCCCCCTGCTAGATATGGGCAAATCCAGATTACCCTCACTTCGTCCACCACTACCGTCGCATCACTCAACTGGGGCGCGGTGGTCGAGAGCACACGGCCCACGCAGGATCTATTCCGACGCATCCTGGACAACAACTTCCGGCTGGGAATAGACACAGGACCACAATCAGCACCATGCCTGAGCCTCATACCCCCAGTCGGCGCGGATACCGTAGCCCAGGTGGGCAACGACAGGCTCACCATCTCCGGGCAGAGTCCGGCTGTCGCTGTCAGTTTTGATCTCACGGCCAATACATTGGGCAACCTGCTGACTATCCTGAAGGCCAACTTGCCGTCTTACACTGTGACCCTGCTGCCGGCACCCCCAGGCTGGCCTGGTAGCGACCTCTCCTCCATCTCATCAACTGTGTTAGCCCCCACTCCGCCGCAGCCGCTGGCGATAGACCCTGTGCTGGGTCTCTGGCAGTCGCGCCTGTGGCGCATCCTAAAGCCCATCGGGATGCAGTTGGCAACGCTGGCTGCTCAGGCTACCGGCCTGGGATCGTACGCCAGCCTTACGCGAGCGCGCGGATACTGGCTTGACAGGTGGGGAGATTACACCGGCCTGCCTCGGTACCCCGGCGAACCGGACAGCTTGTACCGCAGCCGGATGCTGGCCCTGCGCTTCCGCCCAAATACGGAGCTGGGCCTGCAGGACCTGTTGGGGTACACGGTCACCACGACCGGGCCGGGACAGTACGAAATCCTCATACCGGTATCCCTGACAACCTTCGGTAACCAGTTTGCCTATAGTGGAGCACAGATCCAGAACATTGTAGACGAGCAAAACCCTGTCGGCTTCGTACCAACAATCGACTGGTCCCTGACCATGCAGCCACAGGTACTTGTCAGTACGCTATCCACCCAGGTTACACAGGTGGCTACTGCGGCCGTCACTGGGTGGGGAGGAGCGATAACCTACGGGTACAGTGCTTCCGACTGGACCAATGCTACTCTTTCCAGCACCGACGCCGCTACACGCCCCGGTTCTGTAATACTGGCAAGCACTTCCGGTACCTACGATACATCTGGTACGGCGACAACCCCGGCGTTGGAGTTTGGAGTGTCGGCCACTCAAAGCGGCAACACCATCACGCCATCCTGGTATGCCTTTACCCCCACAGGCACTACCGTGTCCGTTTCTGCACGTTTCTCTTCAGACGGGATCACCTGGGGGTCTTATGAAGCCCTCACGTCTGGCACGGCTGTAGCTGCAGCGGGACGGTATGTACAGGTGCAGGTCACTCTGTCCACAACCAGCACAGCCGTTACACCACAGTTCAATAATCTACAACTGCTGCTAACCACCTCGTCTGACTGGGGAGCTGGGCAATGGGTGCGGAGTGGGTACATCCTTACACTCATGCCTGTCATAGAGGTTTACTAGGGTAGTAACAGAGGTGACGTATGCCTTCTCCTAACGCCACGGTCGCCACCGTATCTGGCTTTCCTGTATTCGACTCAACCGATTCCAGCGGCCGAGCTGCCACACCGTCCGGTACACAGGTCTGGAACGCCAGCCTCAACAGCGGTAGCGGCGGTTGGCAAGACTGGCCACTGGATTCTAGTGGCGTTCCAAAGCTTACTGACACAGCCAGCACCACGTACCAAAGCCAACTCATGGGAGTCTCCCTGACACAGCCTGTTGCCCTGCGCTTGGTGCTGGCTATGGCCAGCAACCTAACCACAAGCAACTCTAACACATCGTTCAGTCAAACGGTACAGATTGGTGCTCTCAGTAGCTTATTGATCCCCAACTTCTCCTCAGTAACCTACTATGTGTTCAATACGACCAATGAGACCTTGACTGGGTTGGCGCTGACGTTTAGCGAGACACAGCTTGGGCTGACCGCCGCCACAGCTACTCTAACATTGACTCCATCAACGGTATCTGTAGCGGCCACCAACGGTACTGGAATATTCGCTTCTGGTGTAGAATCGGCCGTTTACGGGGCCACACTCAATCTTTCTGTATCGTTCGCCGCAGCCCCAACCTCCGGTTCCTCTACTGTTGTATTGGTCCTATCATAGAGGAGGAGCGTCGGCTTGTCCAAGACTAGCAATCCATCAATCCCCCCTCATGTACCACCGACATTTCCCTCCACAACAGGACAGACATACAGACTACCCTCCGGGATCATCGTGGCTGGCGGTCTGCCTGTACCGCAGGAGCCTGGAGATTGGAGTCGGTTCCCCTCGATGTCGGCACATCCACAGGTTATGACGGGGTTCGGTAACGTCGCGTTCACCGTGACAAATGCTGACGGTAGTTTAGCCAAGCAGGTAGTTGCACCCAACACCGTAACCAACTACTTACTCGGGGCCTGCATGGGGTGGCTGGCGGGTACACAAACCACCTCCAGTATTGCTCCTCCCCCGTATATTGCGCTGGGCACTAGCAGCACAGCCGCTACGGTGAGCGACATCAACCTCGGCGCTGAGGTGCCAGGCACAAGGCTGCTGGATTCATTCACGAACACTTCCACCACCAACGGCTACACATCCATCATCAGCCGGACATACTCGACCACAGACACCAGCGGGACCTTTACCGAGGCCGGATTATTTGACTCGCCTTCCGCATCAACTACACTGAGTTCAAACATTTCCGCTGGTGCCACCAATATCCCTGTAGACTCCAGCACCTCGCCTACCGTAACCGCTGGACAGTCCATCTACTTTAGCGACTCGACCAATAGTGAGTATGCAATCATCCTTACAAGCGAGTCAGCCGGAGCATCAGCCTGGACAATCACATCAGGTACCCAGTTTTCGCACAATTCCGGTATTACCGTCTACTCGTTCCCTCCAAACCTCTGGGCTCGTGTGGCCGGCTTTTCAGTGACCAAGACTAGTGCCCAAATCCTCACAGTATCGTGGTACATCCAGTTCGCCTCGGCCAGTTAGGGGGTGATTCTATATGGCTGACTTCAAAACTCTGGTACCAGGCGCCAATACCCTGACCACAGATGTTGGGCAGATCACAGAGGCGCTGTCTGCCCAGTCCGACATCGGCAGCCTGTCTTTGGTGGCCCAGTTCGCCGCACCAGGCACCCCAACTCTCAGCGCAACAGGCAGCGGTGTGCTGAATGGTTCCTACCAGTATATTGTGGTGTTTGTCACAGGCTGGCGGGCAAGCGATGGATCGCTCTATATCAATGGGTTAGTTCCTGGGGCAGCGGTAACCGTCTCAGCCACCAACCAGGAAGTCACTGTGTCCTCTATCCCCACCGGACCAGTGGGTGTAATTGCGCGGATCATCTACCGCACAGTGGCTGGGGGAGCAGCCGGAACCGAGGAGTTTGACTATTTCATTCCAGACAATTCCACTACCTACTACGTGGATAACGTCGCGGATGCAAGCCTCGGCACGGGGATGCCCACGTCCAGCAGCACCCCTCCGGTGTACGGGACAGCAATCCCCTCAGCGGTACCGACAAGCAACACCACAGGTAGTAGTCTATCTGCGGTCCTGTCTATCCTAAATGGGTCTAGCATCCCTACCAACGCTACCCTGACCAACAACGGAACGATAGCTGGTGGTGTAGTCAACCCAGCGTCTGGCGCGGCCTCGGGCTCGTGGACGGTCGGTGGCCTCCTATCAGCCAACGCTGCCCTTTCGGTCACCCAGCCAAGCGCCACAACCGTTGGGGCCACGCTGACCGCGTACGCCACGGGCACGGCCGATTTGCTGAAGCTGGTCAGCCCCAGCGGTAATA
>JAEHJW020009412.1_pt1 | contig 23132 bp, 25 predicted proteins | sample 9271431 | NCBI WGS metagenome assembly JAEHJW02 | reverse complement strand
GCTTGGGCTGTCCAGGAATACGGTGATCGAGCGAGGCCGGCGTTTGCGGGCAGCGCTGCCGTTGCGTCAGGCGCCCGTAATGAAAAGCAAGGATGAGGAAGGACTTGATGACCCTAACAGGCCGCCCTTGCGGGCGGGGCACCCGCTGACTTGGAGGCTGTTAACGGACGCGCCTTTTCCTGAAGGAGACGAATGATGGTTGGGACAATAACGACGGAAGAGATTGTGGAGCGGCTGGAAGAGGCCGGCGCGGCGATGCTGGCCATGCCCTCACGAGGGTATTCCACGAGGTTACGGGTAACAAAACTTGATGTGGTGCATACGACACTTGATGCCTATGGCTGGGATGCAGGCAAGATGAAGCCGCCCGCACCCTCCGCGGCGGCGGTTTCGCGGATGGACGAGGCTTTCGGGTGGTTATTATTTATTCCTGAGAAGCAATATGTGCTGCGGCGGATCGCCGGGGCGCGGGCGTTGGTGCATCCACTAACGGGACGCCACCTGTTTGCCTGGCGGCGGTTGGGGGAAGTGTTGGGCGCCGATCATAAATCTGTACAGCGTTGGCATGGACAGGCGATAAAGCTGATTGAAGTGGGGCTTGCAGATAGACATTATTTCTAACTGTACGTTATTTTCTTATTGCCCACCTGCCCCAGTTTGACGTATATCTCGTTTCACACTGGTTCTACTGAACACGGCGGGGACTTCATCAACAGGCTAGGCGATGCGGCGGGGCTTCTTGAATTTTCCCGCCGGGCGATGAGCGATGCGGGGCAGAGCCCTGCCCCGCATCATGAGTTATTGATCAGGCAATTGCAGGATGTGGCGGAGGGGCGGTGCGACCGGTTGATGGTGCAGATGCCGCCGGGGTCTGCGAAATCGACCTATGGTTCGGTGCTGTTTCCAGCATGGTTTCTGGCGCGTTGCCAGGGCGCGCAGGTGATTGCGGCGGCGCATACCGCATCTCTGGCGCACTATTTCGGCGGGCGCGTGAGGGCGACGCTGGTCCGGCACGGAGAGTGGCTGGGGGTTGAGATCGCGAAGGCGGCGAAGGCGTCGTCCAGATTTTCGCTGGCGGGCGGCGAGGAGTATTTTTCCGCTGGGGTGCGCGGGCCGATTACGGGGCGACGGGCGGATCTGATTGTGATCGACGACCCGGTGAAGAGCTGGGCGGAGGCGGAGAGCCAGCCGCAGCGGGACATGCTGTTCGATTGGTACCGGGCGGAGTTGACGGCGCGGTTGAAGCCGGGCGGGCGGATCGTGCTGATCATGACCCGCTGGCATGAGGATGATCTGGCCGGGCGGCTGTTGGCGACCGAGGGCGGGTGGCGCTGTTTAAGGCTGCCGGCGCTGGCGGAGGCGGATGACCCACTGGGGCGGGGTGTTGGCGAGGCGTTGTGGCCGACATTGCAGAGCGTTGAGGCGCTGGGGCGGCGGCGGCTGGAAGTGGGCGAGCGGGCATTCGCGGCGATGTATCAACAGGCGCCAACGGCCAAGGAAGCCGGGCTGTTTCGCATTGGCGGGGTGGGCAGGTTGGCGGCGGCGCCGGATGTGAAGACGAGCCTGCGGGCCTGGGATTTGGCGGCGAGCCAGCCCGGGCCGGGGCGGCGGCCGGATTATACGGTGGGGCTGAAGCTGGGCATGACCGAAGATGACCGGCTCGTGGTGTTGGATGTGCGTCGGTTGCAGGGTTCGCCTGCGCAGGTGGAGGCGGCGATTAAGGATACTGCGCGGCTGGATGGCACGGGAACCGTAATTTCTTTGCCGCAGGACCCTGGCCAGGCCGGGGCGGCGCAGATTGCGATGCTCACGCGCGGCTTGGTGGGGTTTCGGGTGGTATCGAGCCCGGAACGAGATGCAAAGCTGGTGCGGGCGATGCCGGCGGCGACGCAGGTGGACGCGGGGAATTTCGCCATTGTGGCCGGAGCTTGGAATGACGCGTTTCTGGCGGAGATGCGAGAGTTTCCGCATGGGTCACACGATGACCAGATCGATGCGCTCTCACGCGCGGTGAATAGTTTGGCCATGTTTGTACAGGCACCGGCGCGGCGGATGAACGTGCCGTTGCTGGGGCGCTGAGCACAGGCCGCGTTGTGGCAGCGGGGGATTGCCACGCTGTAGGCGCAATGACGGAGTGATGAATGTTCGATACGATTTGCGGCACCATACCGGTGGATGGGGCGATGGCGCCGCGCGTGGCGCGGTTGGAGGCGTTAAGACGGGTCCTGGATGGCACGCTGTATGACAATCTACCCTACCAGTTTCATGAAGAGCGCAATGGAGCAGGAGAATATGTTCCGCTGCGGCTGCGCCGCCCTTCTGTGCGCTACGGGTTGTGCCGGGTGGTGGTGGAGGATTCCGTAGCGCTGCTGTTCAGCGCAGGGCATTTTCCGGCGATCGAGGCGAAGGATGCGGTGCTGCGACGGGCTCTGGCAGATATATTCGCTGAGGCGCGGCTGAACGAGGTGATGATTGATGCGGCGTTACGCGGGGCTGTAGGATCGGTAGCGGTGCAGTTCCGGGTGTTGGGCGGGCGGGTATTCTTCTCGGTGTTGGAGAGCCTGTACCTGACGCCAGTATGGAGCGTTGAGGCGCCCGATATGCTGAGTCGGGTGACCGAGCGCTACAAGGTGAGCGGCGCCGATTTGATCGCCCAGGGCTATGAAGATGTGGACCCGGTGGGGCTGTATTGGTTTCAGCGCATATGGGACGCGCAGGCTGAGACTTGGTTTGCACCCTGGCCGATAGACGATAAGATGGCGCAACCGGTGGTAGATGAAAGCCGTAGCGTGGCGCATGGGCTGGGGTTTGTGCCGCTGGTGTGGATTAAAAATTTGCCGGGCGGCGAGGGTGTGGATGGGGCCTGCACGTTCAGATGTGCCATCGATACGAATATCGAGATTGATTACCAGCTGAGCCAAGCTGGCCGGGGGCTGAAATATAGCTCTGACCCGACGCTGCTGATTAAAGAACCCGCGACCAGCGACAGTGAGATTGTGAAAGGTGCTGGTAATGCGTTGGTTGTTTCTGAAAAGGGTGACGCCAAGCTGCTGGAGATTGGCGGCACGGCGGCGGAAGCAGTGATTTCTTATGTGCGCACGCTACGGGAGTTTGCGTTGGAGAGTGTGCACGGCAACCGGGCGAGTGCGGAGAAGCTGGCGGCGCCGCAATCTGGCAGGGCGTTGGAGCTGATGAATCAGGGGCTGATCTGGCTCGCGGATAATTTGCGGATCTCTTATGGCGATGGCGGGATTCTGGCTCTGGCGAAGATGGTGGTGAGGGCCTCGCAGGTGTTTCCACTGACGGTGCAAGGCGAAGCGGTGCCGCCCTTGGACATGAGCCAGAGACTGAGTTTGCGCTGGCCGCGCTGGTATCCGCTTTCGGCCGATGACCGGCTGAAGGAGGCGCAGGCCGTGGCGACGCTGGTGAATGCCGGCCAGATGTCGAAAGAGACGGGCATCAAGACCATGGCGGCGGCGAATTTCGTCAATGATGTCGAGGCGGAGTTGAATGCAATTGATCAGGATGCGCCATGAGTGATGAAATTACGGCTGGTGAAAACTGGCAGCTGAGGGCCGAGGCGGCCGAGGCGGCGCTGGAACGGGCACAGGCACAGGCGCAGGCGCGGATTATCCGGGCCGAGTTGAAGGCTGAGGCAGTGAAGGCCGGGATGGTCGATCTGGATGGGCTGAAGCTGATTGATGCTGATGAATTGCGGGTGAATGAAGATGGCGAGGTTACCGATGCGCCCGCTGTGCTGGCAAAGTTGAAGCGGACCAAGCCTTGGCTGTTTGGGGGCGGGAAATCCTCCTCCGCTGCTGCCAGCGCACCAAGGCCGGAGCCGCCACGGCAACGCATGGCCACCGAGATGAGCCGCGACGAGTGGTTGAGCGCACGGGCGGCGCTGTTGAAGCGCCGGTAAACGGATTTCTAAAACAGGATTGATGAAGGCCAGGGCGGGGTTGCCTCTGGCTTGTGCGTTCACGTTTAAATTTCAGGGAATACGAGGCAATGGGAATTCAGAACTTCCCGGCTGCGCTGCAGCCGATTATTCAACAGGGGTTTTTGGAGCGGGAGTTTGAGGTCGCGCTGAAATCCAGACTTGGATACCGCATGATTGCCGACCGTGAGGAGTTTGCGGTGGGGATTGGTGAGACGCTGACCAAGACGCGCGCTGGACTGAAGCCAAGTGTGACCACGCCGCTGGCGGCCGCAACCAATACCAATTTGGATAACGGGCTGGTTTCCAGCAATTGGGGGGTGGAGCAGTACACCATCGCACTGAATTTCTACGCCGCGACGCAAGACCTCAATATGGTAACAAGCCGCGTGGGCATTGCCTCGCAGTTTTTGCAGAACGCCGCGACCAATGGCGAGCAGGCGGCGCGAAGCCTCGACGAGCTGGCGCGCAATGCGTTGTTTGCACCGTATTTTGGTGGCAATACCCGCGTCTCCACCACGCTAACCAGTGCCGGGCCGGTTGTTGAAGTGGATGACATACGCGGCTTTCAGACTGTGTTCGTGAATGGCTTGCAGCAGGCGGTTTCGGCTAGCGCGCCGCTTTCCGTGACTGTGGGTGGGGGGCTCTACACGCTGGTGAGTGTTATGGCGGATGCGACCAATGCCTCCACCGCGCCGGGCGGCATTTCTGGCCAGTTGACCTTTTCGACCAATGTGACGGTGGCCGATGCCACCGCGGGCAATGCCGTGCAGGCTGCTACCGCCAGTGCGATTGTACGGCCGGCAAACCGGTTAAACACTGCTGCTTTGCAGGCGACCGACACGCTGACCATGGGCAGCCTGCTTGATGCGGTGGCGCTGCTGCGCCGCAATGCCGTGCCGACGGTGGAGGGTGTCTACAACTGCTATCTCGACCCGGTTTCCGCGCGGCAGTTGTTCTCCGATGCGGATTTCAAGCAATTGTTCCAGGGCGCGACCTCGGCCAATGCGGTGTTCCAGCAGGGCATGGTGAGTGATTTCCTTGGCTTACGCTTTATTACCACGACCGAGGCCTATGTGCAGGCGCATCCCAGCATTGCCGGGCTGAATGTGCGCCGGCCTATTGTGTGCGGCCAGGGTGCGCTGATCGAAGGCGATTTCGCCGGAATGGCCGCGGATGATGTGGCGCCGAAAGACAGTCTGGTGCAGGTGATTGACGGTGTGGCGATGGTGACCCGCGAGCCGATTGACCGGCTGCAGCAGATTATTGCGCAGAGCTGGTACTGGATTGGCGGGTTTTGTGCGCCGTCCGACACCACCACAACGCCGACCACCGTGCCGACCGCGACCAACGCGAATTACAAGCGCGCGGTGCTGCTTGAGCATGTGGGCTAAGGAGGCAGAGGATGGCGACAGGTTCAACACAACCATTCCGTCCTGCCGGGACGGTGGGGGCTTCTGCTTCCACGACGAGTGCCAATGTGGCGCTGGCCGGCGGCGGCCAAGCGGTGCTGGTTTATAATGCCAGTACTGCCGTTGCGTTTTTCCGACTGGCGGCTGCTTCTGGCGTGGTGGCGGGGCTGAGCGACACGCCGGTGCCGCCAGGCAGCCGGATGCTCGTGGATGCAGGCCCGTTTGTGACCAATGCCGCTGTGGTGTTGAGCACCGGGACGGGCAATGTGTATTTCACCCGTGGCGATGGGGACACATACTGATGTCCGACACCTTGCCGGTTGCGTTTACCGACGGGCAGAAGGCCGATATCCGGCGGTTCTGCGGGTATCCGGCCTATGGGGCGGGGGCGGCGGGGTTTAATTCCTGGCGGTTTTTCCAGGCCTTTGGGACTCTGGAATACCGCATGAATAATCTGGCCGCCGCAGAGGTGGCGGTGACGCTGCAATATATCTCCACACTTGCCTCGTTGGAGGCGGCCGTGCCGCCGACCTCGGATAATCTGGACACAGAGAGTGCCGCGGCGTGGACGCATAATGCGGATGAACTGCGCGACCGGATGAATTTGTTCGATGGCTGGCGGCGGCGTTTATGCGGGTTTCTGGGCGTGCCGCCTGGGCCGGCATTGGCGCAGTCTGGCGGCATAAGCCTGGTGGTGTGAGATGGATGGTCTGCGGTTGGCGGACAGGCTGGCCTATGGCGCTGGGTGTGCCGCGCGGCGGGTGGGGTTTTTGCACGATGCGTACCGCGCGGCGGGGCCGTGTGAGCCGCTGGAGCTGGAAAACCGGTTTCTGCGGCTGTGCGTGGCCTTTGTGCTGCCTGGCGGGGCGGTGAGCGGGCCGAGCGGGTTTGGTGTGCCGTTCCGGCAGGCCTGGGCGGATTGGTCTTATTTGCAGGTGGGGGATTATCTGGCCGGGCCGGAAGGTGTTGTGTTTGTGGCGAGCATTGAGCCGCCGAAGCCGATGCTGGTGGTGATGACCAATGCCACGCTGGCTTTGGCGCGGCCTGGGGCTTTGGGGCAGGCTGGGCTGAATGGCTATGGCGCGGTGGGGCCGGGCACGGACATGCCGGTGCTGAGCGGGTTTCCGGCGAGCTTGCTGGCGGGCGGGACCGGAGACAGGACGCGCAACGGGCTGCCCGATGATACGAAAGTGCCGGGGTTTACCGCGCTGCTGCCGGTGTTGGAAGGAGTGACACCACAGGTGGCGGATATTTTGATTAATGAACGAAACGAACGCTATACGGTGACCTCAGTTGAAGAGATGGCTGGCGTGTGGCGGCTTTCCGCCGTGCAGGCGGTGCGCTGATGGCGGACCAGGCGGATGTTGAAGCGGCGATTGCGGCGATTGCGGCGAACGGAATTTATCCTTCAGGCACAGCCGCCGCGAGTGCGGTGGGAGCTGCGGTAAAGATTTATCGCGGTTGGCCAGTGGCGCCGGTATTGGATGCGGATTTGGCTGCAGGGATGGCGCATGTTTCCGTGAGTGCTACCGATGCGGCGGCGAAGAATGTGACGCGATACCCGCGGATTTGGCAGAATTTAACGCCCGCTACGGGAACGCTGACAGCGAGCGTTGCAGGGCTGGAGGCAAGTTTTTTTGGCACATGCTCAGCGGGGTTGCTGGCAGGGGTGCTGGTGGATGGGCAGACCTACCCATACGCTGTGCAGGCCAATGACAGTGCGGCGACGGTGGCAAGCAACTTGGCGGCGATGCTGCGCCAGGGCGGATGGATTGTGGAATATAATGGCACCAAGCTGGTTGTGCCCGAGGCCACGCATTTTACGGCAAGGGTGGTGGCGGGAGCTGGCGCGTTGCAGGAGATAAGGCGACAGGTGCAGGAATTTAGGGTGGCGATGTGGTGCCCCTGCCCTGCCCTGCGCGATGAAATTGCGCCGGTTTTGGATGCGGCGCTGATGGCGAATGATTTTATTTCGTTGGCGGATGGCGCCTATGGGCGAATCAGGTTCGAGAACACAACGACAACCGATGAAAGCGCCAATGCGGCACTCTACCGGCGGGACCTGATTTACACGGTCGAATATCCGACGACCTTGGCGCAACTGACGCCGGCGATGCTGTTCGGAACCATGACGGCGATCGTGGATAAGGCTGTGCTGGGGCAATATAATAGTTGAGGCAGACATGAATTTTCATCTGGTGGTGTTGAAGCCGTTTGGCGCGTTCAAACGGGGAGACCTGGTTACGGACGCGGCGACGATACAGAAGGTTCTGAGCGGCGGAAATGCGGATTCGGTTGTGCGTGTAGTGGCGAAGGGAAACTAAACCATGCCGATTGTTCAGCAAGGGGCGATTAATACGACCGCTTTGGTGGTGCCCGATCTTTATGTGCAGATTGTACCGCCGCAGAGCTTGCTGCTTAACGGCGTACCGACGGATGTTTTGGGCGTGGTGGGCACGGCAAGTTGGGGGCCGGTGGGCGAGCCAACTGTAATTGGCAGCATGAGTGACTATGCTGCCAGTTTTGGGCCGGTGATGGCCCGCAAATACGACATGGGCACGCAGGTGGCGACCGCTGTGCAGCAGGGAGCTTCGAATTTCCGCTGTGTGCGGGTGACAGATGGCTCAGACACGGCGGCAAGCCTTTCCGTGCTGGGTGCGATTATCTTCACCGCGATTTATACCGGTAGCACGGGCAACAATCTGACGCTGACATTTTCGGCTGGATCTGCCGCCAATAGCTGGCGGTTGACGATTGCGCTGCCGGGGCAAAGCCCAGAGGTGTTCGACAATATCACCGGAAGTGGCGCGTTGTTCTGGCAGAATATCGCCAATGCGGTGAATGCCGGGAATGGTGCGTTGCGCGGGCCATCTCAGCTTGTGGTGGCCTCTGCGCAGTCGGTGCAGGCGACGCCCGTGGCGGGAGTGTATCTTTTTGCTTCGGGCACGCCGGGAAGTGACGGCGCAAATGGCGCAAGTGCGGCAGCACTGGTGGGCAGCGACGTGCTGCCGCGCCGGGGCATGTATGCGCTGCGCTCCCAGGGTTGTGCGATTGCGCTGCTGGCCGATATCGACGATGCCACGCAGTGGAGTGTGCAGATGGAGTTTGGTCTCTCCGAAAGCATCTATATGATTCTGACGGGGCCAGCGGGCGATACAATCGAGAACGCGGTGATCGTGAAGGGTGAGGCGGGTATTGATTCCTATGCGGCCAAGCTGATGTTTGGTGATTGGGTGTATTGGTTCGACCAAACCAATGCGCTAACGCGACTGGTTTCGCCGCAAGGGTTTGTGGCTGGACGGTTAGCGAATTTGTCGCCGGAGCAGTCATCGCTGAACAAACCGCTTTATGGGGTGGTGGGGACGCAGAAATCCGGTCAGCCGGGTGGGGCGACGGCGACCTCTTATGCTAGCGCGGATCTGGCGGCGCTGCTGAGCGCCGGGATTGATGTGATTACCAACCCGCAGCCCGGCGGGGCATATTGGGGCGTGCGGGGCGGACATAATTCATCGTCTTCGGCAGCGACCAATGGGGATAATTATACCAGGCTGACTAATTATATTGCCGCGACCTTGCAGGCGGGCATGGGCGGCTATGTGGGGCAGCTGGTGAACTCCACGCTGTTCCAGAATATTCGGGCAACGCTGCTGGCGTTTTTGAACGGACTTTTACAGCAGGGTATGCTGGGCAGCGCCAATGGGAGCGTGCCGTTTGCGGTGGTGTGTGACACGTCGAATAATCCGACGAGCCGCACGGCGCTTGGATATGTGCAGGCGGATGTACAGGTGCAGTATCAGGCGATCAACGAGAAATTCATTGTGAATGTTCAGGGCGGGCAGACTGTGCAGGTGAGTGCGCAGACCGTGCCGACGACTGCTTGAAGTGAGGGTGGTGGAAAATGCCGTTTAATACATTCACTGTCGGCAGTGATTGCCAGATTGTGGTAATGGGGCCTTTTGGGCGGGTGGATCTGGCGCATGTGACCGGGTTTGAGGCACAGCAGGTGACACAGCCTTTGCGGGTGGACAGGCTGGACGGGGTGCAGCTTGCCGCCGAATTGCCGAAGGGATGGAACGGAAGCTTCCAGCTCGACAGGGGGTCTTCGGCGGCGGATGATTTTATCGCGCAGATCGAGGCAGCGTATCATAATGGTCAGACGATCAATGGTGGGACGCTGTACCAGTATGTGAACGAACCCAACGGGTCGACCTCGACCTATCAGTTCAACAATGTGGTGTTCAAGCTAACCTCCGCGGGGCTTTACAAGGGCGATGCGCCGGTGGCGCAGAAGCTAGATTTCTACGCCTCAAGCCGGACGAGGGTGTAATGGCCGATAGCGTGAAGGATAAGGCCGGGCGCGTGCTGGAATTGCGGCGCATTGGCGTGTTGGAGCAATTGCGGCTGTTTAAGGCGCTAGGGCCAGAGCTATCTGAAAACCGGGCCTATATGGGTCTGGCCAGAATTGCCGCCGCAGTGGCGGTGGTGGACGGCGTGCCCCTGCCCTTCCCGGCGCATGAGGCTGGGGTTGAGGCGGCGCTGGAGCGTTTGGGCGAGGATGGCGTGGAAGCCGTGGGTGATGCCCTGCTGGCCAATGATGCGCGTGACCTGGCTGCAGAAGCGGGAAACTGAGCAGGCACCCTGCCCTGACCGATTGTTTATATCTGGTGAGATGCGGGGTGCCTTATGAGGTTGCGTTCAATCTAGATGAGGCGGAGAGGCTGGCGTTCATCGTGGCCATGGGAACGCTTGAGGGGCGGGTTTTCGATTGGAGGAAACTTTGCTGGGCAAAATAGCCAGAGCCGGACAACATTCGATCGAACCACGTCAGTTACCTGCTCTCATGGTTCCATCCGTCGCTAAATTATCAAAATTGATGACGATTGAGACATGACGTTAGTTTCGCAGAACGGGTCAATCTGAGGCCATCGCAATCTAGGAGACGGCTTGGATGAGCAAAGTTGTGCTTTCACTGGGTGATGTTGGCTTCCGGGATATGGAAGTACCAGAGAAAATAAGTTTCGGCGGCAAGCAACGCCTAGCGGTGCAGAATATCATAGGTGGCGGCAGGATTGTTGAGGCGCTTGGCATTGATGACGGAGAGATTTCGTTTTCTGGAATTTTTTCGGGCTCCGATGCCGCGTCTCGCGCGCAATTGCTGGATACGGCGCGCGCATTAGGGGCGCAGCTGCCGCTGGTGTGGCAGGGATTCTACTATCTGGTAGTGATTGCAGGGTTTAGCGCCGAGTACCGAAAGCCGAATCTGATTCCGTTTTCTATCACCTGCGTGGTGGTGACGGACCCGCTTTCAGCTACTGCAAATGCGGTGGCGCCAATGGCGAGTTTGATTTCGGGGGATCTCGCTATGGCTACGGCATTAAGCGGACAGGCGGGAATATCGTCGATGAGTCTGAGTGCGGCGAGCCTGGCAGCGTTGGGGGTTGTACAGGGCGAAATATCAGGTGCGATGACGGCAAACGGAACGACTTTGACTGGCGCGTTAGCAAAGCTTGGCGGCGCCATAACGCCGGTTATGGGAATTAATGCGTTGGCCGAGATTAGTGGAACTTCTGCCCAAATAGCGGCGCTTTCGGGAATGTCCGGCTATGTGAGCCGGGCCGTTACGAACCTTGGATTGGAGCTGCCATGAATCGTAAGGTTGTTGTGCTGGCGGGCGGAAACTTGTTCATGTTGGCGGCGCAATATCTTCAGGATGCAACGCAATGGATCAGGATCGCGCGGGCGAATAATCTCTCCGACCCGGTGTTGCAGGGCGTGAATACGCTGGTGATACCGGAGGTGAATCCGGCGGCTGGAGGCGGCATTGCGACTTGAGCAGCCAAGGGCCCGCGTGAGCCTGGACGGCATGCCGGTTGGCGGGCTGGTCGAATTGGATGTGCAGGGTCCGGGACCGTTTTTGGCTGGACGGTTTCGTGCGGTGTTCGTGATGGGGCTATCACCTGCGATGGGGGTTGGCGAGTTTTCTGCACTCGGCAATGTGCCGGTTAATATCGAAATGTCTACGGACGGACTTGGCTATGTGACGCTGCTGACCGGGCAGGTTGAGAATATTCTGATTGACCTAGCAGAGAATACCGCAACCCTACAGGGGCGTGACCAGACCGCGTTGCTGATTGATGCAGAGATCGCGGAAAGTTTTATAAACCAAACCGCAAGCCAGGTGGCGGAGACGATTGCGTTACGCCATGGCTTGACTCCGGTGGTGACGCAGACGACGCAGCTGGTGGGTCAATATTATCAAATCGACCATGCGCGGAGCGCGCTAAATATTGGCTCTCGCGCAACGACGGAATGGAACCTGCTCTGCCGGCTGGCGGAGATGCAGCAATTCGGCGTTTCGGTTTCGGGTGGCGCTCTGATTTTCGGCCCGATCTCCTCGACGGCGACGAGCCTGGTGACGCCTGCCAGCTTTACCAGTCTACAGATTGATCTGTTAACGGTGCTTCCGGCGGCGGTTGCCGTGAGGTCCTGGAACGCTCGCAACAAGAAGGTTGTGCAGCAGAGCGTAGGCAGCGGTACGGCGACGAATATTGTGCGGCCAAATATGAGCCCGGCGCAGGCGGGTGACTATGCATCTTCTGTTCTTGCCATGCTGGAGCGGCATGGAAAGGTTCTGCTTGGCAGGATGCCGGGTGATACGGCGCTTAGCGCGCGGGATGTGATAATGTTGACCGGCACGAATTCTGGTTTGGATGCCAGCTATGCAGTGATGTCTATAACGCGACGATTGAACGGGCGAGATGGATTTGTGCAGATGGTCAAAGCCTATGCGGTGGGTTAGCTGAATGGACCTGCTCTGGAACTTGATAAAGGCTGGGGCCGGCGGGTTGGATGGGCTGACGGGAACCGTGAGATTCGGGTTGGTTTCGAGCTTCGATCGGACGACCTATTCAGCGAAAGTAATGATACAGCCAGAGAACGTATTGAGCGGATGGCTGCCAGTGATGTCTTCCTGGGTAGGGAATGGCTGGGGAATGACAGCTCCCTTGCCGCCAGGGACGCAGGTGGTGATTTTGACGCAAGAGGGCGATGCCGAGCAGGGCGTGATTGCCGGTGCGCTATGGTCATCTGAAGACAAAGCACCTGGAGCGGCTGCCGGGGAGTTGTGGCTGCAGCATGAATCCGGCAGTTTTTTGAAGCTGCTGAACGATGGCACAATTCAGCTAAATGCACCGACCGTGCATTTACAAGGAAATCTGGTTGTGAGCGGCGATATCTCTGATCAGGGCAACGCACATGGGACGTTAGCGGTGCTTCGTAACGCCTATGACCAACATGTGCATCCAGCACCTGGCGGGACGACAGGGTTGCCTTCGGGGATTGTATAATGGCTGATTTATTTTTGCTTTTTGGTGGCGATTTAGGAATTGGACCGACCGGGGATCTGGCGATTGCAGATGCCCAAACATTGACGCAGCAGCGCGTGTTGAGGCGGCTATTGACCAACCAAGGAGATTACATCTGGCAGCTTACCTATGGCGCGGGGTTGGGACAGTTTGTCGGCAGACCAGGCGCGCCGGACCTGATTTCTGGTGTGATCCGTACGCAGATGCAGCTTGAGTCGCAAGTTATACAATCACCCGCGCCAGGGGTTTTTACCAGCGTAGTGGATGACGGTACGGTAATGACCTCGGTCAATTATGTTGATGCTGCCACCGGCCAGACCGCGCTTCTTTCTTTTTCCGTATAGGTTGAAATGAAATTATCGCTGCAAAACTTCTCCACGCTGGTGGGGGGAATGGCTGCGTCTGTTCAGGGCGCGGCGACGACATTGCTGGATTTAACAGTTGGCTCGGTTCTACGCGCAATTCTGGAGGCGAATGCATCTGTGGCGCTGTGGCTGCAATGGTTGATTGTGCAGACGTTGAACGTAACAAGACTGGCGACAAGCAGCGGCGCAGATTGCGACAGCTTTGGTGCGGATTTCGGGTTTGCGAGGTTGCCGGCAGTAGTGGCGAGTGGGCAGGTCACTTTTGCACGATTTACGCCCAGCTTGCAGGCGCTGATACCGGTTGGAAGTTTGGTTACAACCGCGGCGAACTCACAAAGTTTTATGGTTATTCCAGACCCGACGAATGCCGCCTATAGCGCGGAGCAGGGGGGATATGTGCTGGCCACGAATATCGCGGCGGTTAATGCGCTTATAGTCGCAGTGGTTTCTGGATCGGCCGGAAACGTGCAGCCAGGAGCGATATCTTTATTAAGTTCGGCGATTTCTGGTGTGGATACCGTCACTAATCTCGCTGCTTTGACAGGTGGGCTGGATGCGGAAAGTGACCAGGCTTTCAAAGCAAGATTTGGAACGTATCTGGCCGGATTATCAAAGGCGACAAACGCCGCAATTGGAAGTGCTGTTTCCGCGATTATGCAGGGATTAAGTTACGCCATTGTTGAAAATGTCAACCAGGTCGGGATGACGCAGATGGGGCATTTTGTAGTTACCGTTGATGATGGTACGGGAGCGCCTTCTGCCAACCTGATCGCAACAGTGCAGCAAGCTATTGATGAAATTCGGCCGATAGGGACGACCTTTGCGGTGCAGGGACCGGTGGTAACCGCAGCAAATATTTCGATGACGTTGACCACGGATGGCTCCGCCGACCATGCGCAGGCGATTGCGGCGGTGGCAAGTGTGGTGGATGCCTTTATTGCGGCACTTCCGGTTGGTGGCGCGTTGAGTTACACGAGGCTAGCACAACTTGCATACGATGCCACAAGCTCCGTGACGAATATTTCCGGCCTGCTGCTGAACGGTACGACCGCAGATATTGTGCCAGGGCCATTTGGCGCGGTGCGATCCGGCGTAATCACGGTTTCCTGATATGATCGGGGATATTGCCGATATGGCCGGTCGAATCAAACAGATGCTACCAAAAAAATGGTTTTCTGATGATGCACCGGTGCTCGACGCGCTGCTTGGTGGCTTGGGCCATGCCTGGGCTGGTCTACATACATTGCTTTTGCAGGTGCGGGCGCAGACGCGTATCGCAACGGCAACGGGGATATTTCTGGACATCGCGTCTCAGGATTACTGCGGGGCTGCCCTGCCGCGCCGCGCGGGCGAGGCTGATGCGGCGTTCAGCGCACGGTTGCGCCTAAACATGCTGGCGCCCAGAGCAACCCGTGCGGGCCTGGTTGCGGCGGTAACAAACTTGACCGGGCGAAGCCCAATTGTGTTTGAGCCACTGAATGCGAACGACACTGGTGGCTACAATGTGGATGCGTGTTACGGCCTGGCCGGAGGATATGGCTCGTTCGCGATGCCGTATCAGTTTTTACTGACAGTGTACCGACCGAATGATCTGCCGGCCAACCATGCGGGGGGCTACGGTATTGGGCCGGGAGGCTATGATCAGGCGCCGATGTTCTATGCTTCTGCGGCAGAATTGGCGGGCAATGTGAGCGACGCGGAGATTTACGCAACAATCGCCTCGGTTGTTCCGACTTCCAGCATCGCCTGGACAAAAATCACGAACTGAAGGTTTTTCCATGGATCGCAATATTGTTTATCCGGGCAGCATTCCGCTGGATACAGATATTCTCTCGACGAACCGCAACGCGATGGTAGGTATTGCGGCACTGACAGCCGCAACGCTAGGCAAAAGCGTAGTTGCGGATGGGCTTGCTTGTACCCCGACATCGCCGGCCTCTCTGGCAGTTGTGGTTGGACCGGGAAGCATCACGCAGCTCTCTACGCTCGATGCTACTGCATACGGTTCGCTTGCGGCGGATGTGACGGATCAGATTGTCAAAACCGGCATCAATTTGCAGGCGACAAATTTCAGCCTGTCTGTGCCGACCGGCTCCGGGCAGTCGATCAATTACCTGATCGAGGCTGCGTTTGAGGAAAGTGACGCTAGCCCGGTGGTGCTACCATATGTGAACGCAGCGAATCCCACGCAGCCGTTTTCAGGACCTGCGAATGCGGGCACCGCGCAAAATACGCAGCGTGTTCAGCGCGTTCAACTACAGGTAAAGCCGGGGGCCGCTGCACCCTCTGGCACACAGACGACCCCCGCGGTCGATGCCGGATGGGTTGGGCTGTATGAGGTGACCGTGAATTATGGGCAAACGACGATTACAGCTGCCAGTATCACCGCACTACCGAATGCGCCCTTTCTGCAATTCAGGTTACCTGACTTGCGGCCAGGGTTTTCATCCATGCAAGTGTTTACATCATCAGGTAGTTTTGTGGTGCCGAATGGCGTGACCTCTGTCCGAGTGAAAGTGGTGGGCGGTGGTGGCGCTGGCGGATATCACAGCACGATGCCCAGCGGTGGCGGCGGCGCTGGGGCTCAGGCGATCGGCGTTGTGGGCGGCTTGACGGCGGGGCAGGTGATTCCAGTGACTGTTGGTGCTGGGGGAGCGGCGCCCGGAGGCTACACCAACGGCAATAATGGCGGTGGGTCTAGCTTTGGCAGCTATATGACGGCCAGCGGCGGTGTGGGCGGGAATGGCGGCACAGCCACAAATTTTGCCAATGCGGGTGGCTCGGGCGGTGCTGCGTATGGCGGACAATTGAATATTAACGGTTCGGTTGGAACCGATTCTATCGTGGTTGCATGCCGTGGCGGCGATGGCGGTGGTCCAGGCAACGGCCGCGGGGCGAGCGGACCGCTCTCAGGTATCGCGGCATCCAGCTATGGCGGCGGCGGCGGCGGTGGCGGCTGTACGTCAGGCTCCAGTCCGGCAGGTTCGCCGGGCGGCGCCGGCGGCAGCGGCGTTGTGATTGTCGAATATTAAGGAGGGGCACATGACGACGCCGGCAAGCCATTTATGGCGGCCATCGAATGCACGTTATGTGCAAGTCGACGGATTTGTAGCAACGCCGCGCGGGCCGCAAGTTCCGGCTCCGAAGGCGCTGGCCTGGCCAGAGAAAGACCCGGGAGACACGCTAGATTATGTTTTTGATATCACGCCGGCACTGACGGGCAATCCAGGAGATACAATCAATAACTTGGATATAACGGTGAGCCCCGCCAATCCGGGTGATCTTACGTTGGTGTCTGCGGCGGCAGATGGGGCGTGTATTGTTCTGTGGCTAAGTGGTGGCCAGAGTCAAACTGTTTATACTGTAACAGTAACTGTTGGGACGACCGCCGGTCGCGTATTGGCGCGCAGCATCGCGCTGCCGGTAGTGGCTTTGACGACGGTTCCGGCGCTGCCAAGCGCACTGACTACGACGGCGGGGCAGCCGTTGACCGACCCAACCGGCACGCCACTTACAATAATTTGAGGTAGGGATTTCATGACGACAATTGGTCAGTTGCCGCTTGCGGCTTCGGTTTCCGATAGCGATGAAATCGCAATTTTCCAGAACGGACAGACATTGTCTGCCACACGTGCACAAATGTTGGCGGGTTTGCAGGCGGCATTAACAATGCCGCAAAATACATTGTTGGGCGGTGTTGGACCAGGAGCCGCGGCGCCCGTGCCCATTACGATCGGGGCGAATCTGGCTTTGTCCGGCTCTACACTCTCTGCGACGGCTGCACCGTTTGTTGTGTCGTCTTTGCCTACAGGCAAAGTGCCGGGTGGGAGCGATATTGTGCCGCTGGACCAGGGTGGCCAGAACTATGGTGTTTCTTATACCAACTTCATGGCGGGCCTTGCCAATATTTCTGGCGTGCCGGGTGGAGGATTGACGGCTACGGCGCACGGCGGAACAACGACCAGAACCATTTCGGCCCTGGCTGGTAATGTGGTTTCCATCGAAGATTTCGGCGCGATTGGCGACGGAATTACAGACGACAGTGCGGCATTGCTGGCTGCAATTGCAACCGGGCAACCTGTGCGGTTGGGCGCAAAGACTTATGCGATTGCTGGGGAGTGCGATATCTCTGGAACAAATTGTAGTTTGTTGGGCGTTCCTGGACTTTCAATTCTAAAACGAAACGTGCAATCGAAAACCGGTACTGCCAGCACGGCAACGTGGATCAATATCTCCAGTGTAAATTTTTATGCTGATGGGGTGATATTCGACGCTAACGCCTCGATAAAGGCCAATACATTGGCGGTTGCGATCCAAGCGAATTGCGTTAGATCTTTGATTACGCGCTGTGTTTTTCAGAATGCCGTTGGCTCCGGGAATGGAAGTGGGCTGACATACCTAGCAAGTGATCCTATTTTGACAAACCATCATGTCGACGACTGTGAATTCGCGTTTAACGCGAATCATGGGTTGATGATATTCGCAACCGATGGGCTGAGCGTTACAAATTGTCGGGCGCATGACAACACGGTTAACGGAATCTATGCCGATAGCCAAGACCCAACGTTTACCAAAAAGATGCGCGCATTACACATTGTAGGTAATAATTGTTGGAACAATGCCCAAGTCGGTATTCTTGTAGGCAATTTTGTTGCGAACAACGTATTTACCCAACCATTTCTTTATGGAAACGCTAATCCGGATGTTCTGGGAACGATCATATCCGGCAATAATTGCTATGAAAACGGCATTTATGGGATTTATATCTCCGGCCGCAACATCCTTGTTTCCGGAAATCTGTGTACCAACAACAGTACGAAAGCGACTTTTGGAGCCGGTGTTCTTTGCGATACGGGATATTGTAAAATTACCGGCAACATGATTACCGGTGCCACGGCATTCGGGATAGATTGTGGGGGATCCATATTCACTGAGGTCGAGAATAATTATATCGATGGCGCGAATATTGGATTGAATATTGGAGGTGGACAATACTGCACGGCGAGATCTAATTTCATACAGGATTCGACCGGGGCAGGAATCACAGTACAGAATGTCGAAAGCAACGGAGCTGGAGATAATTTTGGCCTCGCTTGCGTAGGGTTATCGCTCGTTGGAAACTGGATAAATTATAGCGGTGGTGTGGTCGGTATTCTTATCCGGGACGGTGTTCAGAATATACGTGTGGAAGACAATATTCTCGTTGCAAATGCGGGTGCGAATTTGACGACGGCTTTGTCGGCCTACACTGATTCGATTATCCTGCGACGAAATGTCTTGAATTATACGACACGATGGAACGTGAACCCCGCGTTGGTGAATGGCATTTATACCCTTACCGTGCCAGACATCGCCGATGCTGTCAGCATATCTCAATCCAACTCGCCAGTCGCAAGCATTATGACCGCGCAAGCGGTGCAAGCGGCGGGAACCGTGACTTTTATTAAAGTTACCAACGGTGGTGCTGCATATACCACGGCAAGCGTGAAGATAATCGGGTCCGGATCTGGAGCGGCAGCCTCGGCCTGGATTTCTGGTGGTAAGATCATTGGTATCCAGATGTCTGCTTTTGGTAGCGGCTATGGCGCTGGGACGACAGTAACAATTTCCGGCGATGGCGTAGGTGCGTCTGCGACAGCGCAGGTAGGATTGCCGAGCTGGGAAGGAAAGGAATTGACGATTGACTGCCTGACGCCTGTAATTTTTGCTGCCGCGGGTTCCTCTCCGGTTCAGGCCAACTGGACTGGAGCGCCGATTACGGTGCCTATCGGGGCGAGCATTGACTGGGTTGGTGCAGGCAATAACGGTTGGCGCGCGGCACGGTTTTCGCAAAGTGACTACATCTCTCCTAATGGAGACGGTAGCGTAACGATCAAGACGCGGTCTGGCGATGTCTCAGTACATCCTGCGGGCAGTGGCGGATTAAGATTGATCTCGGATACAGAAACTACTGGTGCATTGGAATTGATAGGACGCGGCTCGCCGCTGAATGTCGTGTCGGCTCCGGCAGGCTCAACATTCCGGAACTTGAATGGCGGTGTGGGTGCGACGTTCTGGGTCAAACAATCAGGAACTGGATCGGTTAACTGGGTTGCCGTTGCCTGAGGGGCGGCACTCTCATTCGATAATGCAAATATAGGGTCATTGAATGACAACGATTGCGCAGCTGCCGGCAGCATCTTCCGTGGGGGCAGTAGATTTGCTGCCTATTTCTCAAGCAGGATTTGTTTATTCTGCTACTGTCTCACAGATTACGGCTAACTCGCAGTCTATTATCAACGTGCCCTCGGGAGCGTTGCTTGGGCGCGTAAGCACCGGGGCAGGCGGGCCGGAAACCGTACCTTTGGGCGCGGGTTTGGCACTATCCTCCGGGGTTTTGGCGGCCACGGGGGCAGACCACGGGGGGTTTCCCGTGCAGGCGGTGCTGGGGCTCGCTGATGATGTCGTCATCAATGCTGTTACTGGGCCGGGATTATTGCCGGTGACATCACTGCGCGGTTTGTTCAGTGCTGGTTCTGGCATTTCCATCGACGCGAACGGGGTTATTGCGGCAAATGTAACGGCCGTAGCGGGCCCCGCTGGTCCTCAAGGTCCGACAGGACCGCAAGGTGCGGCCGGCCCTGCCGGCCCGGCTGGCCCGGCGGGTGTTGGGTTGTTGGGCCCAGCTGTTGGCACCTCCACAAGTAGTGTAGGAACAACAGACTACGTGCCGCTTTGGCAAAATGGCGCACTGGCGTGGATCCCATTTGGACAGATGCTGGCGGGTCAGACCATTGACGAACTGCCCGCCGCCGCGCCGGTTACAGACAGTGACGAACTTCTGGTGGCACAGGGTGGAAATTCCTTAAGTGTACAGAGTTTCGGGTCGATTTGGAGCTATGTGCAGAGCAAAATGCCAAGTCTTCAACAAAAGGTTGTCGAACTGACGGCAAATACGGTGCTTGATTCTACAACGCACAATAATCGCGTGCTTGTTGTCAGCACAGCGCTGACCTTGACAGCAAATTTTATGAATACTGGCCCTGGTTTTGCTTGTACACTAATTAATCTGTCTGCCGGGGCGGTGACGATGGGGACTGGCATTAGCTCTGGGGCTGGTGGGAGTGTGTTGCCGCCTGGTGCGATGGCGACGCTTGTGGGAATCAGCTATTCTGGTGGATCGTTCGTGTGGTGGAGCGGGCTTGTCCCAAACGCACCGACCATTACCATCGCGGCAATTACGGCACCCTCGGCAGGTACCTCGTTTGTTGTTGGTGGCGGCATTTTCAATGATGCACCATCCGCTTTGGATTATTCGACGGATGGCGGAACGACGTGGATAGCGGTACCAAGCCCGGTTATTTCTGCCGACGCATACAGCTTTACTGTACCTGGCCTTACGGCGGGTACGTACAGCATTCGTGTTCGTGACCACGGAAATATTGCAGTCGTTGGTGCATCCAACAGTTTTACGGTTGTAGCACCTTCGGTGGCGCTGAACCCGCCGCCGCTGGCAGCCACGTTGAATGTACCCATGAATATTTCCGGGACCGTTTTACCTGCAGGTAGTGCGGTACAGATTGGGCTTTCGACGAGCACCACGGTTGCGCCGACAAGTTGGGTAGCCGCAACCGTGAATAATGGCACTTGGTCTGGCAGCGTACTGCCACTCGCGACTGGAACTTATTATGTATGGGCGCAACAGACCAGCATGGCATCTGTTGGCGTGGTGTCTGCTGCGATATCAATTGTTAAGGCTAGTGTGACGGTATCCGCGCCGGCAACCGGTGCGGTCGGGGTGGCGTTGGCGGTGACAGGTAGTGTGGTGCCTGCCGCAGATGCTGTGAATATTCAGCTTTCAACAAACAACAGCGTTGCGCCCACGGGCGGTTGGATTGCTGCCACCAACAGCGGCGGTAGTATTTCCGGAGCGTTGACACCACAAAACGCTGGAACCAATTATGTTTGGGCACAGGACGCTGCAAATGGCCTGACGGCTGTTTCCGCCGCTATCATCGTTTCCGCCAGTGCCGCCGTTACCTATGGAGTTAATAACCCCGGCGGTACCTATACCCATGGTTCTGGTACGATTGGATTGAACGGCGCGGTATCGCCGGCGCAGGCTATTGGTACGCAGGTGGCGCTTTCGACTTCAAATACCGTTGTGCCGACGAGTGGTTGGCAGGCGGCTTCGGTTATTAATTTCAATGCGCTATGGGCTGCGTATTTAACCACACCCGCAACGGCCGGGAATTATTATGTTTGGGTGCAGACCACCGCTGGAGCCGATACGACTGTAAGCAGCTTTACGATTTCAGTGGTCTAATTCAATGGGAATACTTTTTAACGCGGCCGGTTCGCCGTTGGTGTCCGGCACGGGAAAGCGCATTCTGGCTGCGGCATTGCCCGTGGGAACGATGGTGCCGCAGGGATTATTTTCCGGTCCTTATCCGTCAGATATTTCCGGGCTCTCAGGCTGGTGGGATGCCGGGCTGCTGAGTGGGATGCTGGATATGAACGGCAATCCGGTTGCCACGGGCAACAGCGTTGTTGGAAGCCTTAAGGATGTATCCGGTCAGGGCAATGCGTTGTTACCATATCATATCGCAGCGGATACGTCTCCGGTACCGACTTTGGCGGCGCCGCGCGTGAATGGATTTTTGGGAGCGGTGGGCGCACCCGATGCTACCCTCGTGAATTATGGACCTAGCCTGGACCCGGATTGGGGGCTGACGCATCCCGGATTGGAGTTTGGTGCTGGTGAAGCCTGGACACGATATCTCGTCTGGACCCGGCCGAATTGGCGTCAAGGTACATATTACGTGAATGCGCAACCCATTCCGCTGATCCATTCGATGAGTGGAGCGGGATCGACAATTCTGCAGGCGGACAGCTCCGAAGGTAGTGATCTGAAACTGTTTCCTGGAACAACAAGCCAGACGGTTCTGACGTCGACTCTGGCGCGTAGACACAGCCACGCGGTAATTCTACGCAATACACCAGGCAGAGGTGTGGATGTTTGGCTTGACGGAGTTCAGGTAGCGAATGCAGTGAGCAACCCATTGTCGACGAGTGCAATGGCAGAGGTTTTATTTTTACACGACGGCACCGTGCAGGGTTCCGCGCAGTGCTGGTTTCATGAGTCTGCAAGCTGGGAAAGGACTCTAAGCAGCACTGAAATCCAGACGTTGATTGCGGCGCAGAGGCGGTGGGTGCTGGGTGCGCGCCGTGGTGTCAATTTGCTCGTCATGGGGCAATCGAACGCGGCTTGGTTTATCAATGCCGGTGGGCCAGTGGCTTTGGCACAAGGTCTCGCATGGTATCTTGGCGCAGCGTCGTATGCTTGTACGTCAGCAATATCGGGAACGTATCTTTCCCCGGACAGATATTCCGTGATTTCCGGGCATCCCATTTCAAACTCGTCGGCGCCTCTATTTCCACCGGGGCTAGGAAGCGGAACATTCCTGACAAACCCAGGAGATGGGTCTGATCCTTCGACCTGGAACGGCGGACCTGACTTTGCGGCGCTGACGGATTATCTGAGCGGAAGTGCCGCTTTAGTATCCAGTATGGATAAATCAGATATCGCTTTTCTGATTTGGCCATGGTCTGAGCAAGACAGTACGATGCCGTACTCCAGCAAGGCGCTGTATAAGGCCACTGTGCTACGACTATTGTCTCTGACGCGCACCTTGCTTGGTAGATCAGCGGCGCAAATGCCACTTCTGGCCTGGAATGCCATTCCGTATGAGACAGATGCAGGCGTACAGATGGTTCGCGAGTCTATCTATGATCTGATGTCTGACCCAGCCAATAATATCGCAATGTTCGTTTCGCAGACTGCCGATTCAAACCCGTTGAATTCTACCTATGATCCGACGACAGGGTTGTTCAGTGGTGGAGATCGGGAGCATCGCGATGAGGTGGATTTATTACGCTATGGCCGCATTGGTGCGCATGTGGCTGGCCTGACGGATATTTTGTACCAGTGCATTTGAGATAGCGCGATCATGCTGCGTGGTCGAGATGGATTATATTAGGCCGTACGGTTTGTGGTGCTGGTGGCCTATAT
>JAEHJW020008900.1_pt1 | contig 23139 bp, 29 predicted proteins | sample 9271431 | NCBI WGS metagenome assembly JAEHJW02 | reverse complement strand
CATAGCCTACCGATCCGCTAGTCTGGATGAAATTGAACGGATCGGAGTTGTAAACGATGGTGTTATATGGCCCAAGATTTGATGCCGATCCGGTCGGGATGATAGGCCGCGACATGCCATAGACGCCCTGCGCGATCCAGTCGAGCAATGGGCCAGAGATGGTTGATTCGGTGTAAACGGCAAGGTCGGTTGTGTTGAAGAAGTCCACATAATCTGACTGGCACAGATTGTTAGTAGCCATGAAGAAGGAAGAAACTTCGTCCGAGTCGTTATACTGCTGATAGGGATAAGCTGCAAGTGGCGCCGCCAGTTGGTATGCCATGCGCTACCCCTGATTGATCGTTATGCCGGCGGCAGTGGCATAAAAGTAACTTTCAGAGTCGCCGGCTATGATGCCGGTTCCCGATGTTGGTGCCACCAGCGTGCCATTGATATACACGTCGAACACCATGCGCGTTAGCAGCGCGGTCGGGATGACGTTATTTGTTGATGCCTGAAAGACTGCCTGCAATTCAAAAAGATTGATCGGATTGCCGACCGTGATTGAATTGATGTAGGACACGAGTGCCGGTTGTGCCGCTGCTGCCATCGCGGCAGGATCGACAAAGTTTGCCGATGCCGTATTCCAAGTGACGCTCATGGTCACGGTTTGCTGTGGCGGATTGACGAATAGGACGCTATAGGTGTCCGGGAAGTCTTGGATACTGACCGATATATTCTGCCCGCCTGCGGTATGTCCGGTCAGGACTGATATATCCCCCATGCCGCGAAAGATGGCATAGGCGACTGCATAGGGATCACCGCCGCCGACAATGACCTTCCATAGCGATGCTTCTTGCTGAATCGATACAAGTCGCGACTGGACTCCGCTGACGGCTTGAACGAGACTTTTTGTCGCAGTCGTCATGCCGTTAGAGATGGATTGTCCTGCCTGCATGACTCGCGCACGATAGCTCGCCGTCGATTCTGCCCCGACGCCAGGTGTGCCGCTGGTGACATTGGTGCAGGTCAGCGTGATGCCAGTTGGCAGGCTGGTGATGATGGTTGTCACCGTGCTTGGCAGGACCGCCCACGTTCCAGTTTGTGTGGCGACGCAATAGAGTGGTGCGCTAGATCCTGACGACTCAATGACGCCCCCGTCTTGGACTACATAGCTATACGTTCCATCACTGACGATGAAGCCGGGATTGATGACAAATCCGATTGGACCGGTAAAGGTTACATAGACGCTAGTATTGGTCGGCGTATTTGGCGTGACGCCGTAAATCTGCCCAAGATTGCCTAATACAAATTGATTAGCCCCAACAGGAGTGACATTGTTGATAGACTCTACCACGGCCTGATCACACACGACGGCAATACCGGTTCCAGTGCTTGATAGATCCTCGATGAGTGACCCGGGCAGGACGGTAGTCAGATCAGGGACAAGCGCCGTCGCCGCAGCAATGATCTGCGCGTTAAGGTCGGTCGGCGACTGTGGTTGCAGTCCGGTCGGCGTCATTACAATGGGCAGAGTCATGACGGAACCTCGGCATTGACGATGGACCCATTATTGAGCAATGCTGTTATGTTGTAAATAGGTTCGCCGTTAGAACCGCTAGTTCTTTGTGTGCTCAGGGCGATGAAGTACGGCGCGAAGGCTTGCTGCATCAGGCTGACGTAATAGTCGGGAGCGGTTTGGTTCTGTATCGATGACTGCGCCGGTATGCCATAGGTGCCGTAAAAAGGCGATTCGCCCAGGTTGAGCTTGAGCGACTGAGCAAAAGTTGTCAGCCACACTTCGCTATTGTCGCCCGTTGCCGTCGTCGATATTTCTATCCATTGGCCTTGAGCGTTGCGTCCCCATGTCCTCATGCTATCGGGCCTCCCGTATCGCCGCTGCCGGTCTGCACTCCGGTATGAACGTGAGAAGCCAGCGGTATGCCTGCTCCGGTGATGTTTCCAGTTGTCGTAATCGTGCCGCTGCCGGTGATATTTCCGCTGAAAGAGCTTGTTCCGCCACCTGTTTGGCTGAGCGTGCCTGCGATGGTGACGGGGCCATTAAGATCAATCGCCGCCGACGTGATCGATACTGATGCCGATGTTGCGACAATCGTGCTTGCGCCCGCCGTGATCGTTATCGTCGTGCCATCCGTATGGATCGACGTTGTGCCGATGGTCGCGTTGATCTCGGTCGGATTGATCTTGACCTGAGCGACGGCATTGGTGTCTTGCAGGACAACACCGTTGGGGCCATACAGAGTCACGGCGTTTGGATCGACCGCCATGAACGACTTATTCCCTACTGGCACAAAAACAAGCGCCGATAGATTCGCCGGAACTCTTGACGTTGCCGCCGTTGACCCGCCAAGTCCACTGATCTGCCCTAGGCTCAAGTCTGCCGGCAGTGCATAGCCTTCATCACCAACCTGAATCGGCGCTCTCATCCATTGCCATCCGACGACGGGAATAGTGACCTGCGGGAGCGCCCACGGCAGATTGACGTTGAACGCTACCGTTACAATCGTTCCTGACGCCGATACGACCGAGCAAGGTAGTGCCTTCCCTAGTGCTTGCAGCGCGTTCTTGATCTTGCCATCAATGGCAAGCTCCAATGCGCCATAAAGAGGCAGCTTGAGATGATCGCTCATGCTACGTTACCTATGCCAAGGCCCTGAGTCGGGCTGCTGATCATCGACACCTGCGGGGCTTGCGTATTGACCTGAACGCAGTTGACGGTCGTGATCCATGAATAGCCGTCAGGCTGGCGATAGTTTCCGACGTGGCGTATTGTTGACTGTTGTCCTAGGATCTGGAAGATTCCCTGAAAAGCCGATTTGTTGCGATACTGGCTATAGCTCGATGGTGCCGTGACAACGATACTGGGCGGCATTTTAATATAGTCACCGAGACTCAGGTCTGCCCGCATGATGCAATTGAACTGCATCTGATATAGGCCAATCCACGTTGGCTGGCCGATGAGATCAGTAAAAGCGATCTGCCGAGGCGATGATATTTTAGCCCCGCTATTGTCGATAAGCTTGATGACATTGCCCTGCAAGATAATGTCCATGCCAGAATAGCCTTGGCCGCTGATCGGCTTGATGGGCTGTGCAGCATAGGACGCCTGCTTGATGAACGTGGCGAATTGCGCGACGTTGTCGAAGAAGCCCACTTGATCCTCTGACAGAACAAAACCAGTCGTCTCCTGCAGTCCACTTGTGTCGATCGAATATGATCCGCCGAAGGCCGTCTGCAGGGTCTGTGTGATGGCCTGAACAAGCTCTGTCCCTTTGCGCCAGGTTAGCGTGATGTTGGGTGGCGTGACCTGCGGCATGATGATAAAGTCGAGCGACTGTTGCACGCCAATCCAGTTCCCGAAAGCCTGCTGAATCGTCCCGCTGAGCAACAAGCCTGACTGCGCGGCATTGGCCAGCGGCAAGCCCTGACTCATGCCGCCATAGACCGCTATGCCGTATTTGTTGAAGTCCGACGCTTGACCGATGTCAGCAAGAGACACGCCCCATATACGGACATATGCCGCTGTCGTCGGGGTCGCGAACGTCGATAACGGTATATCGAACTCGACATTCTGTGCATTTGGGTTATAAGAGCCGTCGGCATTGAGGCTGCTCCACGTCCGTGGTGGCGCGATGTTGTCAGGATCAGTGACGATGATCTTATAGTATCTCATGGCGACACCACAAAGGTTTGTAGGTCATCGTTGAAATACATCGAGCTAACCCATGGTACGCCGGTATACGGGTTGAGCTGAGGAAGGAGCGAGATATTGAACCTAGGCGGCGACCCGATCAACGGCATCGTATAGACAAGCGCCCCTGATAGCGTATAGATGTTGATGTAATATCTCGCGCCAAAGACATTCCAAGTCACGATGACGTTGTACTGCTGCCCGTCAAGTGTTGGCTGGAACTGAAAGTTTGCGGTAGACGATGGCGTGAAGAGATAGCTGGTCATTGCGGCAGTCCTGACGAAACTTTCGACATCGACGAGTTCAGAACCTGTTGAAGCTGATTCGACGTGATAAGCGGCTGCTGGAAGTCAAGCCGCCATTCGATCTGTTTCTGGTGGCCTGCCGAGCTGGTCACGTCAGTCATGCTTGTTAGCAGGCATCCCGTATAAGTCCAGCTTGGAGTCGCAACATCAAACCAGCCACCACGCTGGATATGCTCATCGAGCGCCAGCTTGATGATAGCCATGGACGCAATACGAGCCGCATAACCGCCCTTGCCCCTGACGGGACACTTCATCAGCATTGATATGGCAAGAGGCTGCCGGATCATCGCGTTAGCCGCCGTCGCCTGATTGGCAAAAGGATACTGGCCGATCTGCCAATTCTCTAGTTGCGTTCCGGCCAAGGGCTCCCACTGAGCAAAGTAGCTATCAAGGTCAGTCAGGTCGAACTTGCCGTTGACAAGATCGATAGCCGAGCTTGCGACTTGGGTTAGCGCGACGATGGGTAGAAAGCCACCAGTCGTCAAAGGGGCAATGCCTTGTCGCAGCATGATCGGCGTGATCTGATAGGCTAGCTTGTAGGCCGTCGCAATGATATTGGTCACGGGTTGCCTACTCCTACGCCGCGCACGATGGTGCTAGCGCTGCCGCCGGTATTATTTTGGATGACGATATTGACAGGAGTGCTACGAGGATCGCCCGGCACATAGCCATGAAAGCGATTCATGATACTGGCGCGATTGGGCAGTACACCAGACATGTACAGCTCTTCGGCCTGCTGGACATTTCCTTTGCTCATCACGAGATAGTTTCTGATGATGTCGCCAGCCGCCCATCCCTGCTTGGCTCTGTCGCGCATGTCAAGAGGTCCGTCGACAAAGGATGCCACGGAAGGATTGATGTTCAACCAGCCCACTCCGCCAGACACTTGTCCTGATCTCGTCATGTGCCGAATATCTATAAGCGCCTGCTTGACTTTTGGATCACCATGCGCCGATTTCTCGATGATCTCGCCTCGCGTTAGCCCTACTAGGCCAAAGAGCTGGCCCATCGTCTTGGCCATGCTATGCAGAGCGTCAAGGAAGTTCTCCATGTCATCCTGAAAGTCAGGACTGTTGATGTAGCCGGCGAACCGCTGTATACCGGTTGCCAGGGAGTCGATAGCGCCCTTCATCAGCGGGCTATTCATGAGTTTCTGGGTTGCATTGACAATGGCATTAACAAGCTGATTGATCGGGCCCGCAAGTCTCAAAAGCGCGTTCTTGAATACGTTGCCTAGCCTGCCTTCGCTGACATCAATGCCCTGCGTGAAATGCTGCCAGCCGATGCCGGTTGATGGCGAGACATTGAGGGCGCGTGCATCTCGCTGATAACGGCTCATCTCATAAGCGAAGTCTGGATCCGTTCCGATGCGCCGCCAGTCCTGCAAAGACACAATGTTGTCAATGCCAAGCGCTCGCATATAGTTGGGATTGCGATTGCCGGGATGTCGCATCCAGAGATCGCGCAGAGCTTGCATGGTCCTGATGTTGAGTGCGCCAGGCGTCATCGAGGACGCATTAGGTATGCCAAGCGCCATAAACATGGCCTGCCGCGCAGGGTCAGATTGCGCCGTATTGATGGCGCTTTGGAATGAGCCAGGATCAGACAGCATATTGCCGAATCGGATCTTGAAGGCTTGATCTTGCCCTACGGTCGTTCCGAATCCTGCCGCTGACTTCTGCTGCGCTCCTGCCGATGCCGCAAGACGATCGATGCCGAACAATCCGCCCAGTCCAAGAAAGCCGCCTAAAGCGCTGGTAATGCCTGCCCATTTTAACAGGCTCTTGGTGGCGCTCATGATGTGGCCGGCGACGTTCTTGGTCGAGTTGGCGAGCTTGTGCATGCCTCCGCCCGTTTTGTCGGTCTCTTGCGAGAACTTGTGCTGTGACTTGGCTGCATCGCCGATGGATGAATTGACCTCTGCCGCCTTATCGGCCATCGCATGCATGACGGCCTGAGTTCTGGCCATGGCCGAGTTGGCATCTTTCCAGACGCCGCCTTGAGCCTGCAAGTCTTTCATGTACTTGTCGAACAGGCTTTTGAACTCTTTAAATGACTCGTCATTGATCTTGATGTCGATGATCTGTTCAAAATCAGCCATCTTGCCCTCGACTTATGTATCTGTGCCTGTACTCTTGGGCATCGCGCCACGGCAGATCATGGCGCTCGCAAAAGTCGCCGAAAGCGACAAGTGACGCATGGTCTAGCACGCTATCGACGACGTTGTCTCTCTCGTAACGGTATCGCTGATCGAGTTCTCCAAGGAAGCGTGCCACTCCATAGCTTGCAATGACGTGGTCAAGTAGCCGCCCAGAGATGTAATCGCCTCCACCAGAATCGGCCTCTTCGATTTCAGAAAGAGACGCATACTCAAGATAAAAAAACAGATGGCGTTTTCGACCTCTTCGGTTTCTTCTTCGTCGATAATGCCGCGCTTGATGGCATCGCCAAGCATGATCGGCTCGAAGCCATGTTCGCCGGCAAACAATACCGTCGTGATGCGCCGGATTTCGCCAATGAAGCCAGACTGCACGCGCTCACTGTCGTCGAGTGCCGCCGCCGCGTCGATGATCGCGTATTTGGCCGTCGATAGGCCGGCATACGGATTGATGCCATTGTCGGTCAGCGCAGAGAATGCCTTTGCCAGGACGGCGTGAAAAGCCACGAAAACCGCCTGACTGATCGGGATCGAGTGGACATAAACTTTGCTGCCGTCATCGCGAATGATCGGGATGATGAGATTGCGTTCTTTATTGATTTTCATGGGCGGTGAAATCCAATAGGGTTAGTGGTTACAGCTCCCACAGCGAGCTATTGACGTTGTAATAGCCCTTGATGACGATCACGAATCCGCCGTCATTGCCATCAAGCGCTAATTCACGGATCGACATGATCGCGCAGTTGATCAGGTGGAAGTCCGGCAATGCCGACGAGTCAGGTCGCACGATGATATTGCCGATCACGCTATTCGACTCGATCGTCTGCTTATACGCTGCCGCCAATCCTTGAGTCCTGAGCAGGTGCGCCGTGACCGATGCGTCTGCATACGGCTCTGGCGACTGAATCAGGCCGACTTGCGTCGGGATCTGAGTCACGGTCTGAGTGTCGATCGAGAGCGAAAGCATATTTTTGCCGAGATAGCCAGCACCGATGTTGAGCGATGAATTGCTGGTCACCAGGACAGATGCGCGGAGCTTATTGAGTGTACCTTGATTGATCAGCGGAATCGTTGGCATCACACCACCTCCGTCGCGTTAACATTGATGACGATCTGCTCAAAGTCAAGCTGCGGCGTGAATATCACGCTGATGCCGTTGTACTGGCCGATCTTGTAATGCGTCGGGTTCTCGGCGCTGTAGCTGGTAAACGGATCAGCATTGACGACCGTCTGACCGATGAACTGGCCGTCGTTGTAGGCCGCCGCAAAGGCTGTCGCCGACAGTTGAGTCGTGATGACATTGCCGATGCTCAGGCCATAAGTCTGAGCGTTCTGCATCGTCGAGACTGCGACCGATTGCAGCGTATTGATGCCAGCCTGATTATAGAGCAGCGGCGCTGCCTGATTGTTGCTGCCGTTGATGATGGCATTGCTGATGTCGAGATCAAGATTGATCTGCACCCAGTCGATAGCGTACCAGTAGTTAGCCTGCTGGCCATCGGCAGTAAAGCCGCCGCGAATGATAGCGTTACTGATGCCGCCTTCTGCTCCGGTGCCGATGTAGTTGCCGCCGGCTGCATAGATCTCGGTCAGGATCGTGTTATTGCCGAGGCCAGTCCAGGGAGTGAGCCCGTAGACATAGCGGCAGTTCATCGGCGCCAGCGGGTTGGAGCTGGACGGCTGATTGTAGATCCACTGCCAGAACATGCCGACGATCGAACTAGGCTCAGTGGTCGGCGCGGTCGGAGCATTAACCATCCACAGTACGCACTTCATGAGTGCGGTATAGCGGCTGTAGGTTGTCGCCGTCGTCGTGACGAAGAAATACAACTGGGACGTGACGCTCTCGTAGCTTGCGATCAGCGTCAGGAAGGTCGCCTCGCTATCCCACGTCGGAGGCACAAGGAAGGCGTATATCGTGCCAGGATTGGCCGTCAAGAAGGCTGTCAGCGTGGTCACGCCATCAGACGTAGTGCCGGCACCAAGCTCCAGGACATAGACCGAGTTGCCGGCGCCCTGAGCGAAGAAGTTAGTCACGTCGCTATTGAGTCGCGCAGCATCAGCGACAACAACAGTCCCCTCGACCGTGACGGCACCAGGATCGGTGGCGAGCGCAAAGGTAAACTCAGTGGTCGTCGTGATCGTGCATGCGAAAGTGCCGTTATATCCAATCGGCGTAAATCCGGCCAGCGTCAAATTGATCGTGCCGGCACCTACCGGATAGCCATGCGGCAGCGTCGTCGTGACGGTAGCAGTCCCCGATGACCAAGTGATCGACGATACCGCTTGAGGTGCCGTCAGGATGGTGGTCAGATCGGACAGTTGCGTGATAAGAGTGAGCGTATCTTGCGCAGTCGTCGTCGCGCCCTGCGAGATGAAGGCGCCCGTTCGCTGCAACGTGCTCGGCGCAGGTGGCAGCGTCTGGCTGACCTTGACGCTCGTGATAGGATTAGCCATCGCTCACCTCTTAGTTGTAGGCGACAGAGATAACTTGGCTGGTGCCAGGGACAATGACGATTCCGTTGTTGCACTTCCAGTTGATTTGCTGAATCGAGCCTGCCGTATTCGGAATGGCCGCGATCTGATTGGAGATCGAGGCGCCAGCGGTCGTCAGGCTGTCATTGGCGGTCCCAACAGTCGTACCGGCACTGATGACGGAGATGGTGACAAGCTGGCCAGGCGCGGCCTTGACGACGGTCGCGACGGAAATGTCGAGTTGGGTATTCGAGCCGGAGAAGGCTTGCACGGCGATGGCGTTCTGGGGCATGTCAGTAAGCTCCGATGGTGACTGATGGCAGCGAGTTCAGTATGAGTTGTGCGGCTTGGTTATAAGCATACGCCTGATAATAACTCACGTCTATAAGCATGGTTTTCTTCTGCCCGACGATCCGCATCTCAGGTTGCAGCTTCTTGTCATCGCGCACGACGGGGCTGTTGAGCAGGCCAATCGTGTCGTTGTTGGTCATGTACGTCATGAGGAAGTCGAAGAACGTCATCACGGTCTGGTTGCTGAATCCCCAGAACGACAGCTCGACGTGATCTTTGCAGAGCTGATTGTGAGTCAGCCCGGTTACGGTAAACGGCAGGCCGGCAGAGAATGACGGCTCGTAAAACGGCGCCGCTTGCAAGGACGTCGTATCGTCAGGCCCGATGTGGACCGTGATGAACGGGGCGGCGGTATTCGGCAGCGCAAGGAATGACGGGTAGATCGACACGCCGGCAGCGGTGGCCAGCGATAGCCAGATCGGCAGACTATTGCTGATGACCGTGTTGTTGATGAGTGCCGACGAGGTCACTAACTGAGTGAGCATCTGCGGATACAGTGCATCGCCCTGATAGTGGTACAAATCCGACTGAGCGTAGAAATTCTTGTTGCTTGAGAAGGCGTAGTAAAACTCGCCCATCGAAGCGACATAGATCGTTGTCGGGCCGATGGCGTTGAAGTCGTTAACCGGTTCCTCTGCCGTGAACGTGACGCGATTGCGCCCAAAGACGGCATCTTTCTCCTGCCGCTGCTCGGTCCAGAAGTGTAGCGAGCCTGATACCGTGATCGAGGTTGCTGGCACAAGAACCCAATACACGAGGCCATCAACAGGACTGATATACTGGACATACTGATTGAACGTGACCGACTGCTGGTTGCTGAGCGTGCCAATGCCAGCATCAAGTGTGCCGGACAGGACTTGCCCGAACTGCGACGACTCGGATACGCTACTCATCGCCCGTGATCTCGCTGGTCATGCTGGCAGAGTAGAGGCCGGTATCGATAAATGACGGCCTGGGTCCGGCCTTCCTGCCTGACTTGTGGCGGCTTGACTTGCCCATGAGTGATGCCTTCGTCGGCACGCCGCCGACCATGCCGTCCATCTCCTTGCGGTCAAGGAATCGGCCAAAGGCCGTCGTGATCTCGCCTGACGCTTCCATGTAAGCGCCCTTGAGCGCGATCATCGGATCTTGGCCAGCGACGACATTGCCGATAGCGCCCGCAAAGGCCAGCGCCACGGCGTCGGTGATCTCTTTTGAGTGCATGGCGGCGAAGTGCTGCATGATGCCGTACTTGCGCTCAAGTTCCTTCGCCACAGTGCCCGTAGTCTCGCCGCCCTTGTCGGCATAGGGCATATCCCACACGCCGAGGCTGAGCTTCATGTTAGTCCCCACAGCGGCCCGAACTGCTGAGCGATCATGAGATACTGGCGACCGTAGGGTGTCTTGAGGTTCTGTAGATCCATGAGCGTCAGGCCGGCCATGAATTCGGGGTTTTTCAGTGATGCCGATGTTGACTCATCACCGGTTGCGCTGACGACGCCAGCGACAAATGAATTGATACCGTAATTCTGGCGAGCATTGGCAAAGAACGTCTGGCCTGGTAAGTCCTGCGCCCATTGCAACAAGAAGTCGCCGGCAAGCCCATTAACGGCTAGCGTATACAAGTCAGGTGCGACAGCGTTGATGAGCTGATTGACAAAATCTAGCGACGTGCTGAGCGCCAGCGTGATATTCGGGTCGGTCGGCGACAAATAGGTCGAACTGATCCCCATCGGGCCAGCAATGTAAGCGGCAAAACTTGCAAGCTGATCCGATGAGGGGGTCATGTCAGACCGCCTTCTTGCCTTCCATCACCGCACGACGACGACCGCCACGCTGACGCTCAGCATTGTAGTCGTTATCCTTCAGCTCGATGATTTCGATCTGATTGAGCGATGCACCATCCTCGCCGAACTGAGTTTTGAGCGCATGATCGGTGATGGCCGCTGATGCGCCCATTCTTCGGTCAATCTCAGACTCCAAGTGTTCGATGTTTCGCGCCTGGACATGCTCGACGCGCTCCATGTCAACAGGCGAACCAATCTTGTAGATCAGCCCGTTGAAGCCTTTGACATTAGGCACATCGCGATCAGCGACGAGGCCATAGCGCTCATGCTGCTGAGCGATCATCTCAAGCTGCTCGGGCGGAAGGTCATGAGGAATCACGTCTTGCCACAAAGGCTTGAGATCAAGCCGGAAGTGGTGGGGGCTATCCTTGCCCGGCACGCGATAGTAAAAAACCTGATGATACTTGGTGCAGTTTGCAATGTAGAGCTTGGCCATATCGATATTCTCCTGGGCGGTGGATTTATCAGTAAGCCATACTGATGAGCGTGATGCCTTCAGGGCGGACGCCCCATCCGGACGTGATGCGACGCTCATAAAGCACGTCGGTGACGCCACCAGCCAGCGGAACAGTGATCTCGCGGGGCGCCACCATGTCGGCATACTGCGCGACACAGTCGCGGAAGCCGGGCGACAAACGAGCGAATTCGTTGGTGTCCGGCTGCGGCCAGTCGCCCTGGTCGTCGATCTCGGGAATGACGATCAGTACGGCATCAGTGCCACCAGCGCCCTTGCCGATCAGGGTATCATCGTAGGCCCATACGACTTGGCTGCCAGCAGATTCGATCTGAGCGCCAATGGTCTGGCCTGTCGATGCGGTGCCTGCACCTGCGCGCTGGTACTGGACGAGCTGCACGATGTTGGCGATGACCATCTGCGAGAGGATACGCTGCGGGCCAAGGATGACGACCTTATTTCCGGCCTGTGCGCCTTGGTACAGTCGAATCATGGCGCTGGTAACCTGCTGCAGCATAAACAGGGCCATCTGGCCGTTGTCATAAGTGCGGAAGGTGTCAGCGCCGGTCGTATCAGCGGGCAGGCTGACGGCGGTCAAGCCCACCGTGTTAAGCAAGCCCTCGCCCTGGCCCGGATTGAAGCCGTACAAGAGCGCATCACGAGCATTCTGGGCGAACAGCTGATGAGTTGCGCGACGGTAGGCGTCAGGAAGCGGGACATCCCACATGCCAGCTGCCGCGACATCGTGATGGTCGAACTCTGAGCGCGAGCGCACAAGATAGGTCGGCGTCTGCTTGACTTCGCTAACGAAAGTCGGACCAGACAACTGGTTGCCAGCGGCCTGACCGGACTCATTCGACGACCGCATTTGCAGCGTCTTGATGTACACATATTTGTCATTGGTCGAGAGCTTGACGCGCATACCCTGCTGCGGCAAGGTCGCAGATGCGCCAGACCGCTGCGAGATCTGCAGGACCGTCTCCGGCTCCATAAAGGAGGGATTGGCAATAACGAGTGAATCGAACATGGTGAATCCCCCTTAGATCTTGATGAGAGCAGCGGTGCCGGTGGACGACCACTGGTAGAGGCCATTGCTGTCGATGTAGGCGGTCAGGCTGTTTCCAACATTGACGCCAAGAACCTCGACATTGATAGCGCCTCCACCAGCCACGAGCGTGCCGAGGACGGTTTCAGTGCCTGGATTGGTCGCCATCGCAACGCTGATCGTCGTGCCGGTCACAGCGGTAACGGCAAAGTCGCCATTGTAGCCGGCCGGCGAGAAGCCCGCGAAAGACACCTGATCGCCGACCGCGATACCAGCAGGGACCGCCGCCATGGTGTAAGTAGCGGTGCCAGACGACCACGTTACAGCAGTGATCGCGGTGGCCGAGTAGGCGGCGACATACGGCACGAGCATCTGCGAGCTGAAGTCCCACGACACTTGCAGTCCGATGTCAGCGCCGGCGAGCAAGGTGGCCGCCAGAGTTGGGCTGCAATTGACGCCGATACGAGCGCCACTGCCGAGCAGCAAATAGTTGACCGACATGCCGGAGCCGACGACCGGAACCGACGCCGACGGGGTGATGATGCCGCCGTATGCCTGGTTATAGACGCTGAACCCGCGCACGCCAGATGCGATGGTGGCGTAGTTGATGACGTTGCCCAGCGAGCCGGACCCTTGGAATTGGCCCTGAGTGCCGCTGTTGGTGTTGACAGCTGCGGTGATGGCCGATCCGGGGATCATGACCTGAGTCGCGCTGGCAGACAGCACGCCCTGACGGAGAGCATAGCGGGCAGCAGGGTCGGCCTCTTGCCAGCCCTGGATATAGCCACCAGAGGTTAGCGGGAAAAGACCGCCGGCATTGGTCGTGGCGATCGGGTTGAACTGAACATTGTTAGTGGCCATGTCTTATTTCCCCTGCTGAGTGAAGATGGCCGTCTGAGGACGAGCCATGAAGCCACCGGATGCCTTGTACTGATCGCCGTAAAACTCGGTTATCGTATGGCCGCTGGCAGACCGGCGAGTGACCTGGCGCAGCTCGCCATCACGAGCGATAGCATCAGTGATCGCCGATGCCTTGGCCGAATCAGCGTAGATGTCGCCTTCTGCGATGGCAAAAGCCGAGTCATCGAGGCCATTGATGTCGATCGAGCGCCACTTGTCGCTATGCTTTTGCAGGCTAGCGGCGATGCGGCGACGATAGCGGGACGGGGTTTCTCCCTGCATGTATCGCGGCGCACGGTCGCCGAAGCGGGTAAAGACGCTATCGGCCTTGGCCTGAGCTGCGCTCAGATCATTGAGGTCGGCGTCAGACAGCGCGGTCGGAAGAGCTGCCTTCATGCGCTCGATCTCGGCGCGAAGGTCGCTATCGGCCTTGGCTTCAATCTCTTTTTCTCGGCCTTCTTCTTCCTGGCCATCAGCCTTTTCCAGCGCCTGAGCATCAGCCTTCTTGTCGTCGAGCTGCTCGGTCGGTTCGCCATCTTTCTTGGCGCTATCCTTTTTGGCCTTGTCAGCCTTTTTCTTCATCTTGTCGAGCTTCTTTTCGAAGCTGTCAAGGCGGGTCATGATTTGCCCCACGCTATCCGCCAGAGCCTTCATCGGGTCGGCGGCGGTATCGGACTTGACTTCATCAGTCATGATACAATCCTCACTGTCGTTAAAAATAACACCGGCTGGCTCGCCGCCTTTGTCCCATACTCCAACGGCGCAGATAGCAACATGGTCGAGAACGACGGGCGCTCCCTCAATGTTGCACTGAGAGCCATCGGATAGCACGAGTGTCGCATCACGTGCAGTCACTACGGACGGCGACGTTGATAACTGTTCAGACGCCATCAGTTCTGCGGCGTCCAGGTCGATGATGCGAGCAATGCCCATGACATCATCACCATCAATAAACGGATAGATCACAGCGCCGATAACGCGCTTGCGCAGCTCATCGCCGTCGAGCAGCCCCTTCTTGGGGTGGTCAAGAATGACCATCAGACCATTGCATCGATCGACGAAGTCGCTGGTCAAATAGTCATTCGGAGAGCGCCACGTAAACTCTTCGTTGGCCGAACGATACGCTAGCCCAGTGCCGGTAATGCGGATCTTGAACAAAACCGAATTGGCGTACTGTTGCGGCGACGAAAGATTCCCCGCCGCCATTTGTCGGGCAATATCAAGCTCATGCATGCCGGCGCGAATCAGATCCTCGCTTTCGAGGATTTCAATCGCCCGAGGGTGCATAGGAGTCGGCAGAGCATGCGGGGCAAAATATCCGTAATCCTGCGATTCATCGGATAGCTTGACATCGAACGACTCGCCATCACGCACAAAGGCCGCGAACTTGCCGAACTTGCCGACATAGGCCGCATCGCTGACATCGCCGCCGACTTCTTCATTGAATTCTCTGATCGCCGCATCTTTTGGCGACTCATCATCTTTGAGATGACCGCCAGGGAAGGCCCACTCGCCCGGGTGATCTTGTTCGACGCCGCGCTTGATTAGCAGGATTTCTCCGGCAGGCGTGCGATAGACGATGCCGGCAGACTTGACCTTCTCATCACTGTCTTTCTTGATGTACTCCTTGCCGACAGACGACGGAATGCCGAGGGCTGATCTGCCCTCAGCTGCTGCATACATCGCACGTCGTTGCTTTTCGGAAACTGCCGGCATGAGCGATAACTCTGGCTGTTGCGAGTAGCCTATATCTAAAAGGCATAAGATGTCAATTTTTTATGCCCACTCGCCCGACCGCCTTCTTTCCTGCCGCCGTCAGCATGTCGTCAGGAAGTCGGTTGATCGAGTAGATATAGCGGTACTTGCAGCGACAGTTGACCTCTTGCCCGGGCTGTGTGATCTCATCGGCTCGGCCATCTGGGCCAGATTTGACTAGCCCCTTTTCGGCCGCCCAATTGCCAGGGATGAGATATACCCGGCCATCTCTTGCAAGGTGATCCGGCCTTGCGTCATAGCTTGCGTCATCGTGTCCGTGCGAGTGCCAGACCGCTGCTATAGCGCCGGCATCGGTGGCAAGAATATCATTGAGCGCAGCCACTAGCTTGTGGCCCTGATCGATCATGACGCGCCGTTCGATGAAAGACATATCGGCGAGTGACATGCTCTTTTTGACCTCTCGGCGTGAGTCTGTATCTGAGCCACCAACCGGTATGCTTGTCGCCCATCCCGAAAATCGCCGTAGCGTGCGATCGACCATCTCGGCGCGATTGAGCTTGATCAGGTTCGCCGATGCCATGATGCGGCGGTCCAATTCCGATCTGAGGTGCGGCTTGATCTTTTCTAGCTGCCACCGCTGCACGCCAGGGTGATAGCGCAGTATCGCGCCTCGGTTGACGAGCCGATCGAATTGATTGATGAACACCGACTTGACATGCTGAGTCAGCATCTCCTCTGGGATCAGTGACCGCTCTGCCGCGTCGCGCAGATCATAGAGCCATCCATTCAGTCGCGACTCGCTTTCGAAGCCGTGATCCTGAATATCGGCGATGGCTTCGGTCAGGACATCATAATAGCCAGTCTGGCCTTTCTTCATGTCTTGCTGCCCATCGGCTGGGGCATGCTTACAGATAGCGGCTGAGGCTCAAAATCTGCAATTTCATCAGGGTCTAGCTGTAGCTCGCTTGAAAAGATCTCTTTGTTGGCGTTGATGTTGTCCTGCGCCCACATGATGAGCTGAGCGCGGTTGTTGGGTCCGACTTGCGACATAATGACTTCGAGCAGGGCGACGACGGCCTTTTGCTTGACATCCTCGATCTGCACCAGCTCGCTAGGCTCTTCGCGGAGGAAAGATGGCCATGTCGCGCTAAAATTGCGCTGCCAGTCGGCGAGTGCTCGCTCATATGGCACGCCGCGATACTCAGGAAAGTCGGACTGGATTGCGGCATAGAAGTCAGGATTCCACGCGATGCGCTGCACAACATCATCGCAAAATTCATATAGCGGTTCCATGTCGTCGCGGATTGTGTCGATGTATTGCGCGACCGACTTCATGTCCTCGCTACCCTCCGCCATGCCCCGAGCGAAAGTCTCTTGATCAAGCAGGACGGCTGGCATGTCTGCCGCGACGGCGACGTTTTTCAAGATGTTATCGCGAGCAAACTTGCCGGCTCCGTCGATGTTCTGCAAGTTAAGGCTCTCGACAGATTCCTCAATCGTGATGCCGAGGACGTTGTCGGTCTGCGCTTGCTGCAACATCTGCCGCTTCATGCCATACAGGCTTTGCATCGCTTGCGACACAATCGAGCCTGGAGATTTCATCTTTGCGATTAGGACGCCGGCTTTGCGGCTAACAAGGTCGTCTGTCTGCATTGTGCCGACGAAGGACTTGAGCGGATACCACGCCCGTTGAAAGACCGATCTGCCGACAAAGCCGAAGGCTGATACCGAGTATGCGATGTAAGTCGGGTCCTCATTCATCGCAACCACGGTTCTGCTCGGGTGGTAGGTGTAACCATTGACCCTAATCGCAGTACGTTTTTTCAGAAAGTCCGGCGCGTTTGGATCCTGATTGAGTACAAGCGAGCCAGAGGTGTTCAGCGGGTCGAATACATTGAAATAGATCTCCTGTTTATACAGCGTATCGAGATTAAGCGGCTCGCTGGTGTCCTCGCCGGCAGTACCGATCGCGACCGTTGAGATCCCATAGCATCGAGCTAGTTTCATCGCGTTTCTGATCAGGCGATTGATCTTGAGCCGTCGCCAGTGGCGCTCGAATTCCTCGACTAGTCGCTCTTCTGGCCCGCATGGCACGCTGATAATGCGCGGCAAGGACTGGGCAAGCCGGATGGGAGTCTCAGTCAGCTTGAACCCGAGCGGGTGATACAGCATGACAGCCTTGCATGCCTCGTAGCTTGGATCGTCGCCCGGCTGGATGTCGGCGAGCATGAAAGCCTGCTGGAGTGCATTGCTCGCATTGCTGCCAGCTCCGAAAGCATCTACTGTCGCCATGTCAGTATCCCCGTGAGTCGCCTAGCGCGATGGCTATACCGTAGCATCCGGCATCAAGCGCATCGTCTGTTTGATCCTTCACCCCGACCCGGTAGCCAAAGAACTGCGTCAGGAAGTGATTAGCCTCCTTGCCCTTATAACTGCTGGTTTTATTGTATGCGAGCGTTGACAGCTTGACCAGCCCCTGGTAGACATACCCGGATACGCTGATAGCCCGCTCGTCTTTGCCCATTGCCGTGAGCTTAGAATCGATCGCCCGGGCCTGCCATCCTCGACGCTGAGCCTGCTGTAGAAGTATCGTACCGCTGGCCTTGTCCTCGATCCACGCGCCCAGGCTGCCCTGTCTCGCCCCGCATTGTCTCGCTAGCTCATCGAGGCGCGAAAATACCGTCGGGAGCCACGTCTCTAGCAGACTGCCCTCGATCTGCACGACATCCCAGTCGAGCAGCGTCAGCCGGCGGTCGCCGAGGTTGTTGATCGCCCACAAGCACACTGCCGTGCCGTCGTGCTCGCGTCCCGTTTTTACCGCCGTGTCTATCGTTGCAAAGACCGCATCGCAGTGCGCCGGATATGCGACAGCTTGTCCATCCAACCCCAGGCAATTCCGAATGTCAAAAAACGCATCGCCGGACCAGTCAACGAATTCGGCCATGAACTCCTGCTGCCAGACCAGCGGCGGCGTCTTGCGCTTTTCTTCTTCGAGCTCGGCAGAGGGGATGAAGGGATTACCGCTTGTCGGGGCATAGTGTTCGACGAATCCCATGTCTTTTTCGTTGCAGCATGCATGAAAAAAATTATTGGGATCGCTGCCCATCGGTGTTGACAAAACCCAGACATTGCCCGTCGTAGTCCAGAGAGTCGGCTTGATCGACTTTGCCCATATCTCATCCAGCATCTGCGGCGACTTAGTGAAAGCCGCCTCGTCGATGAGTACGTCGTGATAAGCTCGGCCTCGTCCGGCCAAGGGATTGTCATTCAGCGACCAAAAGTCTAGCTTGCCTCCCGATGTCGTAGTTATACAGCCGTCAGTTTTGCTGGCCGACCTTTTGATGGGGGCGAGTATTGACAGTGCCTCCGCGTACGGCTCTGCCCACTGCTTGTACTCGGGAGTGAAAAGCCCAACTTGCCTGCCTCTCGCGGTCGCATCACACATGATCGTCGTGATGAGCTTAGTCTTACCAAATCGCCGACCGCATCGTACAACATTAAACCGCCCGCGATTGCGCCAGATTTGTCGCTGCCCGGCGTGCAGAGTCGGCAGGACTATATCATAAGTCGGCATCAGGCTTGCCCGGGTCATCCTGCAAGCCGCCGACGATTCGCACCTCGACGGTGGTATCAGTAGACTCGCCAGCTCGATCGCTATACTTGCGAGGCTTGAGCTTAGCCGCTACCCACTTGCGAGCGTCTACGCGCAGTCTCGATCGAGCGACGAACTCTTGATCGAGTCGGCGCTTGCCGTTTTCGTCGATCTCTGCGTCCCCGGAATTGTCATCAGCGATCTCGACGATCTCATCTGCAAAAGTGTCGGCCTGATCTTCGCGCGCGCGCGCGTAAGCCTCAGCGAATTGCGGGTAAGTTCGCAGCCATCGATACACTGTCGAGAGATCGGGCATATCGTGATCTTTGCAGATCTTGCTCAGTGGTCTGCCGATCGCAAGCTCTGCGCAGATACGGTCGGCGGTATCGGGCTTGTATTCGCTTGGGCGTCCGGGTGGCATGATATCACCGCATGATGATAGTCGATGCGCCGGTGCCGGTGGCTGTGATGTATAGCCCCGTCAAGCACTGTACGCCGATGATCTGAGTGCCGGCTGCTGGCGTAATCGTCGCGATCAGAGTGCCGCTAGCTGACGTGCCATCATAGATAGCGAGCGTAAGTCCAGCTGTGCCGGTGATGATGCGCAGGAGCTGAGTGACGCCGCTCTGCACGAGATAGCCGCCGGCGGCGGTGATGGGGTAGTACCGACCGGACTGATAGACCGGCATAGAGCCGTCTGATCGAGACTGATCAGTGGTGTAAGGGTAGTCAGACATGATCGATCCTCCTTTGCCGTGAGCGTATCACATCTTGCGCGGCAGCGGGTAGCGCATCAATTCCGAAACCTTGGCATTGCGGATATGCGCACTATCCGCGCCATCCTCGATATGATTGAGGATGGCAGGGTCTCTGTCTCGCATGATGGCGAGTACATTACGCTCGCCTTTGACGGGCTGTGAATGGACTTGGGCGCGTCTTCGGATGGTGACGTTGATTAGGCCGCATGCACGATGCTGATGATTGCCATCACGCATGCAAGCCATGCAAGGCAGTCGATGGCGTTCATCGCCATCTGTGCGTTGATGCCTTTTCGATGCTGCACCAGCACAAATGCTAGCGATCCCCACACGATAAATTGCAGTATGTCGGTCATATCGACTCCTTGTCTGAGTATAACTTAGGGGTCCTTGTCATCAAGATAGATCTTGATGGCGTTGATGGCCTCATCGGCACCCTTGCAGCATATCGCCATGTAGCCTTGAGCCGCCATGTCAGTGAGGAATGCTTCTTGATCTTTCGACAGTCTGCCTCCCTTCCTGGCCTTCATCTCGATCCAGAGGCCATGCCAGCCCTTTGCAGGGATGGCAAGCATGAGGTCTGCTACGCCTGCCCTCCCCCCGGACTGTTCGAATAGCGACCATCTGACGGCGCGCTGGCGAGGTGTTCCGCCGAGATACAGACCGTTAGCGCTTGCGAACAGTAGGCCATCCCACTTTGGATACTGTGCGCGCCACCACTGGATGACGGCGACTTGCTCGTCGTGCTCAGGGTGATCGCTCATGGCCTGGCGCTGACGATCTTGGTGCCGATGTAGGTTTGCATGATCTCTCCCTGTGGTTATGCCGGCTCAAGCAGCCTGAGCGTGTCGTTGAGCAAGTCAAGTTCTGTGATGCCGTACATTCGCTCGAAAGCCCTCGTTCCAAGCCCGTGTATGCATGTTGCTCCCTGGTGGTGCTCAGGGCATAGCGGTATCGTCAGCATGTCGCCTGCACGCTGTCCGATGCCCTGGCCTTGTGTCGTTGGTCAGGCGTCATAGCCGTATACCTTTGGCAAGTCGTGAAAGTCGATGCCGATCTTGGTTTCATACACCGATACTTTGCAGACCGTTACCCATTGATCGCCTTCCTGCCGGTCGATCATTCCGTCTGATCTGATGCGCGTGCGGCCAAAAGCCTTCCGAAGCTGCGATTTAAAATCTGATGCGTTGATGAGTATCTCGCTCATGCTCTCATCCGTCCGATCATTGCTTCATGATAGCAGTCGTCAGGCTGAGGCAACGTGATTCCGATCTCTGTGCTTGCGAATGCCTCGATTCGCTCAAGGTACATGGTGAAATCCTTTACCGACAGTTTCGTCGTCGTCGGCAGAACTGCGCGTCGCTGGCCGAGCACATCGACAAGTCGAGCGCCGAGAAACTTGCTTCGGAAGTGATCGTGCAGTGCATCCGGGTCATTGCCCGTTTCATTGGCGATGACTGAAATCCATTTCCAATAGAGCCGGTTCTGAGCAAGCGAGCGATCAGGCCGGTGTTTCTGGATTACCATTTCCAAGCCACCATCCAGATTGATTGAGCTGATACGCTTGATGGCGCGGTCTGCGGCGTCCCGAGAATCGAGTTTTATTTTATTCATCGCCGCGACTCGAACGCATGAGCATAATCACAATGGCAATTTGCGCCAGAAGGATTGTGAACATCCCGGCGGCATAAATCAATTCATCAACATCAATCATCATAGGCCACCGACCAGTCGTTAGAGAGGATTGCATCAGCCCGAAGTGAAAATAGCCGATCTGAGTTAATGCCCATAAATGCGGTTAATTCAGGATCTCTACCTTCAGCATTATTGATGGTCATTTTGTACCCATTATAACATGGGCGCGTTACCGGAATACCTGCTTTCATGTATTTGAGCGCTTGCTCAAATCCGAATGTCTCATTATCCAATTTGCAAAACTCCCTTTAATTCGCCTAATGCCGTTTCGCCAGCATTACGGTCTCTGTCAGTGATCGTGCGTTTTGTCACGGTGAGCGCCGGAACCTTTGGCGGTTCGAATGATGCCCCCGCCATTGCCTCGGCGCAGACCTGTGCGTACTCAGACCTCCATGCTGGCAGAATGTCGCGCTCGCTTGCTCTGCGAATTTCATACAGACCAAGCCGTCTGGCAGTCTCGTATACCACTGGATGCTTCCAGCGATGATTTGCTGCATCGCGGTAGGCTTGGTCAGCCGGTGGATACCCTGCCGCTTGCTGGCACAGTCCCGCGAACTCCGGCAGGTGCGGCGGGAACTTCGAGCCGCTTCGTGCTGCCATGGCGATGGCTTGGCCGATGACTTTCGGCGACACACTGGCGAGAAAGTCCGACCAGATCGCATTCGGTTCATCGCCCACTTGAGCCGACCAAGCCGAGCCGTATAGTTCCGTCATTCGGAACCAAAACCGCTTGGCAATCCTGGACTTCATCGCGCTCGACGAATCGTCCGTCATCAGTTCTGACAAATCCGTTTTTCCTCGCGACTCGATCAAGCGCTGACTCACGCTCTTGGCCACGTCCTGAATTTCCTGCATCGCCCTTGACCTCAAAAATTCCCGTCCATCCCCGCATCACCGACTGCCGCAAGACCGCGCTTGGCGACTGCCCCCGCTGCCTGAGCCTGTCCAGCTCGTCGATCAGCATGGTCTGCGCTCGCCGTGTGGCCGGTTTCTTGACCTGCCTCCGATGATCCACGAAGGCTTGCCAGTCGTCAAGCGGTATCCACGCCGGAAGCTCGCCGTTCGTCAGATCGACGGATGGCTTGGGTTTCGCCTGTCGCTTCGGTCGAACTGGTTGATCGGTGGCTCCTGCCGACAAGCCCCCAAGGGGGGCAATCTCCGAAGGAGATAGGGGGTTTGCTTTTGATTCTATAGAAGGAGCAGAAGCAGAAGATGAAGGGGTTGGTTTATCCTTTGCCTTACCCTTAAGGGCAGAAAGTAGGGTAAACCCAAGGGACAACAAATCATCTTCGCTCAAGGAAAACCAATCCGCCGCTATTTTTTTGTGGGCGACTTTGGCGTGAGCCTCAAGCTCAGCAAGACCCATGTCATCGACTTGTATACATCCGATGATGTCCAGTTCGTATGGCTTTTGCTGCTGTCGGATTTTGTACAGGCGATTGGTTGGATTTGTGGCAATTCCTATTTTTGTGGCTCCATCACTGTGCCGACGGATCGCATACAAATAACCTTCCCGGTTATAGCCATGCGTTAGCTTAGGATTGCCGCCTTGTGAGCCTGATTCTGCGCGTATCTGCCGAAGTCTCTCATCGCGGATCATGCGTCGGCAGAATATCGCGCCATCATCGCGTCTGGACAGGACGCCAGCACTTTCTAGCTCGGCCAAAAGATCGGCGACAGTATCGGCGCTCTCTCCCACTGACCGCGCTATCTGCTGAGCCGTCATTGGACGCCCGTTGATGGTCAAAGTGCCATAGTCATCACTTTCATGCGCGATGCAAAGCATATCGATCCAGAGGCCACGCGCAGCGAGCGAGCACACGGACAGAGACGGGTCTTTTCGCCAGTCTGCCGGATAGAACTGAAATGACGGTCTTTTCATGACAGTCCCCTAAGCTTCCGACGAATCGTCTTGGGCATCGCGCTCATTTTCGAGGACGACCCTGCATCCTGGCGTCGCGATGACGGCGGCGATCATGGACGCCAGTCGCGTCACTTTGTCCTCGTGCGAGTCGCCGCTTGCGTCTGCTATCAGGCGACCGCCGCTGAGTAGCTGAATCTGTCGCTGGCGGTTCATGGGCAGCGGGTCTTTCCAGTTTAGTACTGACTGGTAGACGATCCCGAGTGCGCGTGCGAGCGCGACGGGGCCGCCGAAGTAGGTTACTGCCTCTTG
>JAEHJW020007973.1_pt1 | contig 23210 bp, 44 predicted proteins | sample 9271431 | NCBI WGS metagenome assembly JAEHJW02 | reverse complement strand
TGTGTTCCGGTTGGCCAAGAAAGCCTAAAATATCATACTTGTCATCATCCGGCCCCCATCTCACACAAATCCCATCAACCCCAACATTATGTCCAGAGGATAATTGAAATGGCCAACTAGCTCCTAAGTTTATCTTTTCAATTGATACGGTCTTCCCACCTACGGTCAGTAGCTCATCTCCAATCTTACACTTAGTCATATCAAACATAATTAGCCCTCTTATCCATACCAAGAGTGTTGTTCAATTCTTACCTCAGACCTAGCTCCACAAATTGTACAGGTGTTCCAATGCTCTGTATAGGCCAAGTCTAAGTATGACCCAGGAAAGTAATGTTGCTCTGGTTTTACATAGAGTGGAGGATGGTCGCAATTATCAGAAATCTTCCTCTTAATCTTGTCTATAGCAGCACTATACCCAGCTTTAACTCCCTCAAACTTCTTAATTTTTAAGTCAAGGGAAATCTTCAAATCTAAAAGTTCACATTCGTCCATTTTAATCTCCAATTCGTTAATGTATAGCCATTTTACACAAGCTTCATACAATATGCAAGCCCCAGAACGTAAAAAGCCCAACAGAGGCTCTGAGGAGCTTGTTGGGGGATAGGTTGAATGAAATGAGGCTACTTTAGATATTCTCATAAGGCTTTAGATACCCATACTCTTCTAATTCGTACTTTTCTCTTGCTAACAGCGCCACCTCAAAAGATCCTTTTTTAGTAGATCTCCACTTACCATTAATCTTTATCCTAGCATAGTAAAGACCACCTGATTCATAAACACCCGTTCTACCTGAAGTGTTGTTACAGTGTCTGTTTGTATTAAATGATTGAGTCTTTTTATCCACCCACCTACAGTTTTCTTTGGTGTAGTTCGCATTTGTGTCTTTCCTATCTAGTGTTAAGTGATCCTCATAGGTATCTCCCATATCAGACCAAAACTCCTCAAAGCTAGCCCAAGACTCTTGATAGGTAATTCCCCTTCCTCCATACAACTTATTATACTCCTTGTCCACAGCATCACACCTAGAACGCATACTTGCCCAAGTACAGTAAGGTCTTGTCTTATACATATTGTGTTTAATCCTACTCTCTAAGGCTAGACAACCACAACTTGAGCTGTTTCCAGTTTTTAGAGAGTTTGATTGTTTATACACATATTTTCCGCAATCACATACACATTTCCACCTAATCCTAATATTTTCTTTATTGTTTGTAAAAGACCCCTCTCTACATAAAACTAAAAGTTTCCCAAACCTTTGACCAGTAAGATCATTATTAGCTGTAAGCTTGGGTATAACACCTCGCTTAATACAGCCACAAGATTGGCTGGTATTGTTTAGTAAGTGGGCTTTGTGTATAAGTTTAGTTTTACCACAGTCACATACGCAATTATAACGAATACTAGTCTTACCTGTGGATGGGTACGTGTAGTCTTTACCTCTGCTAACAACAACCCAGCGGGTAAATCTTCTGCCTATTAATCCATCTTCCTTCATTATCTAATACCATTGGTTCTAATACTGGTTGGCTGTCTATAATCAAGCCTGTTCCTATGATAGGACGTTTAAGGTTTACGTTATTATAGTTGAAAGCATAGCTCTTGTCATCAATTAAACAACCTGTCTGCATGGCCCAATATAACGCAATAGGGTTTCCCCAGTATTCAACCTTAAAGGACTCGTGGAAGTGTCCGGCCACGGAACACATACTCATAGTTTGAGATGTCTTAGTCACATTAGCAGACTTACCGTGGTGAAAGTAACACTTATTACCATTAGGTAGATCAACCACCATCTCATAGTGCCACTTCCAGTTCTCATCTACCCCTAACACATCATTATAGGACTTCAGGTAATGCTTAGGAATGCCATTAGCGTGAGCTTTACGATATACCATGCTGCCATGATTAGACTCAAGAATATCCATAACGGGAAACAATTCTTTAATCTGCGTAATTACAGGCAAGGCTAAGCGAAGTTCATCTCCTGCACTTGGTAAATCAGGATCAGAATCGTGAAAACTTAAAGAATGTTTATCCAGCTCGTCTCCCATGCAGATAACTCGTGTAGGCTTGTATTTATCTTTTAAATAAGAGAGAAATTCAACAGCATCTTTATGGTGGTAGGGAATATGTAAGTCAGACACCACCAGTATACGAGAGTTATCTTGTAACCGTAATGGCTTCATCCTAATCGGATCTGTCTTATTGTGTCCATAACCACCAGTCCTAACTCCTGCTAATGTAGTGAAAGCAACCTCTTCCAAAAAGTTTTGTTGAGATGGTGTTGCGTAATGCAGATTATGTCCTTGGGCCTCAATAGCTGCCACTAACCCTTCCTGAGTCTCCTCAACCTCAGTTATTAAACTTGTTCCTTGCTTATTCAAATACCTCCGAATAACGCTCTCATCCTTTCCAAGTATCTTAGCTATCTTGCGATTACTGTAGCCTTCTGTGTTCTTTAAAAATAATGCCTGCTTTTGCCAAGGCTTCTTATCTGTCATTCATTATCCTCATCAAATTCGCCTAACTCAGATTCTACACGTCGAATATCTACCTCTGTAACCCAAACTTCGTTCTCAAGCTCTTCTAGGTGATCAGTTAGTCGTCGTAACTCTGCTTGTAGCTTCTCTTTTGCATTGCTCATCTTCAACCCCCTTCAAACAATCAATAATTTGCTGCTTACGTATCTTAGCATTCCTGCCTGGTGTGCTGCCTTTGTCTAGGAGCCATTGCTTGTCATTCTTCTCATTCATAATAGCAATAGCCTGCTTTTGTATTTTAGCTTCTTCAAAGCTTCCCCCAACTCTTTGCTGATAACTTCGTGTTTTGTGGCAAGGCTTGCAGGCTAACCTGAAGGCATCTCCAGTTAATCCTCCGCAATGCCACAGGAAAGATTCAGCTGTCTCTTTGGATGTACACCCTTGAGACTCAACCAGATGGTCACACTCTAACTTACTACCAGCCATCCATTCATTGCAGAAAGAGCATTGACCTACATGTTTAGTTGAAGGGTGATACAGATTAGCTTCTCGCTCTTCTTTAGTAACTAACCTAAGTTGCCGCTTCTTCCATTCCTTGCGAAGAGGATAGTCTGACCATAACCTTCTGAGTGATCCCCTTAGCCACTCCCAGTACTTCGCTTCTGTAGGCCAGATAGCTTTCCCTTCTGGTGTTTCCCAAGGGTTAATTTTCATTATATTCCTCACGAAAACACTTCCACGTAGGGAAGCGGGGCACCTGATACTTCGATAATTCCTGGTATCGGAACGTTACTAACTTACCCAACAATTTATCCCTGTTCTCCCAAATATCCTGCCGCTGAGCTTCTGTATAACCACTTCCAATCTTAAACTCTACATCTCCCCACTTAACAATCAAAGCTCCTAATGTGTCTGCTGGAACCATCCCTTCTTTCTTAGAGGAGCGCTTACTGTAGCCTCTTTCATCCTTTTCTTGCTCATTACTATTGTGCATCTTCTCTTCAAAGCCGACAACCTTAGCTTCATCATCATAGAACTTCTTCAGCTTCATTAAGGCTTGAGACTTCAGAGTGTGCCGCCCTTGTTTGTATCCGCTATATGGGTCTCGTAGAATAGCCCCTTCATACCCTTCAGCAATATATCCTTCAAGCGCTGTAATGCACTCTTCTGAGTTATTAACCTCTTTCTGTTGGATTAACTTAACTCGGCCATAATCTTCTGGTAAGAATGTAGATAAAGTTTCAAACCTAATATCATAACAGTCCGTTGTATTCCAAATGTCATAAACCACATAATAGAAGTCTGGCTCACCTTCAACCCGCATAACACCAGACTGCACATCATTGAAGTCTCCAGCTATCATTAATTCTCCATGGAGGCCATGTAACTGCTTCTCCTCAAAGAACTTCTGGATAAACTTATTAGGAATAGGCTTCATAGTCCTTGACATAGCCACACCATTAACAGCCAAGCAGCAGATGCCATCCAATTTTGGCTGGATAATCTTTGGCCAAGTTACTTCTGTGTAAATGTCTGGTATCTCACTTGCCGCTAACTGCGGTTTCTTTAATTCTATACTCACTTCAAAGCCCCCCTCAACCAACTCAGCCCAATACGTCCCACCATTGTCGTACATTGTGTGGAAAGAGATTGTTCCATTACGACTAACTTTAGTGTCAATAAAGTAATACTCATCACTCTCCTCGATCTCCATCTTCACTTGATAGAGTTTATACCACTTAGTGCCTCCACTATTATTAGGTATTGCTATAAACTCCTCATTAGTGTATGACAGAATCTCTGCAAAAGATGTAATCTCCGACTCATATTTAGGGTACTTCTTACGCAAAACATCCCAATCAACAGGAACTAGCTTACCCTTCTTACGCTCTGTAGAACTCATTCCTCTTCTTCCTCATAAGACACACCACGTTTAGCATCTATAGCCTCTCGGAAAGTGAATGAATACCCTATACAGTTCACAGACAGCAGGTGAGGAAGCTTGAATATCCTCCTGTAGTCTGTAAAGTATTCACTATCACCAGAATTCTTATCTAAGAACCCTTCCTGTATATTCTCCACCAACCACTTAAATCTCTCTAGGTCTCTTTGGTCTTCTTCTTCTTGATCCATACCCCCCTAAATCTCACCCTTAAAATACATCTTAATAAGTTTAAACAGGCTAGCGTTGCGAATCTCATTGAGTGAATCAACATACATACCGTTAGTAAGCTTAAGTTGTTGAACAACATCTAAAAGGCCGTCTATATTGGTTTGATTATCCACTAATTGCTCCTGCAAAGCATCTCGTTGAATTGTAAGATGTCCAATGTTATTCTTCAAAGCTTCAATATCACCTTCAAGCACTGCAACCATTTGCTTAGCTGTTAGCTTTTTGGATGGTTTGGTTGGTACAAGGGACACTGCCTTAATTGTCTTAGTTTGTTTCTTAGTCATTTTTAATCTCCTGAATGAAGTATAAGGCTAATAGCCAAGTTGTTATAAACACAACCATCAGATTATATCTTTCGGTTGCATAGAAAACAGATATGGAAGCCAAGGATCTTACTATAGGTAATAATTTTCCTAATAAAGTTTTGCTTGGCTTATATTGTGCTCTGTAAGCCTCTAAATAAGCCGGATCTTGTTTAAGATACAGACTTATCAATATGAAAATTAGACCAAATACAGTGGCTACCCATGTAAATCCTACCACCACACCAATGTTGTAGTAAACGCCGAGCAATACTGCTATAAATACTGAGTTAGTGATTAATGTCTTAATCATATTCTACTCCTATGATGATTTATCGTTTTGTTCAAGAAATACTTCTGCAATATTGGATAACCGTTGACAACTACTTGCTAAAACTTTAATGGACACCTCTAAGTCTGTGTTTTTATAACAAGAAGATTTGTTTGCAGCTAGTTCTAATAGGCTTGTGTAAGCCTCTTGTAGAGAGATATTCCCTTCCTTAAAGCGCACCAATATCAATACTTCCATTGGAAAAGGGTTACAATTGGTCTTGAACACATACTCGTTTTCACCAGATTGCAGAATACCTAGCTTGGGTCGGTATATTGTCTTAATCATATTCTACTCCTAATCGTTTAAAGGTTTCTTCAATATTATACACTTCATTAGGCTCCCTAAGCAAATAAAGTAACTTAGCGTTTTCTCTAAGCATGTCAAGCCATGTTCTTGTACTCTCTACACCCCTATGAGAAGTGAATGGGAAGCTCTCTAGGCCATAGAAGTCCTTATAGGCTAGTACTACAGCCTCATACATCTCTTTGGGCGTATTTCGACCTTCTAGGAGCTTTAAAGCTGTCTTATCTCCATAACCTTTAAGACCTGGGATATTGTCTGTACCATCATCCCCCGTAATTATTTGTTTACAGAAGTGTTTACAGCATTCTTCTATGGTTGGATGAACTACCCCAAGTTCTGGTTGATCATAGTTGAAGTAGGGGCAAGGAATCATTTTAAGGTCTTTGTCTATGTAAGCTAAGATGTACTTGTGCTTCCCTGTCTTCTTAAAGTGCTTATAAGACTCCCAACCCTTTATACTTAGCTCATCGTCTCCTTCTAAAGAATCCCCGGCAATGCAAACCCTGTTCTTATACTTCTTAAGAAAGGTTGTTCTAAGCTCTTTAAAAATTAAAGGCTTATCCTTGCGTTTACCCTTATAAGGCTGGATGTGAGCAGCATCGTAACGGAAGTTACCTTCCCCACCAATCCATAGTTTATAGCTCTTAGCATTACTGGTCTTCTTAACAGCCCCCACCCTAAAGTCAATTAAACCCATAGCCCAATCAATATGACTACCATGATCCTCTGGCAGAGGTTTGAATCTAACATGATGTTCTATGGTGTAGTCATTAGCACTTATTAAGGGTTTATCGGATTCACCACACAATGTAGGTAAGTTTTGTTGACCTATCCAACCACCATCCTTTTTAGTATAGCTCTTGCCGTAAAATTCTTGAACTCCAGAAAACTCCATTTTATCCTTTGTGTGGATATTTGTTACAACTATGTAATTTTCTTGTACGGAATTAGCAGCCCTAAACAGAATTGTGTCTGCGTCTACGTGACAGCACTGATACTCACTCATCGAATTTCTCCAAGAATTTATCAATTTCCTCATCAAATAAAACATTCCAATCGTTTGCCAAAACATCTGTTTGACTTGCAAGCCAGGGAACAAGCTCATTAGTTGCAGTTTTCATGCAAATGAATGGTAGAGTGTCAATACCATCTACCCCTGAGACATCTGTAGTAAACTCCCAAGCATTGCCACATATGAGGAAAAGAAACATTCCTTTTCCATTCCAGCCAGAGCGTTGAACTTTGGCACCATCTTCTAACAATTTTAACGCACTTGAAAAATCCATAAACCCTCCAGTTACTTAGCCTTCAACACTTCAACATCATCTAAAGCTTCTTGTAATGAAGCAACTTGATCTTTAAGCTTCTCAGCTTCACGGTAAGCCTTGACACGACTATTAAAGTCTTTAGCTTTCATCTGGAGCTTACCCTCTTTGTCTGTAACAGCTCCTGTCACTTCAGCAATCTCCGCTTTAAGATTATCAATCTTATCTAAGAAAGAAGCTACTTGCTTGATATAAGCCAACAATAAAGCTCGGTCTGTAGGAGATGCTGGTAATGTTGGTAGAGATGTTAATGTTTCATTAGTCATTAGATATTTTCCTCTTGGTCGTCATAGTTGTATGAATCATCAGGTTCTTCTTCTATCTCTTCTTGTGCTGCACCATTATAAATAGGCATATTCACATGGACATCTGAGATACTTACGTGACTAACAGTTAGAGATCGGGTTAAAGCCTCAATAGCAGCTATCTTAACTTTATCTCCAGCGGGAGATAAGATAACCTTCATTACGTTGTCTGATACTTCTTTAAGGGTTTCTGGTGGTGTTCCAATTTTAATTGCTACAGGTTCTGTCATTTGTATTTCCTATTGAGTCTTTGACTCTGTCTCTTAAATAAAAGAAAGGCTGGGGTTGCCAGCCTAAGTGATTATTAGTGATTACTAGAATGGAGAACTTTCGTCTTCATCGCCTTCTGGAGTAGGTTCACTTGGAGAAGGGGTATCCTCAGTTTCTTGCTTGGGAGCTTCAGCCTTACCCTTATTCAACAGCTTCTGCAACTTACTACCTTCATACTCCTTAGCCAGCTTCATCATCTCAACCACTTTACCACGAATGAAGACTAAAGTTTCTTCTGTGACATTATTGTGATTTAGGATGAGAGGCTTAACTTGAAGCTCATCAATCTCAAGTTGCTTACCTTTCACCATTGGCAGCTTAGCAGCACCTTTGAAGTTCACATTGTTGTAGATGACTGGAGTACCGTCTTCTTTCTTCTTACCAGAATCTACAGACTTAACTTCAACATCAGCATAGAAGCCAGCACCTAACAAAGCACTAATATCCATGTTGTTGTCTAGATCAGTGCCTAAGATGTGCTCATTACCTGTAGCCTTAGCAATTTTGGTAAGCAAGTTGGCTGGATGGAATGTCCAAACCTTACCCTCAATCAAGTTACCATCTGCATCACGAGGAGGAACAGCTGTGAAGTTTACACCAGCAATATCCCCCTTGAAGTTCTTATTCAGCATCAAACGATACTGCTTTTCACCAACGTCTCCACCATAGTCTACAACCTGATCAACCAAATCAGCAAAGATTACTACTTGCTGTACAGGCTTTTGGGGTTTAATTTCTTTAGTGTTAGGATCTTCATAGTCTTCTCGCTCTTGTGTACCAATATCAACGATTAAGCTGATACGAGCGGCTTGGCTGCCACCTTCTGGTACAGGGTATTTGTAAGCAACCCCATTGGAGGCGACACCTGTGTTCTTTCGCTCACCAGAGTTGTTTGCTTGTGCTTGTGGTTTATAACTCATATTTTATTTCCTCGGTTGTTTAATTACGGTTAGATATTTGTGTTGACACTTCATCATAAACTAAATCACTAATATAGTCTGTCAATAAAAGTGTTAGTTTACTTTCAAATGTAGGCTCTGGTTGCTTAACTTCACTGCCTTGAGGTTTGACTAGGTTAAGCTTAAGAGCTACATCTCGATGGAGTAATTTATTGATTATTATACGATCATAAGAAGGTTTATCCATGTCACAGTCAAGACGAATCTGGACAAAGTCTTTCTTATCTTGTCCAGTCACTCCACTCACATCACATACATAGGTTGTTACAATAGCCATACTTCCTCCTATACAGCCTTACGCTGCTTATGTGTTGATTTATAAATATTGCGTACAGCGATGATACCCATACACGTTAAAGCTAACAATGTTCCAGCTGTAATCATAAACACCAAGAACCCAGCAAAGTTCATATAGCTTAGAAGCTCTGGGAAGCTGTTTAAGGCCCATTGTGTGATAAGGTAGTAGCACAGTAGCACCCCTTTACATAAACCCCATATACAAGCTCCCAGGAGGCTTACACCTAATGCTAAGCCACCGTAGAGGATAGCTGTGTGTTGCCATTGTTTCATGATACTAATTCCTCTTTAGTTACATAGGTAATCGTCTTAGTTTCTTTTGGGTACACTTGAACTAATGTATTAACATCTGGACACTTCCAACCACAATCTTCCGCAGTAGCTTCCTCTCCGTGTACATCCCAATAGACATCTTGAAAGTAGTATTCTTCACCATTATAAGAAATCTTACGTACTACATCGTACAAGGTGTACCATCGGTGTCTGTCTGGCTCTGATGTCCACACAGTTTCAGAAATACACTCAAACCACTCATATAATTCAGAGTTATCCTCACATGCGTCAAAACCTTTGCTTGAGATTATTTGATTTAATAAATCTTTCAGATTGACTTCTTTCATGTTGGCTTCACCTCTACAACTACACTAGATGCTGGAAAGCTAATAGAGCCTCCTGAAATGTAGTGTAATACATACAACACTCCACCAGGAGTGTCCATAAAGTCTACACCATCAATAACCTCTGGTGGGACACGGTCTTGATAGTCTTTAAATGATAACCATACTTTTACTCTCATAATCAATCCCCCTTAACAATTTTCAAATGTTTAGTGGCAGCTTCAAACTCATCTTTGTAATATATGGCTGAGCCAATTGTGATTGTTTCTCGTTTGGGAAGTTCTTTTAGCGGATATTTCAGGCTATGAGTATTAACTGAAGAATAATCTCCGTCATGTCTGAATCTGCCAATGTATGTGTCAGCAACTCCCCGGCCTAGTGGGCCACAAGTAATGCCGATATAGGAAAAAAGACCCCACTCTTCCAACTTAGTGCTTTTACTATCAATATAAACATATTCACTACCACATTTGTATACTTCACCTACTTCAATTTTCATAATCAATTCTCCTCAGTTATTAATGTATAGCTATCATAACACAGATTTTGGGTGGTGTGCAAGGGTTATTAGTGGATTTCTGCATAACTTTTACCCAGTTGAACATCACAACCAAGTTCTCTCCTTAAGTTGTAGTCCTTATTCAGCTTAACCAGGGAATCCCTAACAATGCCAGTCACTGTGGATACAACTGCTGGACTATCTTTAACACAGAAAACATTTTCATCATGCGCCGTAAAGGTGAGGGTTTTCTTTCCCCAGTTGGTCTGCATTGTATTAAAGATATTGTTACACCAAATGTCAAAGAAATAACTTCCAGTTCCTTGGCATAGTGTAGAAAACCTATCTTTGTCTCCCCGCAACGAGTAAGCAAACCCATTAATAGGGTTAATAAGCCATCTTCCACCACTTGCCTCTATCACACATTGGTCTTCTGCAATAGCCTTTACAGACCAATTAAGCTTCCAATAACCCTCTATAAGAGTTTTACAGGTTGACACAGGCAGGCCACAAGTTCTGGATAATGTCTCTGCTCCGCTGCCATAAACACTCGCATAGTTCGTGGCCTTACCAGCCTTCCTTGCTGAGACTACGTGTGCCTCCTTTATCCCAGACTTATAGTTATCAAAGTCTTTTTGGGTTATCATGCCAGCTGAGAGTGCCGTAAGTAAGTGGGCATCATAATCTTCCTCAAGCATAGTTTCAACATAATCTCTGTCATAAGGCAACATGAAGTGATGCTTGACTCTATCCTCTAGTCCGCTCAAGTCGCTTCCAACTAGTACATACCTATCATCTGTGGAACACAGAAGCCCCCTAATATCTGCCCCGTAAGGCTTAGTCACTGATGGCAGGTTGACTAACTCACGATGTTGCTCTCTAAGCGTATTGTGGACGACAACTCCATTTGCCACATAGCTGTGATCCTCTTCAACACTAATGTCAAAAGTAGGTACTTCGCCTAGGTATTCCAAGCTTTCAACATAATCTATGCAGAACTGTTCTTTATATGTATTCTCAGCTTTGTGGGTTCTCCTACGCCCGTTAATAATGAAGGAAACATAAGAAGAGCTTATACCGAAGCGCTTAGCTATTCCTCGGCCTGTCTGGCCTTCTAAACTAGCCGCACGTATTTCCTGCAACATCTCTTCAGACACTTTACCATTAGTTTTCCCTCTAACAGCAGCTAGATGGGTTCCGTGAACCTTGGTGTCGGCCCAATTATCTGCATCTGTCCCATAATAAAGATTTTTTAAATTGTTGTTATTGGGGTTTCCATCCTTATGCAGGGCGTGTAGTGGAGATTCGCCAACAAAGGCACTTAAAACTAACCGGCTAACTAAGAAATCCTTGCCCCTCTTTCCAGTGATGGGTAGGGTTACATTTGACCTAATATCTTTAGAATTCCTCCTATTTATTGTGTAAAGGCTGCCAGTATTACTCATAACCCTCCCCCAATTACTAACATAAAACCCACTAAAATCTTTTATCTCTCTCCACTCCTCGGCATCCCCATAGCCAAAAACTTCTTGTCCTACTTTTAGTTTAGCAACCTCTACCCACAAACCCCCTAAAGCATACAGTTTATGATTGTGTGTACAAGTTATCTCTTTGCCAGACCTTAGTTTTACCCGAATAACTGGCTTTATGCCGTTATTAATCAAGTCTGTAACCTGCCTATACCTACCTTCGTGGGTCAGAACTTTTAAGGACTTAGTTACATCTACAATCCTTTTCATGCCAGCATCTGTCAATATCAGAGTATCTGCAACCATGCAGTTGGTATAACCACCAACCCTGGCACATAAATATCCCCCTGGTCTTAAATCCCTCTTAAATCCTTTACACATATCAAGCCTATGCTTAATTGTGGTATACTTGGCATAAGACATGATCTCAGGAACTGTTTCTGCTAACTCAACTACTGAAGGACATAACTCTTTTCCGCCATCCCCATCAACAGATACTTGAGGAACAGCCCTTGGCTTAGGTTTGAGGTGAGGCTTAAATCCACTATCGGCCCACTTCTGTTGGGCTACTTCATCCTTGATAAACTTGAAGCTCCTAGGTTTCCAGCCCTTAGAGAAGAGGAAATCCTTAATCTGCTGGTGCCCATTAATGTTTGGTGGTTCATAACCCTTTAAGATTAGTAGGTTATCAAGATCAACTTGCTTAACTAAGGGATTGCCATGCTCATCAGCAAACCCTATCTTAGCTACCTCAGCATCCCAAGATAATCCATGGGCTGTCCTTTCCCCATTCATCTTATAGCCCTTAGCGGGTCTAGACTTCTTGGTGTACTGGGGGACTGGCGGCATTACACCTTCAAGTTCAACTCTGGCCTCCTCTATCTTTTCTGATAAAGAGGCAATGAGATTATCTAGTTTCCCTACATCAACCTTAAACTTAGTCTTCTCCTTAAGCCTAGCACAATCAGCCTTAAACATTAGGAATGTCAATATCCTATCAATGTATTCGTCAACACTGGACGAATGCTTGTATTGGTCAATATAACAAACCTCACCTTCTGACACTCGCTTACCATCAACCAGACCAGCATCAACACATCTCTTAACATTTGAGTAGATGTCTGTTAGCCTTTCTTTTAAGTCCTCCCACAATGCTACGTTGATCCTTACGTCTTGTGTAACCCTGTGGTTCATAATTGCATAGTGACGCTTTAATCGAGTCTCGTGACCTTTGTCTGTATTCCATTTCTCCTTGATAGGGGCTGCCCACCTATGATTACCTACCTTGTGCTTAGCAATCCCATAGTCCCCAAAGAAAGAATCTAAACCGTGCAGGTTTCTCTCAGTATTGAGATACCATGAAACTGAGAGTGTGTCCACAACCATCAAGTCTGTAAGATCCATCCCCAGCACTTTCTCAACTAAGGGAATATCGTAGCCGATACCATTATGAAGTACAACCGGAGTCTTAGTATCAATGTGGTGCTGGAAGAACTTCTTGATCCTTTCTGATTCAGTTCTGCCCCTTAAGCTGCCAGTTTTACCGGAGGTTCCTAGCATGTTATAGCCAAGAACGTGAATCTCTGTAGCTTCATCCAGGAGTCCATCCGCCTCTATATCAGCCACAGTAGCCTTACGCCAATTAGTTATTTGCTTCATTTAACCTCACTTCTTGTCTGTTATGAGAGAGTCACCCTCCCAGTTGTATTCCAAGAGGCGGCCTGATGTTTTACTGTATTGTGTCTTAACTGCTATCTTATCCCCATGTTCACGATTTTTCAACACGCGTATAAAAGAGTTCTGATCTTTTCCGCCCTCCGCATACTGGTTTCGCTCAAAGCCTAGTGCTGTGGCAAAAGAACGCATAATACCTTTACTACCAGTTAGTTGGCTGAGGAACACTTGGCCACCATGTTCATGGTCGGGGCCAAAGGCTGGTGTGTTTAAGTGGCTAAATAAGCAAACATTTATACCAAGCTCACTGGCCAAGTTAGCCAACTCACTTGAGTATTTGTTGATATACTCATTAGCTTCTGCTGAGGTTAGCCCATCCACAAGTTTAGTCATATTGTCAATATAAAACATCATGCAACCGTATTCAAGGTGGTTGTACCTCAGAGCTGCCAATATTTCTTTTATATCAAACCGTATGCTTGTGTTTCCCTCTGAATTCCAGACGTATAGGCGATCCTCTAACTGACGTGCGGTCTCATGAAATCTCTCCTCATTAGCAGCTAACACATTTGGATTACTGTAGAGCAAGTTGTCAATCTTTCCACAAATATTTCTTACAGTCTTCTTGTTTACTTCTTCCAGAAGAATGGCAAAGCAAGGAAGTTTATGTTTAATCATGTTGTGGGCGATTAGCTCGTGGGCCATAGCTGTCTTACCACTACCGACACCCCCAGCTATACAAATACTCTCACCAAAATATTGCCCATAAAGAACGCTATCCAAAGTTTCCCAAGGATAACTGTAGCCCTTAGTCTCTGGGCCATCTAATTTAGACATAATCTCAGAGACAGTGACAACACCTTGTATTGGTGGTTTACGTGCTTTCCAGCGGACATAGTCTGCAAAAACAGCAGCTGATTTAGAGTTTAGAGCTTCATTGGCGTCTTTAATACCTGAGACATGTGGAGCCTCTAGAATTTCTGGCCATATCTTTTGGACATCTCTTGCCGCCTTAGATCCAGGTTCGTCGTTGTCAAAAACCAGAACAACCTCATCAAAGAGGGTTTCAATTTCTTTACGCATTCTGCCGAGAGTTGTTACAGCTGAACCAGCCCCATTAGGTAAACTAACCACAGCATGTTTATATTTACCATTCTGACCAAAGTGTTGATCCAGTATCTGTTCCAGGGATAAGCAATCCCACTCCCCCTCTGTGATGTAAAGACGCTTGCTTCCTTTCTTTTTAGCCAGCTCCCAATTAAATAAGTCTACCTCTTTACCATCACCTACAGACCACATGACCTTTTCTTTCAAGACAATTGTCTTGTAACGGACAAGCTTGCCTTTCAAAGTATATGGGAAATTAAAACTATTTGGTGTCTTACCGTCATACTCACTAAAGGCCATCCGTATGCCAGCCTGCTTAAAGTATTCTTCCCTAATACCCCTATAGGAGAAGTTGGGATAGTTTAAAGATCGAATCTCTGCTATCTCAGCTTCAATCTCTTCCCTAGATTTCTTCTTGGGTGGATCTCTGTGTGTCCCTTCTTCATAAGGGTTTGCCACATAAGCCTCTAAACCTTTTGCAGAGCAAGAGAAGCAATATCCAGAGTATCTGCCACTATTCTCATCATAAAACACCTGTAGCCCCTTTTCAGAGGTACAATGTGGAACAACATGTTTAATCTTTTCTACGCAACTAATGGTACACCCCCTATAGCAAATGCTCATAATAGACATCTAACAACCACTGATCCCAGAAGTCTCTATCTACGGTCTGTGGTAGTTTACTGAATTCAGCTAATCTCTCAACTTCAGCAATTGTGTTTTCAAGCTCTGGTTGTACTTCTTTAACAAAATCAAGTTTACCTGTCTTGACAGCTAATAGAAATTCTGTTTGTGGCAGTGGATATTCAAAATCTCCATCTTTAAGAATACCCAGCATTTGATAAGAAGCACGTAACGCGTGTGAAACCGCTTTCCAGTCAATCCCTAGAGACTCTTTGGCCTGCCTAGCCCTGTCTCCGTATTCGTTGTACATGCTCACCACATGCTCATAAAGCTGTTCTAATGTAAGGCTGTCCTGGTACTTACGACCACACACTTCGTAGAAGTTTAGGGTCTTACCAGATTGAGATTTATCTTGCATGGCAACCCAACGAACAAACTCGTTTATTGGAAGGACATCCTCCTTCAGGTCTTTCAGCTTAACTTCATGCAAAAATAATTTGAAGAGCTTATCTACTGCCTTAATAACTTCTTCCACAGCACCCATTCGACTACCCTTAACCCCATACTTGTTGGCTTGCTTTCTGGCGTAACCAATATAAGATTTCATATCCTTAGTGTAGAACTTTTGTCTGTTGTTTAATAGATAATCCCATATTGGGGCTAAATGATTGTCTAAGTCATCAACCATGCCAACTAAGTTGCCTGCATGAAGCATATCAATAGCAACTGTTTCACCTTTACAAGCCAATTCAATAAAATAGGGTAAAGAGAATATCTCAACATCAATGTCATCCGCTGTATTCTTAGATTTGTCATTACCTGTTGACTCAGAGTAGTGCCTCTTATAGTTCCCAAGCAGTAGTCCGTTCCTTGTTGGAAGGTAGATTCCTTTGTAGTCCTTGTCAGAACTTGGTGTTTGCAAGCCGTACAGCCACGATCCAAATAGGCATTTCATTATTAAATTACTCACACATTTCCCCATAGGCCATTGCCTGTTATAGCTTATAAATCTTTATAAACCAACTTTGTCATTAGTCACCTTAATAATATCTTCACCCTGTAATAAAGAAAGCATAACTCCCTTCTGACTCCCAACCAACTCAATAGAACCGTAGTACTCACCATCAATATTAAATTCTAGGCTGTCCTCATTACAATCCATAGAGCACATACAAGACCTGCTTGTGTATGTAATCTCTACGTCTATGTCCTCCAGATACTTATATTTAAATTCATATTTCTTTTCCATAACCTACCCCCTACAAAAACATATCTCATCCACCACCAATGGAGCAGAGCAATGCTCACATTCATGCTCACCCATCTTCCTAATCTCAGCTTCACTAAAATAGCTATTGCAATCTAAGCAATATAGTTCACCACCCTCCTTGATTAAGTGTTGGTGAGGACATTGTGATGGTTTGAGGCTCATGTCTTATTATCCGAAATATTGTCAATTACGATCACTTGATCATGAAACTGCTTAGTCTCTGTTCCACAAGTGTTTGTCATATCATGGCTAATGATTAGTGTTTTAGGTGTAATCTTAGTGACTGTGCCAGTTAAAAGATTCCTATAGCCTAGCTGTACAAATATAACTTTTGAACCTATATGTATATCTTGCCCTAAGAAGTCTAGTGGTATCATAATCACTTCCCATGTTGACGTAAATACTCAACCAAGTTCTCCATAGCCTTGCTTGTCTTCTTACGAGCTGTACTCCATGCACGTTGATCATGTCCTTGGCTTAAGGCTCCCTCATGTTGAGCTTCATTAATTAGCTTCAGAATAAGTTTTGTTGTTTCGTTAATGTCGATTGCCATAGTTCTTTCTCCAATTGTTTAGTTTGTTCTAATGTATGTTCCAACTTAGCCATAATCTTGGCTAGCTCAGCTCCCCAATTGATTGGCTCAATCAAAGAAGGAGATGTCATTGTACGAGTAGTTAGTCTGCATCTCTCCATATTCATAACAGCGCCCCTGTAAGTATTCAAGCTCATTCTTGTTTAGATGACCAAACGTATCCCATTGGTAGTCTGTGTCACATATAAGGCTTTTAGCCACCTCAAACAATCCATCTAAACTATTCTCTTCTAACATATTATTGCTGGCCATGTTTAATCTTCTCTCCCCGTAGGAGTGTTTCCAATGTGGACATCAATTGTAACACATCTTCAAAGATATTGGGATCTTTTAAGTGCTGTGGTTCTAAATATTGAGCCTTGATAGCAGCAGTATGGATGATAGATGCTTCAAGATTCTTGTTAGGGTCAATGCTGTAAGTTTGTTCAGAGCTATTTTGTAGAGCCATAGGTTAGTCCTCTAGTACGCTATAAATATTGATTGCTGTAAATGCTGTGCCAAACTGTTTGGAAAAATGCTCTTCAGTATAGCTTATATCAAAAGCTTTTGGTTCATAGTCATACTCGTCCTTTACTATTATGCCACAGTTAGCTTGTAACACAATATACCAAATACGTTTAGCTGTCATAAGTCATCTCCTCAGTTTCATTTAGACGATAGGTTAGTTTCAATTGTACGTAAGCTGTTCGACCATAATACCTTGACTCACTAAGTATTGCAACCCCTCATCACAACGATAGGGTTCTTTGTAGTAGAAATGCGTTATACCAATGTCTGCTAAATCTAAGGCACAGTAATAACAACATGAATGAGTGCAGAAGACAGAAGCTCCCACTGTACTCTCCGTACTCTTAGCCAAACTGAGAATTAGGTTTTTTTCTGCGTGTCTTACTTCTTTTTTCGTGACAAGCTCATACAATCCAACATCATCTACCAAATACCTTTGCTGTATCTCTTGTGGGGATAGCCACTGACTAGCGTCTATGTTGTACACTTTATCCTCTAAAGGGCCATGTAGGCCAGTGGGAAGTGCATTATAACCTGTTCCAATAACTTGGTTATTCTTCACAGCAACAGCCCCTACCTTAAGCCTAACAGAGGAGGATGTCTGTGCTACAGCTTCGGCAATACGCATGTACATTTGCTTATGTTTCATTTTTAACTGCATCAAACCTCCTCACTTGGCGGCGTAGGATCGTCTTGCAAGTTGTATTCAAAATTTCTTATTTGCTTAGCAAACTCTAATAATCCCTCTGGGTGTATATACCCCATTCCTTTTTTCATTATCCCGCAAGCGACAGAAGCAAACTCATCACTCTCCCCATTAATCCACTCGTCAATTAAGTTGTCTGGACAAGTGGTGAATGTTAGATTACCCAAAGCTTCGCTAAAGCGATCTCTGTATGTTGATTTAATTGTCATCTAAAATCTCCCAAGTAGTGGCCACTTTCTGAACAGGCTTAACAATACTAAGGTTATCTAATATGCCATAATAATCCATTTCATAGGACGTATTGCAATAATCCCAATAGGCTTTGTAGTAAACCCCCTTGAATTGAAATACTCCCCAATTGTGTTGTTTATAATCTACCCCCTCAACCCATTCGTAGTCATAAATTGAAAAGAAAGGGAGGAGGTGTTCGTAGGTGTTGAAGTTTATATGATCTAGCCCATCAAATCCACAGGCCATGCCATAGACAAAGTCTTTCATATCTCCGGTAAATCCAATACCAGACTTAAAACTCTCAAATATTGCTGTATCAATTGTCATTGTTATCTTCCTCCCCCCGAACTAAATCATATGCTTTCTTAGGATCATTGCTGCACAACTCAGCAAGCTCTGGAGATATTGCGTCTAAGGCATCCCATGCCCATGCTCTGTGCTTGTGTGGTTGCTCATAGGAGCATTCGAGCGTCACTAAAGTGACGCCTTTGGTGGTGCATTTCATGTAACTTCCCTCCTAATCTAAAATTTCTATAGTAACTTTAACTCGCTTACCTTTAAAAGTAGAGAAGTATTTCAAGTAGCCGCCCGTATAGCCTACAAATTCTTGTGGTGTTAGATCAAAGACAGGCTCAATACAACCATAGTCAGTTACCAAGCAAGTAGTTATAAATACTGTCTTGCTTGTATTACTCACTATCTGATTATTCATTCACCACCTCCATCTTATCAATCTTCATAACCCCATAGCAGGTATAACTACCACCAATAGAGTTGATAGCCATCTCTTTAAGCTTACGATAGCCTAATTCGTGAGGATAGCCAACTATAGCCTCATTATAATCATAAGGGCCACCAGGAGTGTAGCCACATTCAAGTGTTACGAAGTATTTAAGTTTCATGTTTAGCCCCCACTCAAGAAAGGGGCTTTATGCCCCTGTTATAATTATGGTTGAATTAAAGCTTTCAGCTCTTCTGGTGATTTCTTCAGAAGGTCTTCCTCTTCTTTCTGAGCTAATATGTCGAGAATCTTATTATTCATAGCTCGTTTCTTGGCGGAGTCTTCACGATCAGCTTGCTCCTTAAGCTTAACTGAAATGATGTGTTTAACAACATCTAGTTTATCTTGTAAACCATTACCAACAGCTGTCTTAGTAAAGACAAATGATTCTTCTTCAGTCTGCTTAATGGCTCGGCTTAGACGAATAGCCACAGCGTCTAGTGAAGGCTTAGTGCTATGTTGTAAGGGAAGATCCCAAAGGTCTTCTACAGACAATAATGCACCTTGCTGTGTTTCAAAACGAAATTTATTCTTGGTTGCTTGTTCAAACATAATGTAATCCTCTTTTTTGTTAAAATTTAACTTTAATGACTCGTTCAAATGTTCCACCTACTTTACATAGCAGGCTATTGTCAATTGTAGAGGAAAATCCAACTCCTGACAACTGGTTGTCCACAGATTCTGCTTTAAATTTTGCTGAGATAAGCTCAAAAACTTTACGATGCTCTGTAAGGTCATCCCTCAAGAACTCATTGTAGAATCCACGAACACTGTCTGGGTTCTTACACTTATCTAAGATAAAGAACCAATGCTTGTTACCTGTTGAGTTCCCATCCCAATGATTGGGAGAGTTTAACAACATATTGACTTTAAGCCAAGTGTTAGTTTGTACATTCCATACATCCTTGGTTTGAGTGGTTCCAGACAAGTCTGTAATCATCTTAAAGCCGGTCTTTTTACTATATTGAACCTCAGCAACGATTACGTTTTCCCCTGAACGCAGCTTCTTTGTATAGCTAATTGGGAACACCGTTCCATCAAATTCAATCTCGGCATCAAAGCCAACGCCGCCACGGTCACTGTAATTGTTCACATAGAACTTATAAACACCTTCTGGCATACGGTTTACATCTGTATAGATGATGTTTTCAACTGCGACAGCCTTACCTGGGGTAATGATGTCTACATCAAGCATACCGGAAGAGGGATGACGACTTCCTTTGTTAGAGTACCAAATATGATTCCCATTAGGTTCAATACAGTGAGCATCAAAGTCATTTTGGTTATCTCCCTTCTCATTCCACTGAATAGAGAAGCGTAACACACCATCCACATTCCCACCAGCAGCCTTAACTCGCTCTTTCATAGAGTCGGCCACTTCCCCAGAATATGACCAAGAAAAGTTATTATCCCATTTAAGTAGCTTAGCTGCTGAAGCATTTACAGGTGCCACTAGGGTCACGAAGTTATTCAACTGCTTATTAGTTACTTGAACTTCTAAAGAAGTTACTGTAGGGATAATCTTGTTGATAAACTCTTCAATTGTGACCTCTTGAACCTTGTCAAACTTAGCTTTGCTGCTGGTGGCTGTGGGTGACAAATCTCCAAGAATACCAACCATCTTGGTCTTAGTTGAGCGGTCAGCAAATAGTACATTGTTGATAGTTAGGTCTTCTGCTGTTGCACATCGACGAGGGATAGCATCTACCAAACCCAGAGCTTCAATTTTAGCTGAAGCTTGGTCAATCATCTTCTGTGTAACAAGAGCAGTGGGGCGCTTGTAGTTCTGAGGAGCTACTTTAGATTCAAACATCTTCACAGCATCTTCAAGATCTACACCACTACTTAAGTCAACTAAAAGAGTTCCAATAACACTGTTCTTAAATCGTGAGGACATCCCAAGCTTGGCAGACTCAAGCCACAACCATAAGCCTTTGTTTGCGGCAGACTTGAAACCTTTGATACTGTCCAAAGCTAACTTCACAGTAGATGAATGCTCATCCCCGCGATATAAACTGTTCTGTTTAATCAGATCGCTAACCGTTTCACAAGAGTCTTGATGAATCTCAGTCACACCACGTTGAAGCAGGTCTTTGTTAGTCTCTGTCCGTCCTCGGAACTGAGATAGTGATTCAGTCTTACCGACAACAAACTCTTTAGGTAAGTCATAGCTAAAGTGGTTCCATTTGTTTAAATCTTTGTCAATAGTCTGAGGAGTTCCAATACGTTTAACATCACTACGGAAGATGCCAGCAATTGCTTTAGACTTGACATAAGCAGAGAGTATATCAGCTACAACTTGGAAGTTAGGCTCAATATCAACTAAATCAACATCCCAGATTGAATGCAGCACCCCATCTTTAACAGCAACAACATGACCAGTGTTGCGAATGAATTGCTTACAGCAGGTGCAATCATACTCTAAACGAGTCTTGTAGATATTATTAGTACCCGGAGGGAAAGCCTCTAAATAGATGGGAAACAACTCGTCTCGTTCCATTTCTACATAGAATAGTTCCCCCATTGTCACTAACTTATTATATTGAACTGCTACAGCCTTACTGAAGTTTTGAAAATTCATAGTTTATTTACTCCTGTTGTTAAAGTATTAACTGTTAGGTAGATACTGGATTTCATGTTTAGCCCCCTCCAACAAAATCGTATTGATTTAGTCTTACAGCTTTAGCCCATTTAGCAAAAGCTACTTTGTAGTCGTCATCCCAAACCATATAATGTCTACCTGCAACTAGGTACTTCGGTGTATTTGGATATGGACTCTCCATTACCACACCTTTATTTTGATATAAAGCCATTGCCAACCTTCTATGTTTGTCGTAACAACTTAGCATAATATATTCCTCCTAAACGAATTTATGTACAGAGTAGTTCACTGTGTATGTACCATCTTTGCTAAGGTAGCCATGCCGGTTGTACACAATAGAGTTTTGAGTATTAAGGGCAAGATCAGGAATCCAATCATCATTTAAATGTAACTCTATTAGGTAGCCCCTAATCTCCTCTTTGTTATCTGTGTGGTAGATAATCTTTCTCTGTTCAATAACCTTTTTCTTGCCAACAAAGTCCAGCTCACCATAACTAACTTTACCAGGAATTTCACTCATGCCTGTAATCAGCAGAGCATAATCTTCCAATGTGAGGGTTACTTCACAGACAAGAACTCGTGAACTCTCATCTTTAACTCTGAGGGTGATCTCATCTCTACTGTTACGACTTATGGTTACTTGTGCTTTCATAGTCAATCTTTCCAAGTGGCTGTAACATCTAAGCCGTGATCATCTAAGTGGTATTTATTGATAAACCTAACTTGATAGCCCTTAAGCTCTGGATGCTTCTCTAGGTAATTCTTAAATGCTTTGATAGATTTTGGCTTTCTGTGGTGGGTGGATGCTGATTTACCCCAACCCTCTTTACCTTCCCATATAGGACACCACTTATTAAGGTCATAAACAAACCACAAAACTTCTTGGTCTTCATTTAGGTAGTAAACACAAACATCCCTCCAATAGCGATTAACCCTCTTACCTACAGGTGCTTCATAGGATAGTTCCCACATAATTAATCTCCAAGCTCTGGTAAGTCTAAGCTGATCTTATTGATCTTGTCAATTTGCTTATGAATTGCTTTAAGCTTTGCAGCCTTCATTTGCTCTACACGAGCAATGGCAGATTGTTTTGTCTTATGCCACTCTTTACCTTCCCCATGGAAGTACTGGGCATAGGTGTTATTTGCTGGTTGTGCGGGAAGTTCAACCATCCCCTCAGAGGAGGTTTCTTCAACTTTAGCAATATAAACTCCAGTGGTTAAAGCATACTTAGTAATATAAACTTTCATAATCATTCTCCTGTTCGCTTGTCAGGGCCGCCGCCATCACTCATCAACTAAATCAAAAATAGCTCCAGAGAACCTTTCCCCGCCTGTGTAAGAGCTATTAATCTCCCTCCAAGCTTTAAACCGCAAGCGTCTACCATCTTCAAGTTTAATGGTACCTTCAAAAGCAGGGGCTTTCTCATTCCCCCCAGCATATAACTTTCCGTGGTAAATGTCAACAAAACCTTTCTTAACTTCTTTAAAATTACTCATCATTATTCTCCACTATAGTTGGTTTACCATCTTTCAATGTGTACCAGGTATTGGGTTTAATCTTTTTCTTACCTACGATGCCTGACCACACATTTACTATCTCATGTTTATTGTTTCGTTCTACGAGGAATAGCGCGTCACCTAAAGTCCCCTTAACTTTACCACAATACCCTGTTGAGATGGCCGTTGAATAGATTGGCTTATCTGTTTCGTTAAGCACTTCCGCTGAACTATATGCCCCTGTCACTAAGCTTGCAGCTCGGTCGCCAGTAGCAGAGCTTGCA
>JAEHJW020003818.1_pt1 | contig 23235 bp, 26 predicted proteins | sample 9271431 | NCBI WGS metagenome assembly JAEHJW02 | reverse complement strand
GCAATTGGTGATGTCATTATCAGCCGGTCAGGCGACAGCGTTAGAGAATGAAAACCTCGATGACGGTTCGACGACGGATAAAGCCCAACAGGCCATTGATGGATTCACTGATCTTCATGCGGTGCTGTGGGGCGATTGCAAACATAACTGCTACGACGACAAAGGTCGTTTTCGAAAGGGCGCTCAAGGCGCTCTTTTTCATTTGGTGAAATGTCACGGGATGGATGCTGATCCGGCGTACCACTTCGTGAAGCAATTAAAAACAGCGGGCTATCTGAAATAGCCGAAGGAGCGATGAACGTGGCAAACCAAGATTTCGAGAAATATATGGGCGCGATAGGCGAAAGCACGACAGATGGTGCTCATGATGCGGTGACCTTTAGCGGAAAAGGACTTGGCTTTTTGAAAGACTTGTTCAAATCCGGTAAAAAACGCAGCGAGCGTGAGTATGACGAGGACGACATGGACGACGAACTCGACGAGGACGAAGCCATGGATGGCGACGACGAACGCGATGACGACGAAGACGAGGAAGAAGAAAAGCCGACGCGTAAAACGCGCAAGTCGCGTCGAACCAAAAAGTCGCGTCGTGATTGGGAAGACGAAGCCAACGGTGGCGACCTCGAAGAAATGGACGAGGAGGACTACGACGAAGATCCAGGCCAAGAAGGCGATGAGGAGATCATCACGAACCATGGCCGTCGCGTCAATGCCAAACAAGCGGTCAAGAAAAATGCGCGTGGCTACAACGAACGTCGCTTCGTGAAATCCTTCGATCGTTTTCAAGAAGAAAACGAAGACGTCCTTGATGCGTCACCAGTCTTGGATGGTCTCGCCAAAAGCGTACGCACGTTAGCAAAATCAAACGCTGCCTTGCGTCGTGATAACTACAACTTGGGTAAAGCGTTAGAAGCGCTTTTGAAAGGACAAGCTTCCCTCGCTGCCGATTTTGAACAAATCAAACGTCAACCAGCCACATCACCCGCAAGTGGCTTTGTTGTCATGAACAAAAACAGCAACGGAAAACAAAGCCGTCGCCTTTCAAAGTCTGAAATTGCCGACGTGGTGAACGATGCCATGATCGACGGCTTAGTGAGTCCGTCGATGAACAGCCGATTGGCGACGTTGCGTACACAGCAAGAACTTACGGACTTTGTGAACAGCCTACCTGCCGAAGTGCAGGAACGGTTATAAGAAGGGGGTTTTTAACGAATGGCAACCATGGAACGCGAATTAAACAAATCGACACTTCCTTTCAAGCGGGTAGTCCCTAAAACTTTTAATCAGCTTATGAAAAGCCTGCCAGCTTCGGCAAACTGGGGCGGTATTGATCAATACATGAATCAGCTTTCCGCACCATTAGCGAAAGCCTTAGCCACGAGTAGCATTTCGGGTTTTGCGGATGGCTCGAATTTAGTCCTGCAAAACTTGGACAGCATCATGACGTCTGTTTTGTGGAACGAAGATCAACTCGTCAAGCAACAATTTATCCAACGTGTACCTTCCATCAACCCGATTTATCAATGGAACCGCAGAAACCAGTACGCCAGCAATCGTGGTGCAAACGCGTTTGCGGAAGGTAACATCGGACCCGTTGGCCTTGGCTCATGGTCGCGCAACACCGAACCCGTACGCTTCTTTGGTGTGCAACGGGGTACAACAGTCATTGCTAACCTTGCTGGTGCGCTTGGTGGTATGTTCGACAACCCCATCGAAGAAGAAGAATTCGACGGAACGATGCAACTGCTCTCATCCGTCGAATCCGCCATCGTATGGGGCAATAGCACGATCAAAGATGGCTTTGGCAACGACATTTTCTATGATGGCGCGTATCGCCAAGTCAAGGCGAATTATCCGAAAAATATCATCGACCTTCACGGAAAACCGGTGGATTTTGACGTGATCTCGCAAATCGCCGCATCGTACGCCAAGCAATACGTCACCACTTCGCGTGATATTGCTGGGTTTATGACGCCAGACACGCTTCAAACGTTGCAACTCATGAAAACACAGTCTGAACGAAACATGAACTTGAACGCACAAGACGGTGGCTTTGCGGCGGGCACCCCGATCGATGGGTATCGTACACCGATCGGTTGGATTCCGTTTGTGCAAGACGTTTTCTTAAAACCGTTCCAAGGTGGAACACAACCGCTTACCACAGCGGATAGCGGTTCGCCATCGATGCCTTCGAGTGTATCGGCTGCTGCTGCTTCACCAGCGACGGGTCAAACGTCGAATTGGCTTTCTAGTGATGCCTCCACCGTGTATTACACGGTTGCTGCCTTTAATGGCGATGGTGAATCGCTCGGCTACACCACCACGTCGGGTACGGCCGTCTCGGCAGGTGACGTCGTGAATGTAACGATCGGGAATGTGACAGGCGCATGGGGCTATCGCATTTACCGTGGCTTGCAATCCAACGGTAGCGATGCAGACTGGATCGGCGAAGTTTCGGCTACCTCGACAAGCAGCACGGTCTTTACCGATGACAATTCGATCATGCCTGGTACGGACGTCGCCGTTTTCTTTAACCGCGACATTCAAAACATGGTCATTGCACAAATGGCACCGCTTTTGAAATTGCCGTTAGCGATCCAAAACACCACCATTCCGTTTGGTTTGCTATATCTCCACACCTTAGCGATCAAAGCGCCTGAACGCCAATTCGTCGTTGTCAACATTGGGAAAACAGGCTACACAAGCTAAGGAGCGATGAACGATGAAGATTCGTTCGAATAAGCATAAAGCCATTCAAGGGCATGTGAACGGTCAACCGTATCACGTGTTTTTTAATGAGGATGGCGTGGCCGATGTGGAAGAAGCCGTGGGAGAACAACTCCTGCGGCTTTCTGCTTGTGAAAAGGTGGTTGAAAGCAAAGAACCCTTCGCCGAACGAACGGTAGCGGCATTGCGCCAAGAACTCGACGAAAAAGGGATCACGTTACCGAAGAAGGCCACCAAACAAGAAATCATCGAAGCACTTCATCAAGCGAAGGAAGAAGAAGGTGACGAAGCATGAGCATGGTGACCGTTCAACCTTCCAACGTCGCGCCACGAACGACACAAACCAACTCAGCAGGTAATACGGTCGTCGCCGGAAGCGGTTATTTGCTTCCCTATCTCCCGAACGTTGCCGCCCAAACCTCACAACCACAGTATTACATGACCGCTTTTCCCTTGCAGTTTTCCTTACTTGAAAATGCGACAGCGACCACGAGTGACACGTACGAAATGCAAGTCATGGGTCGCAATTTGCACGCGATCGCCGTGACAGGAACGTTCGTAGGCACCGTTTTGGTGGAAGGCACGCTAGATGGGCAGAATTGGGCGCCGTTATCCACGATCAGCAACGAGACGATTGAACAATACAGCGGTGTTTACCAATCCCTTCGCGTGAGTGTCACAGGGTACACAAGCGGAACCATCACGGTGACCGGTATGACGCAAAGGAGTTAACGCGATGAGCATGATGGCTGAAACCTACATGTTGCAAGCGTTGCAACAAGGCATCGCCTCGATTCAACAAAACACAGCACAGTTGACCACGATTTTAGATGCCTTGTCACCCCAAGAGTTGGCAAGCGCTCAGAACTATTTCAAAACCGCCAAGATCACGATCGCGCCAGGCTTTCCACAGCAGCAAACCGACATGCCGTTTATCGGTGTGACCCTAGCCACAGCACAGCAAAGTACACAACGTACCCCGATTGGTTGGACGTCACAAACGATCGATAACGGCGATGGGACGAGCACCGAAGTCATGGGGATCGTGTTCGACGGTGTGATCAAGGCGACGATTTATACACCGAATGCGGACGTGATTGTCTGGTTGTCCGAAGTGGTGACGTGGTCGCTTGCTGTTTTTGCATCGATCTTTTGGAACGCAGGCTTTGGCAACGTGGAGATTGGCATGGGCGATTATGAGCCTTCGCCTGACTTCTTGCCGGTTATTACGTTTGCACGCGGTGTGACGCTGTCTGCAACGTGGTTGAAGTCCTTTGCGTTGCCGTCGGTCAACAACATTACCCAAGCTTCCATCGACGTGATTCCACTCGAATGACAGCAAGAAAGGAAAGGTGAACATGGTCGATAAAACCAGCAAAGAAGCGCCGATTGTTGAAGAAACAACGGCATCACCTGCGATTGAAATGCCGATGCATCTGGATGATTTCTTAAATCGCATCGTGAGTGAAGAACGAAAAATTGAGAGTTTAAGTGCATTTGCCGCATTGAAAAAACGGGTAGGTGAAATCAAAAAGCCGTTTTCTGCATGGCTTCACGATTTTAGACAGTTTGAAAATGACATTCCACGATAAGGAGGGATTGCGTCCATGCCTCAATTTGTAAATGGTGTTTACTTCACATCACCAGGATCAGCGGTAACGGTTAACGATAGCCAATTTCTCGGTTCACCCAACGCAGGGGGTAACGGCATCGTGGTTATCGGTTCCACGGACGATGGGCAACCGAATATAGCGTTGTCGTTTTCGTCACCAGCACAGGCGCTGGCCACGCTTAAAAACGGTGACGGTCTACAGGCGGTGCTGAACGTATTCACGGGCGCTTCAAAAATGAGTGGGGCAGCTTCGGTATGGTTCATTCGTCCCGAAATCGCAACACAAGCCACCAGCAAAGTGAACAACATATCGAGCGTCGAACAAATCGCGCTGACCACAACGAGTTACGGAACGCTCGGCAACATGGCAAAGTGGATGATCACCACGGGGAGTACCAGCGGCTATAAAGTCAGTCAAGGCTTCGATTATGTAGGGGCAGGTGGTCAAACCTATGCACCGTTTAGCCAAGACAATATCAGTCTTAACGTCTTTTCGCTCTACTACACAGGAAGCGATACGCCGAAAGTCACGATTACAGATACCGCCTTAACCATTGCGGGAGCCACCACAACGCTGGCGACCATCGCGTTAAGCGCGTCGCTGACGGTGCAAAACCTCGTCAACCAAATTAACCAAGTTGCTGATTTTAACGCGGTTGCGCTTGATCCTAATCCAAGCGATACGGTCGCCTCCTTCTTCGATAACGTCACGTCGGTAGCCGTGGCAACATCGAGCACGTCACCAACCATTTTCACCGCTAACGTTACCGCCGTTGTTAACGCGATCAACCAAGCAGGTATGTATTTCACCGCAACGCGGCAGGCTGGCGCGACGGCGATCGCCACCTCAACGATGTGGACGTATGCCACGGGTGGTACGACACCGAGCGCTACCAATAGCAACTGGCAGGACGCTTATAGCACGGCACAAAGTATCACCAACGTATTGATCGTTGAACCAGCCTCCTCGTCGTATGCCATTTGGGCGATGAACGATGCGCATTGCAAGTACATGGCGAGTCTTGGTATCGGTCGTCGTGGTTATGTCGGCGACGCAAGCGGTCAAACGATGACAACCGAAATCACACAAGCCGCTTTGCTGAATTCAAACACGACAAGCATCGTATGGCCCGAACAATACGAATTTGATTACAACGGCAACAACGTCCTGATGGCACCTTATCTCGTCGCTTGTCTTGTCGCGGGTATGCGAATCGCGTACACACCTGCGAACGCACTGACACGCCAAGGCATCACGTCAAACGGCATGGGGCAAACGGTCACGCCAGGAATGGTTGGACAAGGTTTGACGGGCGGTCTTTGTGTCTTAGCACCGAATCAAGCGGGTACGGTCATCGTCACCCAAGATCGTACGACATGGCTTCAAAACACGGCGTACGACAAAGTAGAAAATTCAACCGGCATGATCGTGGATATCATCAGCGCTGATTTGAATGCTATTTTATCCTCTTTCATAGGACAAGCTGCCTCTGCAACCTTGGCAACCAGCGTACAAGTGGCCGTCTATGATCGCTTGTCGTATTGGAGTAGCCAGGGTTATTTAGCGTCTGCGCCATCGCTCACTGATGTTGCGATTACGGTCAACGGCGACGTCATCACAGGCACCGCAAAAGCCGCGATTGACGTACCAGCGAACTACATCGCCTTGCAACTCATTCCAACCGCTGTGACAGCGGCAGCGTAAGAGGGGGATGAAAAATGGCTTCGAATAATGCATACGCACAGAATCCTTACCAAACGCTGTATACCGGTAATAACGTTAAAATTCAAATAACAACAGCTTCAACGGTTCGCGTCATCGGTCTTGCTGAAAACATTACCGTGTCGCGTAGCGTAGGGCGCACACCGCGCTATGCCGTGGGTGATCCTCGCTGGGTGGATGCGCCTGTTGGTCAGGCATCCGTGACCGTTTCAGCCACCGTGATGATTCCGACGAACGCGGTCAACGGGTTACCAAATGCGGATGTGAATCCCTCTAAAGGGCTGGTAACAGAATTACAAGCCGATGCATCCTCCATCACGGTCATGGACAAAGTTTCGGGGGCGGTGCTGTACAAAATCGATAACTGTTACTACAACAGCGACACCTTGCAACTCCCTGCTGCTGATATTTTAAGCGGTTCTATCCAATGGCTCGCACAGGATACGGAGGCATGGCGCTAATGGCAATTTTTGAACAAGAATTCACGTTAGGCGATCAAAGTTTCACGTTTCGCGTGCCGTCTGCTAAAGACATGATTCTGATGGATCAAGAAGCGTTAGCCCTTCGTAAAGGCGAATCAGAAGGTTTGTCGAGCGCGATCGTGTATTCACAATCCATCGCTTTTTTGAATCGAATCGTCGTAAAGCCGGAAAAAACAGACTTCGGCGACCTTCCTGCTCACGTTGTGGACGCGTTGTCGAACGAGGTAGCCAAATGGCTACAGACGTTTCGGACAGACGTGGCAGGAAAATAAACTTCAATATGTCGCGGATAACGTGAGAACGTGGGAAACATTCTACCGCTATTTGTTTAAGATCCCTGCTCACGATCCGCGACTTGAAACGATGAGTGAGTATGAATTCGAATACGAAGTGATGACCTATCGCGAAATGGAAGCGGTGTTAGAGGGTAGAAAGACACTGGCACCGACGACCGCGATGCTTGATGAAGTGAGAAAGTTGAACCAAGAAACCGTACCGATTACGCCGGAAGAAATGGGATGGGTAGCCGATGAGTGAACATGCAATACGCGTTACGACAACAGCAGATACGCGTGGGTTGCAAGAAATCAGTCGTTATCTCGATGAGATCAACGATAAGTCAAAAGCGATTAGCGGTAATCTCGGTGTTATCGGCTCCGGCAATCCTATGGGTTCTGGCGTAACAAGCGGTGCCAATGCTTTAGCCAGACATCAACAAGCCGTTAACACGTTTGCTATGAATGCGAAAGTGCGCCGTGGTCGCCATCAAGCAACGCCACCTCCTTACGACTTGATGACGACGACAGGATTAGAAGATTACTACCAAAGCGTCTATTCTCAAGCCGCTCCTGTTTTGTCATTGCTACGTGGTAATGCGAACGGAGGAAGTCCTTCGGCGACACCACGCGCACGTCAGGCCATGCGTAGTGGGATGCAGAACGTTCCTGGCATGGTTCCTGTTTTGGGAACTCACTTCAAAAGCAAGAACTTCCCTGGATCACAACAGTATTATGAAGATTGGTTTAATCGCATTGGTGCGCCTGATATCCAATCGTTGCTCAGTCAAGACTTAAAACAGGCATACCGAGAAGCGCAAGACCTTTTCGTGAGTGGACGTGCGATTACGCCCAGTGAGTTTTATCAAAATTACGCCAGCGAAGCGAATCAAAACGCGTTATCACAAAATCAGCCAACATCGAGAAAGTCTGTTTTCAGCATTGGTAATCTAACCAACCACTTTTTTAAGAATGCACAAGGCGGTTCTCTTGGTTCCGTATTGGGTAGTGGCTTAAAAGGGGTCATGAGTGGGATTGTTGGCGATGCAACACTTGGTAGTGGCGCTTCAGGGGCGGTAGGTGCTGGCTTACTTGGCGACGTGGCAGGTGGCCCTATTGGTGCGGCGGTAGCGATTGGCGCACAACTCGCGATTGGGCAAGCGTCGAAAGGGTTCAGCGATTGGAAACAAGCAGCACCTTCCTTCTCACAACTGGTGCATGCCCTTGATTTGTCCGTCAACAGTTTGGATTCGTTCGGTCAAAGCATTCTCGGCGCAGGATCAACCGTTGGTATGACGCTGACACAATCCGCACAAGCAGCGACACAGTTAACCCAAGCCTTTACCGACATGACGCCAACCAAACTTTCTTCGTTGATTAAGCAAACAGGTCAGTCGGCCATGTATTTTGGCGTCACGCCACAGGAAATGGCGCAAGTTTCATCGACCGCTGCGACACTTGGTATCACGAGCGGGCGCTATGCCAGTATGTCAAACGGGCAATTCAATCAAATGTTGGCGAATGGTGTGACCGCTGGTGGTATGCTCGGTCGTCAATCTTCCTACATGAACGGTTTGCTGAGTATTTACAACACAGTCGGCTCGATGAACCCTGTCGTTGATAACCCTAGCGCCATCGCAGCTCAATATAGTGCGATGAACGCCACGGGGATTCAAGGTATGCAAGGTATTCGTGGCGCACAGCTCATGTCATCGCTCGATAGTGGCCTTGCGAATGCGAAGGGATTGCAACAATTGCTCGGTTTTACCGCGATCAATCAAGCAAGCGGTGGCAAGATTACGGATCCTTTTCAAATGATGGCGATCATGCAAGAAGGCGCTGGCGCGAAGGTCGGCAATACGACGTTGCTTGGTGCTTACGCGAAAGTTGTCAATGCCATGTCAGGTGGCAATAAGTATCTTGCTGCTTCGCTGTTCCCTGGTTTGTCGATCAATCAAGGGCTTGCGATGAACAACCCAAACATCACGGGGGCAAAAGGACTATCCGTCACGAACAAAATGAAGACGCCAACGACGGCAATGGATACCTTGAACATCGCGGGTAGTGAGTACGGCGTTCAACGCGCAGGGATCGGCACGTTGCTGACCGATGCGCAAGCCTTTTTGGGAAGTGGCGTGGAAAATACACCCTACGGCTTTACAGCAGGGGGAAAGCCTTACTACGGTTCGGTTAAAGTCCCATTGAATAGCCAAGTGACCGCGAGTGTATTTCAACCACCAACCACCGCCGCACCAACCATAGGATTATCGAGCAGCACTTTACGCCAAGGCACGTTTATTAATAGCGTATATAATGGCGCATCCACCGCCTCTGCGATGTTCAACGGAAAATTGCCAGCTAATTGGGTGATTGGTCAATGGGCGTTAGAATCGGGATGGGGTAAAGGAATCGGTTATCAGCAAGACAACAATCCTGGTAATGTTAAACCGAATAGCGGCTATGCTGCTGGTGCTGGTGGATGGGCGAAGTATGCTAACCTTGCGCAAGCGGGGCAGAACTTCGCGCAAGTTTTACAAGAACCCCGTTATAAAAAGGCTATGGAAGCCTTGCAAAAAGGGACGACGGCACAAAATTTTTATACGTTGCTCGCACAAGCTGGTTATGACGGTAAAGCAGGAGAACAAAATCCAACAGCGTACGCCAATAGCGTTGTTGGCTCGATCCAAAGCGTGGATAGTTTAGTCGGTACACCGCAAACACCAACGGTTAACGCAACAGGAACGGTGAGCTTGAGCCAAAGCACGATTCGCGCCTTGTCAACGGGTATCGGATCGGAACTTGCCAAGCATGCGTCGGGCGCTAAACGTGGTTAGCACATTTTGTGAAAGTTGATGACAAGATCATCCACAGGCGTTTGACGGTGCTATACTGCGAGTAAGGGGGAATAATTCAATGAAAAAATGGATTTCTTTACTTACCGCAACCGTAACGCTTGGCATGTTGACGACACCAGCCTATGCGCAATTTGCCAACAACGCGAATTTACCGAAATTACAGCAAAAGATCGGCTATGGTGGGCGTGAATTGTTGTTTGGCAACCATGGCGTCATGTACTTATTGACGCCATCGAAAATCTTGGTATTGTCTGCACAAGGCAAAGTAACAAAAGTTTGGCCGATTCAAGCAGACGCAATTTTGCTTTCACAAGACGCATCAACACTGTATGCGTTGCAATCCAAAAAGAATAAAATTGATATTCTTGATGCTGCAACAGGCAACGTTAAAAACGCGATCGAAGGATCAACACTAAACGGCTATGCGATGGCGCTATCGCCAGATGGCACGAAAATTTATGTGGCTGGCGACCAATTCTCAACCGTTGATTTAACAACAGGAGATGTAACCACGAATTCAGGCAATATGTATTATGGTGGCTTCCCTCCAACTACCGATTACCCATATAGCGAGATCACCGTTAGCCCAAGTGGCAATAACGTTTACATGCCAGCGCATGGTGCAACGAAGCTTGGCTCAGGCGGTAACAACATGTACACAGGTTTCAAAGATTACAACACGATCACAGGCGATCTTCAATCGGTGACCTATTCGAAAAGCCCAACGACTGATAGCGTAGCTTTTGATGCTTCGGGCAATCGTTATGTGGCTGGCGATGGCTATGTTAGCATTACGATTGCGAACACAGGGAAAACAGGCAACATGGACATGAACACAGCCGACATTTCCTCACAAATGAACGATTTTCTCGCGATTGGAACGAAACATTTTTACGATGGCTATAGCGTGTACGGTAAAGGTCAAATCAAAATCGCGATGTTTTCCATCGCTAACGATGATCAAGTTGGCACGTTGCAGTTTCACGCCAATTCCCTATTGCAACAGTTATCGGTTCATAATGGCGATGTGTACGCATTGACGAAAAATCATATTGATGTTTTCGGGATGCCAACCGCAAGTGCGCCACCTGCTCCACCGTCCTCGGCAACAGGAACATCGGTGACCCTCAATGCAGGGTGGAATCTCGTTGACAGCGCGTTAGTGCCCTCCTTGACGGCGTTATCGACCGACTTCTGGAATGGGACGAGTTACACTGCGACCGCGCCGAACATCGGCAATGCTGAGTGGGTACATCTAGCCAATGGGGTAACTGAACAGTTACCACCGCAAGTTGCCACAAGTACCGCGATCACGGTGAGTAAAGGAAAATGGTCAATGATCGGCAATCCATTTAGCCAATCCGCGACGGTAGCTTTGGCAACGGGCGATAAAGCGGATGTGTACAGTCCGAACATCGGCTATCAAACGGACACAGGCACGACGTTAACCCTTGCACCAGGTCAAGGTGCTTGGCTGTATTCGGCAAGTGGAGGCAGTTACACGGTGCAAACGTCCTCGTCGAGCAATAACGATGCACCACCTGCACCGCCAAGTAACTAAACCAAAAAAGAATACACGCACGAAACCACTCGAATTGAGTGGTTTTTTTGTTGTGAGAAAGGATGATGAACATGGTCGCTTTCACGAATGCGTACACCCCAAGTACCACGATCACCTGTCGAAAATGGCGCGGTGAAACGTATGACCTCACAGTCGATCTGTATGCTTGGACGCGATCCAAATCACTCTCACAACCTCAAGGCACGTTTACGCTCGAATTGGTTCCACGCCTTGATGCGAAGGGCAAAATGTGGACAGACAAAATTGAGCCAATGGATTACATCGAAATTCAAGCGTCACGATTTGGAAAACAAAACAAAACGATCTTACGTGGCTTTGTCGATACAGTGAACTTGGCCACGGCCTTTGGAACGACAGGCGGACCATCCGAACCGCGTATCACGATTTCAGGTCGCGACTACGCGAAATTGCTCTTGGAGTGGCAAATTCTCTATCTCTTTACGTCGAACATGGGCAAAAATCAAACGGCACAATTGGCTGCTCAATCACTCGGCTTTGGTCTTTACTATAACTTTCATTTACCCATTACACCGACTTCTATTACATCATTTTTTCATACGGCTTTTTCCAAAATGGTTGACCCGATTTTCAGTGGTTTATCGCATTACTTCGCTTCGCTCCCTGCAATGATCCCGAACTTTGACTTTCCCGATTTCCCGATGGCCTCCCTCAACGTCCTTTCGTACACGGGTAGCTATTGGAATCTTTTTGAGTATCTCTCGTCGCCACCGTTTGGAGAATTGTTTGTGGTGGATACCGAACGAGGATCAGAGCTTGTTGGGCGGTTAGCACCCTATCGAACGAGCAAGGGGGTAACGCCTTCGCCAGCTACGGCTTTAACGACGGTAACGACGCTCGAAGACATGACGGCGTCGAACCTCAGCAAATCAGACACCGATCTTTATAACTACTTCTTAACGTATGGCGCAAGCACGCAACTTGTCGGTCTTTCAATGCCAGCCTTTGTCACAGGTAAACACAATGGCGTTTTATTGCAAAACAAGAATTTGTATGGCGTCCGACCGTTGCAAATCGATACCTCGTGGATTGCAGAATACGACGCAGGCAATCCGAAAAAGCCGAACACCAACGCCATTGGCATTGGCTCAATCTTGAACGAGTGGTTGATTCAAACCCAAGGTGAAAATGAAACGTTTTGGAGTGGCACCTTTAACGGTCACGGCAACGAGGATTATCAAATCGGAACATATGTTCATGATCCATTTTCAAACAAGACGTTTTACCTTACTGGCATTAACGATTCGTATGACTACGAAGCGAACCGATGGACGACGCAGCTTACCGTGATTCGAGGTGCATGACGATGCATATTGATCCTTTATTGCAAAGCCGAAAAGAAATGGTTGGTTTTAATCCCTACACATCACGCATGGATCTTGTGATCGCTAAAGTCGTCGCTGTCCATACGGATACAGGATGTGTGGATGTAGCACTTGATGACGCAGGAGGGCAAGGTGGCTTTCTTGCTAACGTTCCCGTGACGAGTTGGAGTTACGCCACACAAACGGGCGAAGCATATTTACCAAGCAACATCAAACTGACGTCGCCAATGCCTAGTTCAAACGGCACGTACGACATTCCCGTTCCAAGTGGCGAGCAGGACGTATGGTGCGTAGTTGGCTTTGCGTCCAGTCGTAGTCAACGCGCTGTATGCCTTGGCTTTTTATCACCGATTGCTTCGCAGGTTCACACCAAAGACGCTGGTTATGCGGTGAAGTTGCATGAAAGTGGTGTATGGTCGGTGATTGATCCGAGCGGCAATGTGACGATCGGCTTGCCTGATGGATCAAACGTTGTTATCGGAACATCCACGACGCCAACGGCAATGAGTGAACAAAACCCCGATTGGTCGCCGAAAACAACGACAACGCCTTACAACGTCACGCTTTCCATCAAAGGCAATGTGACGTTGTCCGTGGTGGGCGATGTATCGATTAACGCCAGCGGCAACGTCTATGTGGGCGCGTCAACAGGAAGTGGCAAAGCGGTGGCTCGCGTTGGTGATCTTGTCAATTTAACAACGGGTGTGATTGAGAGTGGTAGTGCGAAAGTCTTTAGTGGATAGGAGGAATAGGATGTGAGTTTTATTCAGGTCGGCGCTTCACTCATCCTCGAAATCCCTGGACGCAGTTTGTCTTTCCCTGCTAATCCTGATATGCAACGATCCATTAACGTCCGTTTGACGGTAGCTCAAACACCACAAGGGATTTACACCGACGAGTTTGGTGAAGGCGTTCAAACTATCGTCTTGTCAGGTGATTCAGCGTGGAATAGCAACAAAGGAAAATACAACGGGAAACAGGTGGATGGCAACACGGCAATGCGCCATTTGGAAATGGATATCATTCGATATTACTTGAGTTCCATTCAGAAAAATCCGAATTTGACGATGCGTTTGTACGACGACGTGCGCAATCAAGCGTGGCAAGTGAAACCAATGGGGAACGTACAATTCACAGCATCCAAAACATCACCCATCACGCTGGGTTTCACGTTGCAGTTTATTGTAATTAAGGATTTAACGAATGGAATGAGCACACCGAAAGTCGTTGATCCAGTGAAGCCGATATTCCAAACGCCTGCATCGATTCAAAAGCATGTTTTTCAACAAATGCAGGCCATTGGTTCGTCATTGCAAAGCACCAAGCAAACGCCAGCCTTTCGTTATCAAGTGAAAACAGGTGATACGTTATGGACGATTGCGGAGCAGTTTTTACCGCGAACGTCATCGAACGTGGAAATCACACGATTCGTAAACGAGATTGTAACAAAGAATTATCTTTCGAATCCGAATCTTATTTTTGTAGGGCAAATTCTGTTGATTCCTTCGGTATAGGTGGTGATAACTTGCTGAAATATCCAGCCAACAATAACGCGCAGCAAATCTTACTCGCGCCATTAACGACGTTGATTCACCGTGTGCCTGCTTGTGAAAGTTGGATTTCATTCATGAACACAGTGTCGCTTACGTTTGATCAACTTTCTGTGGCTGCGTTGCAAAATCTATCGGCTATCAGTCGCAATATGGGTAAGGTTTTTGATTACTTGCACACTTCCCAAGAGCAAAGCGTAGTCAGTTCGCAATATCTTTTGCAACTCTCTTTATCCGCTTACCAAACGGCAACAAGCGCAGCGTTAGCGGCTAAAATTTCAACAGGAACCATCACCTTAACGTTGAACCAAGGCGCACAAAATGCGCTCAGTACACTGGGTGCTTGGGATGCGGTGCAAAATTACAGTACACCTTCGAATCCTTCTTCGCTGGCGAATGTTCTGATGGAGGGAGTGAGCATTCCTTGAGTGGTTTAGGACAACCTTACGTCATTACGGTAACGGATGTTGAACGAGGCATTATGGCGCTGGCGTCCAAGTTACTGGGTAGTGCCGATGCTTGGAGAACGCTACTATCAGTCAATAATCTATCACCACCTTATATCACACTCTATCCCGAACAAATCTATGGTCCATCCCTTGGGAAACTCATTTTGCCACAACAAACACTGGCTGGCGCTGACACCCTAACGATCGCAGGACAGCCACAATCAGTTAATGTGGCTTATTTTTCGTTTTCAGGCGCAAATGGTTTGGTCGCGGAAGTTGCCACGATTGCCAATTACAACGGAACCACGCTTACGTTAGCAAGTCCATTAAAAAACACGTACCCAGCAGGCTCACAGCTTGCCTTATTTGCTTCGTATAGTGTGGGCAATATTACCGTCCTGTTGCCAGGTCAGACGATTTTTCTTCCTGTTAACGGTTCGAATTCGTTGACGTTAAACACAAACGCGATTTTAACCGATGTGTTTGGTGCCGATTTTACGTTACCCTATTCCTTCGCTAACGGTGATTTAAGCCAAGTAACGGGCGTCAACACGTTGAATCAACGGATTCGTGTTGCTATCGAGACAGAACTTTCCGCGTTACCTCTTTATCAGGATTTCGGATCTGAATTGAATGGGAATATCGGCACGTCGTCGGCAAGCGCAAAATGGACAGCCTTCGTTCGTGAGGCGTTAATGAAATTGCCCGAAATTGAAAACGTCACGAATTTGCAAGTAACGGTCAATAACACGTCTCTGATCATTAGCGGTTTGGTTTGGGTAACCACATCAAACACGCCTATTCAAATTAACAATATGTCCTTTACGTTAGCAAGATAGGAGGTGGTGACATGGGGCAAACACAAACTCAAATCGCCACAAATGCGATTTCTTCGGTAACGAGTAGCACCAGTGCGGTCAGCAATTTTAATCCAGGCTCAGGCGTTAGAACGATGATTGATATGGTTTCGTCAGAAGGTGCATTGATTGAACAACAAATCGAAGATCAAGTTGCTGGTGGGGTGCTTAATGCGCTTTATCAATTGCTCGGTGCGACACCAGCAGCGGCGGTTGGATCAACCTATTTGCAAAGTTTTACGTTAGCGGCGAGCGCTACGGCAAGTTATACGTTAGTCGAAGGGTCACTTGTTCAAGTACCAAACAGCAGTTTGCAATGGACAACAGGGCAAAGCATTACGATTGCGCCAGGCAACACCGTACAAACAACCATTACTTGCACGTCAACAGGTGTCATAACGAACGTACCGGCGAACAGCATCACCCAATTAGTGATTCCAGTAGCCAATCTAACGACCACCAACGACAGTGCTCAACCGATTGTGCAAGGACGTGATGCGTTAACACAAATCGAATTGCAAGCGCAGTTATCCAACCTAATCAATCAATTGCATAAAGGTGATCAATCAGCTTGTGAAGTCGCTGCTCTCGCGGCTAACGTCACCGATGCCAGTGGCAACATCACTGAAGAAGTGGTAAAAGCTTCTGAATATGATATTGTGGCTTCGGCTGCCTATCCCTACAACGCCGCAATGTTTATTAACAACGGCGTTGGATCGGCTTCGTCAGCGTTGCTAACGCAAGTCGCGGACAATCTTAATGGTTATGTGGATACAAACGGCAATAAAGCGATCGGAGCTAAAGCGGCTGGTGTGATTTATATGGTGATGGATGCACCACAAACGCCTGTATCTGTTTCTGTAGCTGTTTTACCGCAGAGCGGTTACACCTTAGCGACAATTACAACGAACGTACAACTCGCGATCGAAAAATACTTTTCAGGGTTAGAATTGGCGTCCGTGTTTAGTGTTTCTCAACTTGCGTATGAGATTTTAGCGGCGCAAGGGGTAGCGGATGTGCAAGTGTTAGCGCCGACAGCTAACTTGCCAGCATTGCCACCGATCGCAACGCCAACGGTGGCACCAACGCTCACAGCGGTTAGTGGTTCTACTGCGTTACTTGCAGGGTCGTACGAGATTGGCTATACCTTCACAAACCCTTGGGGAGAAACCACCTTGTCGCCAACTGCTAGTATCACCATCACAGCGGGTGAAACGATCGATGTAGGAACGATTGCGTTACCGCTTGGCGCAATGGGTATTAATTTTTACATGTCACAAGCGGGCGCAAGCGTTCTGTACTATCTGGCATTCGGCGCTGGAACAAGCTATTCCATCATTAATGCGCCATCGAGTACCAACGTACCACCCACGGTGAACACAGCCTTTGTACCAAAAAACGCCTACGTCTTATCAGGCACACCGACAATTACACAAGCGACGGTGTAGGGGGTGGATGAGTGAACGATACTTTCACACGACTTCTTGCCAATGTACCTGGCGTTGATAAAAGCGCAAATAACGTCAATTCAGTTACTTTGAACGGTTCTGGCACGGTAAGTCTACAAAACAACACGTTATACATCTCAACAAGCACGACGTCAGCCACCGTTGACTTAAACGGCATCAGCGTGTCACAGATCATTCCCCAATTGCCGAGTGGTGTGACGGCGACGCTTTATCAAGATGGCATGGCCGAATTGCTCACGTTTCCCAATGCGGTTATTAATGCATCTTTGCCGGTAACACTTGAAATCGCAACGTCAGGCACTTGGATTGTCGTCGAAACCATCGCACGATCTTTTGATGCGAACCGTCAATCTTTATCGGAACAGACAGCACAACTCAATCTCTTTGCTGCGACGAGTAAAATCTTGGATTGGTGGGGTGCAAGTGTTAATTTGCCACGTTTTTTAGGAGAACCCGATCTGCTTTATGCGCAACGCATCGCATTGATGAAATTTTCTCCAAACGTAAACAACGTGGCTTTGGAAATCTTTTTTGAAAAGATGGGTTATTCAGCGCATGTTGTTGATACAACACCATCCAATTTCAACGTAAACGTCACGCTTCCAACAACAATGAGTTCTGCTTTTTCGTATACCCTTGATCAATTGCAAGCAGCGTTAAACATTCTAAAAGCAGCAGGTACGATCGCTTCTATTTTTGTGCAAGGCGCTTTACAAGACACAGTCGTTATGACGGATACTGTAACCGCACAGTTAACGAGCAACGCATGGACGTGGGGAGCATTTACATGGGGACAATTCAATTGGTAGCACGAGTAAGGAGGCGATGACGATGAGAAGACTATTTAACTCACTTTTTTCAAAAAGAGTGAGAGAGAATACAAAAGTACGCGACAATGTCCACGTTGTTTTAACCGATATTGTCACAGGGAAAACGCAGCGAATCACAGCACACAACATCCCCTTAAATCACTCTTTTGCAGTTTTCGCTTCATGGTATGCAGGCGTCAACAACACAGGGCAAAACGCAATTCTGCCACCTTCGCAGATCGAACTTGACGCTGGAAGCGGAACTGTAGCGTCAACCGATACAGGACCTTTTGTACCAATACCCAATACGTTAACTTCCATCAGTTACGTACAAGCCAATTCACCAGTTAGTGGAACAACCACCTTGGTTTTTCAAATTGCAGCAGGCACCGTGACGACCGAAGTCACCGGTGCTTTTTTACGTGATATTTCAGGTAATGGTTTTGCTCACACCTTGTTTGCAACACCTTTTACGCCTTCAAGCACGCAAAACATCACAATCGTTTGGGAAAACACTTTTTCGTCTTAAGTGAGGTGAAATCATGACAACCAATCTTTACCGTGTTTCAGGCGGAACGACAGGCGCACCAAGTGATTTGGATCAAGTCGTCGATGCGCTTACAGGAAACAACGACACGGACATTGTGGCTTATGTGCAAATCACAGCACCTACAGCACCGAACGTTGCCTTGTCAACAACGCAAGGCGTTTTAAGTGGGAACTATCAATATGCCGTTGGGTTTGGCACGGGTTATTGGCAAGGCGTAACGGGAACTGGAACGCTTCATCTTAAAGGCAATACGGGTGGTGGTGCGCAAAGCGTTGTTGTTACGCCGACGAACGAACAAGTAACCATTAGCAACATCGCAACGGGTGGCACAGGCGTTGTGGTGCGTTATCTTTATCGAACGAAAAGTAATGGATCAGCATTTTACTTATTGCAACAAATCGACGACAACACAACGACAACATGGGTCGATAACACGCCAGATTCATCACTTACTGAAGCTATGCCGACAACCAACACGACGGGCAGTAAATTCGTGGGTGATGGATCGGGTTTAACCGGTATCGTAAGTGCAAGCGAAATCGCCCAACCCAACGGCATCGCCTCGCTCGACGCAACTGGCAACGTACCGTCGTCGCAACTTGGGAATGCTTCCCACGCCGTCGCATCAACCCGTAACACGCTTATCACATCAACCTCTGCGACAAATGTTGTTACCTACACACCAACCGCGAGTGGCATCTTTCGTGTGTGCGTTTACCTTCGCATTATCACGGCAACCACGAATATCACGCTCACAACATCATACGTCGATAGCGGTGGCACACAGTCATACACACCACCAGCACTGGATAACCAGCCGATTAGCGTGGGTAGCCACAGCGTCATTGACTACACCTTCGAAGCGGTCAGTGGTAATACGATTGCACTTTCAATCACGTCGTCAAGCGCGAATCAGGTTTACGTCACGGCGGCTATCGAGGAGGTGGCCTGATGGCTGATCAATTGGGAGGCGCAAGTGGTAACGCAACGGCAGGTGATTTACTCAGTGGTTACACAGCAAGTGTAGCGAGTGGGCCGATTACTGGCACGATGCCGAATCAAGGCTCACTCACACTCCAACCAGGCGCAAGCGTGACACCGGGGTACTACGGCGGTGGTAACGTTGCCGCGCCGACAGCAGGATCGCAAACATTTAGCACGCCCGGAACTTACTCTTTTACGGTACCGAGCGGTGTAACGCGATTATTAGCTGCGGTTTATGGTGGAGGCGGTGGTGCATCATCTGGCGACGGTGTTAATGTTGGCGGAGGTGGCGGTGGTGGTGGCTGTTGTGTTGGTTTCATCGACGTCTTGCCAAATCAAAGTATCACGGTAGTCGTTGGTAGCGGAGGGGCAGGCGGCATTGTCTTGTCTGGAGGGTTTGGTGCGGGGAGTACAGGAGGGACGTCATCCTTATCTACGCCATCTGCATCGAACGTTTTAATAGCATACGGAGGTAACGGCAATCCAGGTAATGTTGTTACCGCAGGAGGATCAGGAAGCGGAGGAACAGGAACACAAAACTGGACAGGAGGATCCGCCTTTTCGAATTTTGGTGGTGGTGGAGCTGGTGCAGGCGGAAATGGAGCAAACGGTACTCCTGGTGGAATAGCGTTTATGAATCTGGTTGCTGGAGGTAATGGTGGTTATTATGGTCAAACAAACGGATCGACGGGACAAAACGGCTTTTATCCCAGCGGTGGTGGTGGGGGTGGGGGCGCGTATGGAGGAACAGGTGGCGCAGGTGGGAACGGTATGGTTTATATCCAATGGTAAAAGGAGGTCGTGATTAATGAGTAACTATTATTTCCAGTACGACACAACAACAGGCGTGATTTACCCATATCTGCAAGACAGCGCGCCCGCTTCGTCCTCGACAATGGGTGTTCTCGGCCCGTATCCCGTTGATACAGCAAGCGCGACGGTGGTCATGGCATACACGTACCCGAATCGTTTTCTCGCGCAGAACGGCGCTCTCGTTGAGCAGCCGTATTTCACGGTCGCAGTTGCACAAGCGGGAAATTCCTATACGCTCACCGCAACGCTGAACAATTCACCTGCAATGGCACCGACAGATGCAACCTTTACGATCCTCGGTCAGACATACACCGAAACACTGACAAATGGACAAGCCACGATGACACTCGATGTGCATGCCAGCGTGGCGAACCAGCAGGTACAGATCAGTGTTGGCGCGACAGGGTGCGTGTCGGGGACGACGATGATCGGGAGCAATCCACCATCGACAACGCTGCAAGCCTATACGCCAAACGGCAGTGTCCCGACAATCGCGCCAACGTCAATGAAATACCTTGAAACGTACTATGCTAGCACGCTTGATCCGCAGACGCTCTTCGCGGATATCGGGACAGCGGTAGGCTTGTTAATGCACACGATGCACCATGTCGTCTTGCCTGCACTTCAACAAGCGACGTATTCACCCGTGACGCTCGACGCGAATCAGACGAACGCTCACGCTGATATCGTGGCGAACGTCTTACCGAAGATTTACACGACGCTCGAAAACGCCTATCCGAATGGTGGCGGTAAATCCGTGCAGTACAACCGTTACGTCATCGATCAGGCGGTTAGCGATGCAAGTTTTGCGTCGTATATGCAGGATATGGCAACGATCCCGAATCTCACGTAAGACGAACAAACGCCATCACAGGCGTATTTTTTATGGGCAGAAAGGGGCAAACACATGGCAAACATTTACGTTCGTAGCACCACAGGATTGACAGTAACACTCCCGCAAGGTACACAGGTCGGGGTTATTCCGTCGCTGATTGACAATGCATCAAGCGACTACCAATCTGGAATCTCCGCAGGCACGATTACTTTTGTGCCAACGGCAACGGCGCAAACGGAGATTGCTAGGTCGCAGATTCCGGTGCCGAATTCAGGAAATAATCTTGATGAAGGTATTTTCCAGATTTCATTCCCCGCGAACGCCTCCGCTGGAACAACGCAAACTGCCAGTGTAACGTTGCCTTTAACCCCGCAGAAAGATGCTATGTCACTCGTTAGCATCCAAGTACCCAGTGCGATCGGAACACCGATCACGGTCAGCCTGCAAAACGGGATAAACTTTGGGTCTGGTGTTGAACCGTCTACGCTGACCAGTCTGGTGGTCGGCGCAGGGACTGCACAGTCGTATCTTGTGCAGGGTTGGCTTCTCGGCGATGGTCCCGGAACCATTTCTGTTGTCGCGACAAACGGCGTAAGCGCGACAGGTGGAACTGTGGTTATTAAGGTGATCAAAGTATGACCAGTCCGATCATTTATCCAGCTCGCCTTAGTAGTTATCGTGAGACGGTTTTGTGCGATGATCCGGTTTTTTTTTACGAATTTAGCGACACGACATTTACGACCGGTACGATTCACGATTTATCGAAAAACAAAAACGACGCGATCAACCCCGTCCAATCTTCTGTACCGTTAGAGGCTGTGGGGCAAATTGGGAATCAGCGCTGTGCGCTTTTTCCTTTCGTGGGCGGAGGAGCACGCATACAATCACCCGTTTCGCTTACTTACCCCGAAATCACGCTAGAAACAACGGTTGCAAGCGCAAATTGGGGTTATGGTGGCTCGAACGTGAGGCTGATCGCTGACGGACATACCGACCAAGGCGGTTGGAGTCGTGCGGGATTCGAAGTGTTTTTGCCAAACGCGGGAGGTAATCATTCGGGCAACGAACCACAACAATTGAATTTTATTATCGGCAATGGTTATACGCCTTGGCAAAGCAATACGAGTTATGTGGTTGGTGATTATCGTACAGGGAACGGGAGCGTATGGGTTTGCGTAAAAGCGGGTACCTCCGGATCGTCAGAACCGAGTTTTCCGAGTGGTGGAACGAACATTTCTGATGGTTCCGTCGTCTGGAATTGGTACACAGCCGACAATCTATGGTGCCAAACTGGAAACATCATTCTACCGGGACAAATCTACCATATCGTGGCTACCGCTTCGGTATCAGGTGCAACGACAACAATTTCACTCTATCTAAATGGCGTGTTACAAGCTCAAAATTCTGTGGTTAATTTCGGCACGATCACATCGCCGAATCACGTTGGCATAGGTTTTAATCCTGCGTATGACGGCGATCTTTTCTGTGGCTGGATGGGCAGTGCGAGTGCATACAATTATGGCTTTTCCGAGGAACAAGCCGTGAAACACGCGAATGCCTTTTTCGCCGGGATCGTTTCATAAAAGTAAGGTAAAGGATGGTGATAACGATGCAACCACTCGCGCACGAAGGCGATCTTCTGTTTTACTACCGCGTCAAAAATCCATACGAAGAAGCGGTTGACGTCGGCGAGTATTTCGAACTCGGTCATCAGTCACGCTATTACTACCACGTCGCTATCGCGCTTTCATCGGCTGAAAAAGTCGAAGCCGACGGACACTTCGTCGCCAAGCATCGTTTAATCTACAACGGCGCTTTTGACATTTTCCGACCGCCTGCTCCATATCGAGAGCGAGGGATCAACGCGATCCTTGCGGAAGTGGGAGAGCGGTATGATTGGTGGCTCGATATTGACGATGGACTGCGTTATCTGACACGCGATCGCATCCACTTACCTGTTGAATTTATCCGCAACCGCGAACGAAAAGAAAAGCAGTGCGTTACGTTGGCGCTTCGGTATCTCGCTTTGGCGGGGTATCAAGCGCCTTTTCGTTTGGGCAGAAATAGCAGTCCGCAAGATGTGTATAGGGCGGTCAAGAAGTGGAAGGTGGCGCCATGACAAAGACGAACGAGGAACGCATCACCGCCTTGGAAGAATCGTTTGTTTACGTGAAAGAAGGGATGCGCGAATTGAAAGACACGATGAACGTCATCATCGAGAAACTAGACGGTCGTTACGTGACGAAAGATAGCTACGACATTCGCATTCAATCCCTTCTCGACGCTAACAAGGAACTTGAAAAGCGCCAAGACGCTACAG
>JAEHJW020008549.1_pt1 | contig 23246 bp, 19 predicted proteins | sample 9271431 | NCBI WGS metagenome assembly JAEHJW02 | reverse complement strand
CCAGGGCCGTCTGCCGCTTGCCTTTGGCGAGTCCCAGGACATCCCGTCTGGCCGCCGCCCAGTAGCCCGCCATGACCTCCACCGGGGCGATGCCCGAAAGCGCCAGGATCGCCGCGTTCTTGCCCATTTGCGTGATGGCCGCGGCCTTGTAGCCCTTGGTTTCACCTCCGATGGCCCCGAACAGCGCCGGCGCCTCGGCCCGCTCGCTCCCCGTAACCTCCCGGTGGCACCTCCCGCACAGGAGGGCCAGCACCCCCGGCCGGTCGGTCCCGCCGTCGATCCGCCGGACGATGTGGTGAACCTCGGCACCTGTCATTCCGCACCTGACGCACTCCCCGTCCCGCGCCCTGACATAGCCCTTGACGTCGTTGAAGCCCTTCTGCGGACCATCCCCACAGGGAATGCCCTGCAACCTCTGGGTGTCCCAGCGGTTGTCCAGGACGACGATGCGGCTGACGGGCACCATTGCCGCCACCTGTGCCGCCGCCTTCACCGTCGAGTCCACCCGGCTCCCCACCGACGGCGGCAGCCACGATGAAGAAATGACGGTACCCGCGGGAGGCTCCTGGCCCGCGTGCTCCCGGCAAGTGCGGGTTCCCTTCCTGGCGTTCCTCCCGCATGCCCAGCACTTTCCCGGACGGCGGTTGTCGAACCGCGGTTCCCGGTACCGGGTCTTGCGATTCCTGCGCGAACGCCGGAACACCCGCCTCCGGTCCATCTTCTTACGGATGTCCGTGCGCAGGCGCACCTCCCCCTGGAACACGGCCCGCTCCCCGGATTCCGTCCCGGCCACGGCGCCAAGCCCCACCAGGTCAGATCCTGGAGTGACACCCAGCGTCACCGGCTGGAGACCGGGATTCTCGATGTTGTAGGTCAACTGGATCGCGTCGTAACGGACCCACCGGGCCTTGCTCTTGCGGACCAGTTCCCTGGCCCTCGCGGGGTGGCACGGCATCAGGGGACTTCCGTCCCCGTTCAGCACGAAGGCCCGGGGTGTCCCGAGCCTAACTTCGGGTTGCATGTTGGAAGTTACCTCCCTCTCTCGAAATCGGTAGCGGGTTCCCCTCGCCCATGTTGGAGGCCGGTGACTGTCCCGCCGCACCGCCCCTACCCTCGCGGGGCTTTTGACGCGCGGGTTGCGGAGCCCGGAACTGAGGAAGCATTCCGGGGCGCGTTCTTGAACGCTCGCCTCCAACGTAGTCCGCTCGCCCTCGGGGTCCCGGCGGACTCGGGCTGGTCAGTCCGGGCACTTGGGGTTTCATCCCCTCATGCCCACGGCTTCAGCCGTGGGTGGCTGACCGCTGGGCCCGCATCGGCAGCGCCCAGTATAGGGCACCGTCGAGGCCGAGGCGCAGCTGGCCCGCGCCGGGCGTCTCCCCGGTCCCCGACCAGCAGACGGGGCACGCCTCCAGCGCGGCGCACCCCCGCGCGCCGGCCAGCAGATACGCGGTGTTGAACTTCGCGTCCAGCGCTCCGGCGGGAGGATCCCCCACCAGCGGGATGCGCTCCGTGACGGAGCCGACGGCGGGTGCCTCGGCGGTCAGCACCAGGGCGCCGCCGTCCAGCGACACCCCGACGGGGCGCGTCTCCACCGTACGGGCCACCACCATGACCCGCTCCAGCGCCGCCACCAGATCCCCGCCTCCGACCGCGAACTGCACGGGATACTCCTTGTCCAGATAATCCTCCACCGTGGGATAGCCATCCGTGAACCGGCGGGAGCAGACCCCCACCCCACCGGACACCATGCCCACCAGCCGATCATTGGCCACCACCGTCACGAGCTCCTCGTCCTGCCTAGCTGCCTCGTCCAGCACTGGGCGGGGCAGCACCACCTCCAAGTCCGCGATTCCCTCCGGAAGCCCATCCGCGGACGCCATCGCCACCCGCACGCCATCCGACGCGACGAGCACCGCCGTCCCGCCGGTGATCCGCAGCCGCGCGCCGGTGAGCACCGCGCGGGACGGGGACGTGTCGCCCCCAACGGCCAGCAGCGCGTGCCGGGCCATCCCGCGCAGCGTTTCGCCCGGCAGCGCCAGCAGCCGCTCCTCCTCCCCGGGGAACTCGATTTCCGGGAAGTCGTCCAGCTTCATGGCGGCGAGCTCCGCCCGCCCGCTACCGGACGAGATCCCGAGGGCCGGGCCGTCGGCCGCGGCCTCCAGGACCAGCTCTCCGGACAGCAGGGCCACGAGATCGGCCAGGCTCCGGTAGCTCACCAGCGCCCGGCCCCGCCCGTTGGTTTCGGCGGGCACGGCCACCCGCACGGCGGTCTCCAGGTCGGTGGCTGACAAGCGGATCATGCCCTTGGAGGCCTCGATCAGCACTCCCGCCAGGGCCGGGTTTATCGCACCCCTGAACATCACAACCCGGCCCACGCGCCCCAACGCCCGGGCCATATCAGCCTGATTGATGATGATCCTCATTCTGCGCACTCCTTCCGTTGCTTATGCCGACGCCATCCAAGGCCAGCCACGCGCAGTCGTGCGGCTGCGTCCGGGGCGAAGATGGTGTCGAGCATGGTTGGCAATCCAAGTCCGACCCCTTCGGGAACCTCCAACCCGAATCCCAGAATCGACGCTGCTGCGCGGCTGCACTCCGGACACACCAGCTGCATCCCGCTAGGCAGACTATTACTAGCCCCCCCGCAGATTGGGCACACACCAGGAAGGTTCTGCTGATGATACGACTGATTGTCCCTAAAAGGATCCGCCACCCTAGCCGCGCCCCTGAAACTGATCGCAGCGTCAAGCCTTTTGGTGGAACTAGGCCTACCGCCATTTCCGTTCATGATGATCACTTCCTGTCTTGCCGCCGCCGGCCCGGGCCGCCACGGAGGCCAGCATTCCGAGCTTCTTCCGCAGCTCCGGCGGGGCCGGCTCCCGCCCCGAAAGGATCCTCCGCAGTGCCGCAGGCTCCACACCCACCATGCCGGCGGCCCGCTTCACGGTCAGCCCCGCCGCCTGGAGGGCGCCGCTCAGGGCGGTCATGTCCTCGGGAGGGGCGGCCGGGGGCTTTCGGGACCGATTGCGGACGGGGGCCTTCGGCGCCTCCGCGGCGGTTCCGGGCGTCCTCCTCCCCGGCTTGGCCGGCCCCGCGGGCGCCTTCGCCGGGACGGTCCCTCGGGCCGCCGGCTTGGGCGCCTTGGGAGCCATGGCGGCACGGCCCCTCGGCTTGGCGGCCTTCGCCATCGCCCGCCGCGGAATGGGCTTCCTTGCGGGGGCCGCACAATTTTCCGATACTCCCGTACCGCCCCCGCGGGAACGGGGCGCCAGCGGGCTTAAAAACGGCCTCTCCGACGATTGTGGAGGGGCCTCCGTCCTAATCCGGCCTCCCCCGATTCCGCGCCCGGATCCCTTTCCGCCCGGGAGGGTTTTGGCCGCTGGCGGCGCGGCCTTCGGCTTGGCGGCCCTCGCCGCCGCCCGCTCCTTGGCCGCCGCCGCCAGATCCGCCGCCCCCGTGATCGCCGGCAGTCGGCAGCCAAGCGCCCGCTCCAGATCGCGGCGCACCGCGCCGTCCATCCCCGTGGCAGGCCAGGGGCCGTCCATCAGCGCCTCCAGGTAGGGCTGGGCGTACATGGCCGCCACGGACAGCACGTCCAGTGCCTCGTACCATGGATAGTCGGGCCAGCGGCGGAGCACGGCATCCCGGAGCGCCGCGCCGAAGGCCCGCTGCTCCTCCTCTGGGAGGGGCGGAGGAGGGTCAGGCGGATTCCATCCATCCAAGCAATAACTTGCGTCCACTCATCTTCCTCCCAACCGCAGCTCCGAAAATTCCTCACGACCGTGCTCAGCCACCCACAACACCTGGAAGCCAAGCCGGTGGCACAGCCGTATTCCGTCCGGGGGCGTCGCCAGGGCGGTTATCCGCTGATAGCTCTGGAGCAGTGGCATGGCATGCAGCAGCAACATAGCCGCATCCCGCACGGTGGCCGCCGCCAGCACCTGGACATGGGTGCAGGAACTCGCCGGATCGATGTCCCCCGCACCGATGTCCCGCTCCGCAATCCGCCGCGCCGCCAGGTCGTCCACCACGTCCGGGCGCAACGGCGTGTGGTGCAGCACCCCCGCGATGTCCCCGCTCCGGCGCAGCAGCCGAAGCCCGGCCGGGTAGGCCACGTACCACGCCCGGCGCAGCGTGAGCGGCACCACGCCGCGCAGAATGCGCCTCCTCACTAGATGCTGCACGGGAACCAGGTCGGCGGGTCTGGCCACCTCCCATCCATCCCCGCCCAACCCCCCCAGGACCACGTCGGCCACCGAAGCCGTCAGCCCCCGCCGGTCAACACGCCGTTCCCGCTGGTGGTACATGTCGGAATCAGCCCTCGCCACGGCGGCAGCCAGGGGTTCGCCCGGAAGGACTGCGGCGCAGCCCACGGTGGCCGCCACGCCGGATGCCCTGAACACGGCGCCCACAGCACGGGCCACGGCGGAGGGATCGGTGCCGGGACAGACCACGACAAACTCGTCACCGCCCCAGCGCAGCACCAGATCATTGGCGCGGATTGCGGCGCACAGGGCGTGGGCAGCCCGGCGGATGTACTCATCCCCGGCGGCGTGGCCCTGGGTGTCGTTGACCGCCTTCAGTCCATCCAGATCCACGAACAGCACCGTACCCCCGGACGGCAGGGATGTCGGCAGCGCCTCTCTGTTGGGCAGCCCGGTCAAAGGATCCACAGTCATCGGGACTGCCGCCCGCTAACAAAGGATACCAAGGTGCAACTCGCGCGGTTGTGGCCTATCAACACGTATGCTGGGCCGAAGAGATCCACCCGCTCGCACGGGTGGACCACCACCTTGTCGCCTGGGCGCAACGTCAGTGCGTTGGGGTGCCGGTAGGCGTTGACCTCGTACACGGCGCCGCTAGCCAGCCGCAGCACGACACGTCTATCCGCAGTGGCCCCGAACAGGGTTCTGTCGGTGTATACGCGCACAGCGCGCACGGTCCCCGCCACCGGTGGGGCATAAACATTGTGGAGGGTGGCGCTGCCCACCACGAAGATGACGATGGCCACCATCACTAACACGAGGATTATCCAGTATGGATCAATCGATGACAACGACGGCATTGGATCCCTAGCCATGAGAATGCCTCCTTCTACGGCTTTTCAGCCCAACTGTCGCCGACGCCAACCTCTACCTCGATCGGCACAGAATCCACAAACTCGTCCCATGCCCGGATCATGCACTCCCGGAGCGCCGCCGCGGCTGCCTCCGCCTCCGCCTCCGGAACCTCCAGCACCAGCTCGTCGTGTGCCATGGCCACCAATTCCCCCCCGAACCCGCCCAGCCGCTCCCGGACCAGGGCCATCGCCCGCTTGGCGATGTCCGCCCCGGAGCCCTGGTCGGGGGTGTTGCACAACTCGGTCACCGGCATCCGGCCGTCGGGCCACCGGCGCAGCCGGCCGGAGGCCGTGCGGACGAGCCCCGCCGCCCTCGCCTCGGTATCCTGCCGCTCCTGCCATGCCGCCACGCCGGGATAGGCCTCATGGAGGAACTTGCGGATGAACTCCTCGGCCTGGTCCTCGGTCATCTCCACGCCGTAGGACGACTTGGCGTAGGTGACCAGCCCGGACGCCGATATGTGGTATATAATTCCGAAGTTGGCCGACTTCGCCACCTGGCGCTCCGGCTTGGTGACATCCTCCGTCCGCTTGCCCAGCAGCCGCGCCGCCGTGGCCCGGTGGGGATCGAACCCGGCCCGGAACAGCTCCGTCATGGCCCGGTCCCCGGATAGCCAAGCCATGAGGCGCATCTCCATGGCTGAGTAGTCGGCGATCACCAGCCTCCGCCCCGGCGCGGCCCGGTAGCAGCTTCGCCACTCCTTGCCCCTGGGCACTTGCTGGAGGTTCGGCGCTTTGCAGGAGAACCGCCCCACCCCGCGGGGGTTGATCTGGCGGAAGTCCGCGTGGATCCGCCCCGTGGCCGGGTCCACCCGCCCGGCCACCGGATCCACGAAGGCGTTCAGGTTGTGCTCCCGCTCGCGGTAGGCCAGGAAGTCGGCAACCACCGGATGTTTTGCCGCCAGCGGCGCCAGGGTGTCCTCGTCGGTGCTCGCTAGCTCCTCCCCGGTCGCCCGGGCCAGGGCGGCGCGCATTTGGGGGTTGCTGTTCAGGTTGACCTCCGCGTACTCCAACCCGCCGAAGAGGGTCGTCTGGCCCAGGGCCTCCGGAGGCCGCAGCGCCTCCCGCACCCTCTCGGCCAGGGCGTCCCGCTCCGCGCGGAGCCGACCGCCGAGCGCCCCAAGGCGCTCCAGATCAACACGCAGTCCAGCGAACTCCATGTCCGCCGTGGCCGATGCGCACCCATTCTCCACCCACGCGGCCCGTGCGAGGCCGGCCCCCGCCAGCGTCTTGGATTGGGCCATCGCCAGGGGCAGCAGCACCGCGGCGTCCAGGGCGGCGTACCCGAGCTGCGCCGCCGTGAGCGCCCCGGACCAGTCGGACGACTGCTCCGCCTTGTCCATGGCCAGCCCCAGCCGACGCCGCGCGATGGCCTCCAGGCCGAAGCCGCCCTCCACCGGCAACCCGGCCGCCAGAAGCTGCTCCATCAGCATGGTGTCGAACAGCCGCGCCGCCTTGAGATGGCGCCCCCACTCCGGGGACAGCGCCGCCCGCAGCATCTTCAGGTCGTACTTGGCGTTCTGCATGACCACCCACGTCCCGGAATCGGCCAGCAGATCCGCCAGCGGCTCCAGGGATCCGGGCGGGGCGCCGAACGCGTCGAACAGCAGCACCGGGACGCCCGGGAGGGCCAGCTGCACCAGCCGTAGCCGGGCGCGGCGCGGATCCAGGCCCGTGGCCTCCGTGTCGAGGCCGCAGATCCCCGCCGCGCCGGCGAGATACGCACGCCGCGCCAGCTTCTCCGGGTCGGACGTGAGCACGTACCGCGGCTCGGGGAACCCGTCGGACGGGGTGATCCACTCCGGAGGCAGGGGCCACCGTTCGCACGGGGCGTATCCGGATGCGGGGATCGCGGCCGGACGCGCCGGGGCCTCCGCCTCCACGCGCACCGCTTGCGGCGGGATCCCCAGTCTCGCCGCCGCCCACGATGCGACGGCCTCCCGATCCGCCGCCGCCTCCGGCTTCAGGACCAGCGTTACGGTGCGGGCTACCGGATCCGCGGCCACCCGCAGAAGCCCCCCCACCATGGACGCGGGCGGGCGGCCCGCCAAGTCCGCCACCTCGGCAAACACCCGCGCCAAAAGATCCCTGTGGGGGGCCAGCATCCTCCTCGCGGCCGCCTTGGCCGCCTCGGGAAAGCCGTCGTACCGCAGCCGGAGGTACGGGACGCCGCCCGGCCCGATAGCCCACTGAACTTGCGCTCCACGCCCCAGCATCCTGTCCACGGCCAGGGCGGCGGCGGGATCCGCCGCCTCCAGCCTCATGAGGATCTCCACGCCCAGATCCGGCATCATCCGCACCATCCGGCGAGATGCGCGAAGGCGCCCGGATCAGCCGCCCGCGCCGCCGCGAACAGCAACGCCGCCAGAAATGTTCCCGCGATGATCATCAGGATCATCCTGTTGCTTTCATCTTGCATCCATCCGTCCTCCCCGCTCCCACCGAGGCAAGCCCCCACCTGAAGCATTCAGCTTAGGTGGGGGTGATTGCCGACGGGATTGGTAATGTTTCCTGGACCAGGCCGCTGACGGCGCCGCCAATCCCCTCCGTGGGCGGCCCCCACCCCGCCCGCAGACCCCCCTCCACCCGCTGGCGAGCCATTTCCACATACTCAGGGTTCAACTCGATGCCAACGGCGCGGCGGCCAAGCAGCCGCGCCGCCAGCAGCGTCGTGCCCGCGCCGACGAAAGGATCCAACACGACACCGGGAACCCAGGACCGCTCCCCCGAAACACCGCAACCGCAACCGGAGTGCCATCCCATGTGCCGAGTGAGCGTCCCAAACCGCCAATGCCCCACCTTCTGGCCATTGGGACCACCCCGCGCATCGTCGTCCGACCGCCAGGAACCCAAGTCCTCCCGCGCCACGCCGTCCAGCGTGCGCAGACGGCGCACCTCCCGCCGCCAGGGGGAACCGCAAGTCGGACACGCTCGGGGCGGACATCCCAGGCGGATCATGCGGGCCACCAGATCAACCGGAAACGGGGCGAAATGCGCTCCCGCAAAAGGGCGCGTGGCGAACGTCCACACGTCCCGCAGATTTGCGCCCCCATGAGCATAGGCGTCGTCCGACCGCTCCGACCTGTGGGTGCCATACCCCTGTCCTGGCACTATAGGATGCCCCCGCTTGGAGCCCTCCCGCACGAACCCCTTGCCGATATATCGGTACGGCAAACGCTCGGCGTCCTGGTCATACCAATACCCCTTGGATTTCGTTAGCAAAAAGACGTACTCGTGCGCCCTGGTGGGCCTGTCCCGGACACTCTCCGGGAGTGGGTTCGGCTTGCACCAAACTATGTCGCTACGCAGCCACCACCCGTCAGCCTGCAGCGCGAAAGCCACCCGCCAGGGCATGCCGAGCAGGTCCTTCTCCTTGAGTCCCGACGGCATGGGCTTTCTCGACGGGGTGGCGCCCACAGGCGGCATGGACGATTGCAGCGTGGACTGGTCGCGCCCTCCGGTGGTGCCGTTGCCCCCGGTAGTGGGATGCGCGTAGCCGTCACCGAGGTTCAGCCAGCATGTCCCATCTCCGCGCAGCACCCTGCGGATCTCCCGGAATACCTCCACCAGATGCGCCACGTAGAGCTTTGGGGAGGGCTCCTGGCCCAACTCACCCAACCAGGCGCCACAACGGACGCAGGATGCCCCCGCCGTGTGCTTCTGGTGGTTGCCGTCGAATTTCCGCGCCCGATCGCCGCCCCAGGAACGGTCGGTGGTGCGGGACTTCCCCACCGTCACGGGTTCGCGCTCATCGTGCACCTCCTCCCACGATCCCCATTCGTGGATACAGTCGGGATTTCCGCCCCAAACCCGCGGCTCCGTGCCGTACGTACGCAAATGAAAATATGGTGGAGATGTAACAATTGTATGGATATATTCATCAGGTAAAGATTTTAAAACGGTTAGAACATGCCCTTCTATTATTTTAAAGTTATTTGTCATCGCATAAATACTCCTGTTTAATATTGTGCTTGCTATGAATAAAGCTATGGCACTTGGCACAAAGGGTGATTATATTATCAGGATTTAGACGCAATTCCGGGTGTTTTTCCCAAGACCCAATATGGTGATGATGTATGTAATGATGTTTTGTGGGCTTTGTGCCACACCTCTTACATGTCCGATTGTCACGTGCATCTACTATTCTCTCTACCTGCCGCCATTCCGCTAAGCCATATATTCTCTGTCTTTCTGGTGTATTGCCATCCTTGTAGTTGGGATTCTTCTCCCCGCGCATTCCATACATTCCATTTCTACTACCCCTAAGCCAAGGCTTGGGCTTACTCGCTTTTTCTTTGAGGATGCTTCTTGTTTCCTTTGTATGGTGCTTACCTAAAAAAGTAGGGGCGGTGCCATCTTTTAGCATGTAGTTATCATTAATATGCTCGGGTGCTGTTTTAGATAAATTAAAACCTCTGGGCCGCGTTGGAATGCCAAAAGCTTTTAATTTATCATAGATACATTTTGGATCTCGACAGACGATCTTGCCGAGGTCATAAGTCGATAAACCTTCTTCCTCGTATTTTTGTCTTAACCATACCGGATCTAAATGAAGAGCATTATCCATATTTAATCCCTCCAATCGTTGGCCACGCACCGACCCGTCCGGCATGGCCCTCAGCACGTCCAAGACGTGACCACAGCGGATGTCGATGTCAGGCGTAATCACATGATCATCTCCTGCACATCGTCGTTCCCCCAGACGTCCCAGCCCGGCGCTCGCTCGCGGGCGAACAGCTCGATCCTCGGCAGATCACCCATGAGCCGCACGATCCTGTTCCGCACCGCAGGAGGCTTCGCGCTGTGCCGCCCCACCTGGGCCACCACCAGGGACGGCACGTCCCTCGCCACCCGGCGCGGATTGCCGCGAGTAGCCAGCAGGCAGAACTCGGCGTTCGCGCGCGTCCAGTACCCCATGCCGACGTGCCATCCCCCCGAGCGGCGCGTCTTCGCCCAGGCGAAGGCCACGGTCTTGTACTGAAAGCCCCATGCCGCCACAACCTCCAGCGCTTCCGGCAGCATCGGAGACGTGGCCCACAGGAATAGGGCGCAGTCCGCCGCCGCGATGTCCGCCACGGGCAGCGCCTTGATGTCGTTCAAGGCCATCGTCGAATAATGATGGGCATCCCCACGTCCCGACCACGGCTGGCGCCGCCAGCAACTAAACGCCCACGGCGGGTCGGCGTAGATCACGGCGTAGGGGCCTGGGGGCAGGGCGGGCGCGTTCATGGGGCCGTCCCCTCTTCCGCCGCCGCCCCGGTCCCGTCGGCCCGGACGATCGCCAGCACCGCTTTCAAGCCGATCCCACTCAACCTACTGTCCAGTTGATTGAGCAGGAACATCACCACCGAATCCGTGCCCATCCGGGCGGCGATCCGGTTGCCGTCGGGCAGGACGGTCAGGCCCACCGCTTGGTCCAGAATGGGGCGCAGCGGCAGAAGCTGATCCCTGATCATGCGTTCGCCAAGCTCATCAGGAGACATGCGATGTCCTCTCCTTTTCCGGTCTGGAAACTGCGAAACGGGCGAGGGGGGGCTTCCTTCGCGAGGCCGATTTTTCCCCCGCTAAAGGTGTAGCAACAGTAGCAACAGGGATCGCCGTACCATATGTGGTAGCGGCGCGTGCAGTACGGGCTCTACATGCCGATCCTGAACGGGCCAACTACCACATATGGTGGCTCAGGGCCTGTTGCTACTGTTGCTACAAAATCCGGTGACGTAGGGGTGCTTTTATGAGGGGCTTCTATAGGAGTGTATTGGTAGTATATACCAGCCCCCTCTATATATATAGTGATCCTATGTAACAGTAGTAACAGTAGCAACAAAGGGGCTCCGACCCGCTTGTACCAAGGATTTTCGGATGTTGCTACAAGACGAATCCGACCAGGCCCTTATAGCAACAGTAGCAACATTATGGTGCTAATTTGATCCATCCGAGGAAACCAGGCTTCTCAGAGTTTCCAGCTCCTCCTCGGCTGTCGGCGGGGCCACCCCCGCCTCTATGCCGCTGGCTTCCATCCTGAACCGGTACATCCGATCCACTTCCTGCGCCCCGGTGGTCGCATTCCTGTAGCGCACCATGGGGGCGATGTTCCGTCCTTCCTGGGGGTTTGGCAGTAACACCCCCTCTCGCAGCCACGCGATGGACAGCCCGCGAATAGCCCGGTGGTACTCCCTGGCCAACTCCTTGGACAGCCAACTCGCCCGCACCCCCACGAATCCCTCCTCTGGTCGGAACACGCCGACGTAGCCCCCCGCGGGCGCCATCGGGCGTCCCTCCCGGTCCTTGCCTTCTAACCCGGCCAGCCGGTGCGAGTTCATCTGGACCAACCCGCGCACCCGGTCCAGGTATACCTCCCAGTCAGGACGCTGGACCGCCGCGGCCTCATCGACCACGCCGTCCCACACCGACAGGAACCCCTCCCTGGCGGCGGCCAGGATCGCCCCGTCGGCGTCGTAGCCGTGCCGCAGCAGCAGATCCAGCCCCAGTAGCCCCACGCCGGCCAGCTTGGCCTGGCGCCGGAGTATGCCTAGAACATCCCTCGGGGCGTCTGCGGGGATCCTGCTCTGCAGCGCCTCCGCCTCGGCCAGGGCGCGCGCGGCCAGCGCATCCTGCAGTGCTTCCCAGCTGCCGCCGGCCTCTGCGAGCATCCGCTCGATCATCCGCGGACCGCCGTGGCCGTGGTTCGCCGCCAGCTCGCGGGCGACGGCCTCCACCTCCCCCTCCCGCGTCGGGGGGATGAGCGGGGGCACGGTGAGCACCCGCACGCGCGGCCCCTGGCGTGCCTCCGGGGGGAGGCATGTGTCGTTGTTGGCCGCCAGGAGTGCACCGTACAACTGGATCTGGCGCCGCGTTCCCCCCTCCCGGGCGCCCTGCAGCTTGCCGCCCCCGTCGCACAGGGCGGTGATCACCATCTCCATGTTGATGGCGTCCCTTCCTTGCCCGCCCTGCTGGGACATCTGCGCCTCCTGGAACGGCATGGGTAGATCCGACAGGATCTCCATGTAGGTCAATATGGCGAAGGTGGTGCCCCACATGGGCCGGAGCGCCTTGGGCGCCATCCACGGCGCCACGGCTATGATCACGGAGGTCGTCTTGCCCTTCCCCGTCTGGTCGGAGACCGTCTCCGCCACGTACCCCTGGACGTCCAGCACGCCGGCGTCGAACAGCGGCCGCGCCAGGGACGCGCCGGCCGCCGCGCCGAGCATCCACGCGACGCCGGGCCATTTCCCCAGCGCCGCCAGCATGGCAGTGCGCTCCCCCTCCCACGCACCGCGCGGGGAGGTGATGTCCAGGATCCTCCCGGCCCCCTCCCCCAGCGGTTCAAACACCGCGCCGCCGCCGATGGTCCTGCGCCCGTGGACGAAGGCGGGGACATCCCCATGCACATGCCAGCCGCAGCGACGGCTGATGATCTGCGTGTGCGCATCCATCCACTCGGTGTTCTCCGCCTCCAGCTTGGCCAGGTACGTGGCCAGCTGCCGCTCCGCGCCGGGCACCAGGGGCACGCCGTAGTCCGCCAGGCCGGACACCAGCCTCGGGGTGAGGCAGTCCTTCCGCGCGGCCACGTGGGAGCACCACTCGCCGCGCCGGAAGAACACCAGCCGATAGAACTCCCGGCCGGTCTCCGCCTCCACCAGCCGGCCGCCGATGGTGATCGGCGCCGTGGACAGCATCGGCCCCTGCACGGGATCGCCGGACACGCCCTCCGAGACGCCCCACCGGATGCCGTGCGTTCCCGCCGGGAACGCCAGCTCCCGCAGATCCTCGGGCAGCGTGGGCCAGTCCGCCGACTGGAGCCGGCGCGCGGGGGCATCCTCCCCCGGGCGCACCACGGCCAGCCCGCCCCTGCCCCTGACCGCCGGGGGCATGGGGGCGGACGCCGGGGCCCCGGATCCCGCCATCGCCGGAAGCAGTGCCAGGGCCGCGTGCCGCCCCACGCTCCGCAGGAACTCGTTGTCCTCCCGCTCCAGGCGGGCCTGGACGCGCTCCCACGCCGCCCGGGCCTCCTCCGCGCCGGACGGCGCCCCGACGATCTCCCGCACCTCCGCCTCCAGCGCCGCGGCCTCGGGATCGGGCGCCGCCCAGGCCATGGCCGCGGGCGCCCTGGCCCGGCAGTCCCCTAGCTTCGGGCACCGGAACCCGTTCCCGGCCAACCATTCGCATGTGATCGGTCCCCCGTCATCGAGGGCCAGGCGCTCCAGGGCGCCATCGAACATCCGGTCCGTCTCCTCGGGGGTGTACCGGGGGTACGGCCGGGACAGCTCGTGGAACCGCGCGCGTCCCTCGTCGCCCCACGGCGCGAGGTTGCGTGACAGGCCCATCCACAGGTTGTAGCTCAGGGTGGCGGCGTTCTCCCGGCAGTGGGCCAGGAAGTCGCACTGATCCAGCATGGCCGCCATGTCCCCGGGGTCGCCGACGCGGCCTCCGCGGGCGGAGCCTGACCGGCGCTCCTCCTCCGGCCATTCCGCGGCCGCCGCGGCCACCACGTCGGGATCGGCCCGCTCCACGCCGGCCAGGAACGCCAGCTGGTCGGGGTGGGGTGCGGCGGAATCGATATCCAGGAACAGGGAGCCCCCCCGCGCCATGGCGGCCGTCGGCTGCAGCGGCAGGGCGACCAGGTTCCCCATGCCCCCATGCCCGCGCAGCGCCGACTGCGCCGGAAACATCCGGTCGAATCCCGGATCGTCCGCCACCCCGGCGTCCCTCAGCAGCACCCCGCCCATCCGCCTGGCGACGGCGGCCTCCACCGGGGCGGAGAACCAGATCCACACATGGTATCCGCGCCCGGACTGGGACCGCTCCACGTAGGCGGGTATGCCGTGGGCGGCCGCCGCGGCGACCACGGCCGCCGCCTGGGCGAAGGGGTCTCCGGGGGCGTGGTGCGAGTCGAAGTCGGCCACCAGGAGGTTGCAGTTCCTCCCGTCCTCGTTCATGACGTAGGTGCCGAGCACGCACCTCCCTAGGAGGTGCCCCTTGATCATTTCCTCGTCCAGGGGCATGAGCCGGCGCTCATTGCAGTCCCTGCAGGCCTCGCCGCGCCGGCACGTGTTGCGGCGTTTTAGCGCGCACACGGGCGAGTAGCCGCCCCGCCCCCCCTCCGCCACCCACTTCTCCGCGCAAGCGGACCGCCGGCCGGACAGGGCCAGCAGCAAGGCCGCGGCCTTCGTAAGGTCCTCCTTAGAGGCGATCCCGAAAGCTGCCAGGTCATATCTTTGCGGCACCCCATCCCGCCTCCCTGCGCGTGGAATTTTTCCCCCGGCGCCACCGGGGGATAAAAAAAGCGGCGGCCCGGATGGGCCGCCAAATCAGGATGGGGTGGTTGACGCGGACCCCGGAGGGGGCGCGCACAAAAATAATGCAGCCCGGAGGGCCGGGCTGCGCAAGGGGCGGTGAATTGTTAAATTTTAGGGGTCCGTCGGCGTCGTTTTTCTTTTGGCAACCTCTCCAGAGAATACCAAAACCCGCCCGTTGGAGCGAGCATTGCTATCCCAGCAAGACCAGAATATCATGCGCGGCGGCCCGGCGTCAAGCCGGGCGGCGGGATCATCTCACCCGACCAATTCTCAGCTGCCGTTGGTGGGCGTGCCAGGCCAGGAACCGCGGGTTGGTCAGCCACTCGTTGCCGCGCCCGTCGGCCAGGCCGAGCACCGTGGTGGCCAGGAGCCGGTCGCCCTCCCGCGCCAGGCAGACCACCACGGCGCCGATCCTCCACGCTCCCCTTTTGGCGCATATGACCTCCTGGTCGCCGGCGCCCCAGCGCTCCGTTAGATATTCCTCCCCGTTCTGGACTTGGAGCTCAGCGGCCCGCTGGCGCCAGCGGAGGGCCGCATGGTCGGACAGAACTATCCGCATCCCGCCGCCCCCCTTTCGGGCGCCGGCGCCAGGAACGGCAGCAGCCCCTCCATGCTGCGCACCACGCGCATCGGCGGCAGGGCGGCCCGCATCTGCAATCCCCATTGCGTATCATGCAGCCGCCGGTCCAGGATGGCCACCACTCCGCGGTCCCGCTCCGTGCGGATCAGCCTCCCCACGCCCTGCTTCAGCCGGATGACCGCCTCCGGCACGGCCAGATCGGCGAAGGGGGATCCGCCGGACGCCGCCACGAGGTCCGACCGCGCCCGGGCCACCGGATCCGTCGGCACGCCGAACGGCAGCCGGTCCATGATCAGCATCGACAGCGCCCCGCCGGGGACGTCGAGCCCCTCGCGGAACGTGGCCAGGCCGAACAGACAGCTGGATTCGTCCTCCCGGAACGCCCTGGCGAGTTCCGAGGCGCCGCCCTCCCCCTGCGCGAGCAGCCGGAACGGCAGCCGCGGGCGCAGCGCCTGGACCGCGGCGTCCATGCCGGCCCGGGAACTGAACAGCACCAGCGCCCGACCATGGGACAGCAGCAGGAGCCTCCCGATGTGCGGGATGACCGCGGCGCGGAACGCCTCCTGGTCCTTCGGGTCGGGCAGCCCATCGGGGGCGTACAGCGCGGCCTGCTCCCGCCACCGGAAGGGCGACGGCAGCACCAGCTCCCGCCCGCCGGGCGGCAGCCCGAGGCGACGCCGAAGGTGGCCGAACGCCTCCCCCCCGGCGCCGGACGCCAGCGTGGCGCTGACCAGGGCCGCGGGGGCGTCCGTCCATAGCCCCGCGCCGCGCAGCCGCTCCGCCACGGATGCCGGCGTCAGCACGGCCTTGTTGTGGTCGCCCGGGATGTGGGCCACGCCCAACTCCGGGCGTTCGGCGGCGGCGAGGATCCCGATGGCAGCCGCGAGCGCGTTCTCCCCGCGCTTCCGGAGCGCCGCCAGGCGGCAGTCGTCGGGAGTCAGGATCGCCTCGCCCGGAGGCGGCGGCGGAGGCATGGCGCGCACGATCGCCTTCAGCGCGTCCACCACGCGCCCGAGGATTCCCACGGCCGCCGGCAACTCGGACATGGCGGTGCCTCGGACGTCCTTCACCAGGGCGTCCCACGCGTCCAGCTCCCCGCGCGCCGCGCGGGCGAGCCCGCCGTCCCGGGGGATGACCTCCTCCCGCTCCACCCCCGCCACGAACCGCCGCGGCCCGGTCGGCGAGAACTCCATGCCGAAGGCCCTCATGGCGGCCTCCTCGAACCGGTGCGCCTCGTCCAGCACCAGGGCGCTCCGGGGAGGCAGCAGAGCCCCGTCCGGAATGGCCGCAGCCAGGGCCAGGAGGTGGTGGTTCGTGACCACGACGTCGGCCTCGCGGGCGGCGTCCTTGGCGGCGTAGTAGCCGCACTCCCCCCTCTGGGCGTACGGGCACCGGAGGCCGGGGCAGTCGTCCCCGCCGGCCACCCGGGCCCACGCCGCCCCGGGATCGAACGTCAGTTCCTCGCGGTCCCCCGTCGTGGTCTGGTCGGCCCACGCCAGGAGCGCGGCCATTTCGGGATCGTCGGTAGCACCGGTCAGCACCGCCAGGTCGTCCAGTCGGATACGGCACAGGTAGTTGCCCCGGCCTTTGGCCACAGCGGCCCGGAAGTCCCCCAGGATGCGCCGCAGTGCCGGGATGTCCTTGCGCAGCAGCTGTTCCTGCAGCTGGATGGCCGCGGTGCTGATCACCACGGGCGCCCCGGCGTCCCGGGCCTTCGCGACGGCCGGGATGAGGTAGGCGAAGCTCTTGCCGGTGCCGGTCCCGGCCTCGCCCAGCACCGGGGACGCGCCCGGATCCCCGAAGAACGCCCGGGCGATGGCCCACGCCAGCCGATCCTGCGCCGGCCGGGCGGTGAACCCGGGCATGCCCGCCGGCAGTTTCTCGCGGAAGGCCTCGCGGAGCCATGCGGTTATGGTTTCCATTGTGGCACCCCCTGACCAACAAAAAAAAATTCCCGCCAGTGATGGTGGGAATTTCGGTTACAACCCCCTACATAGGGGACCTCATGCTACCCTAAGAGGGGAATTCCTTTGCTTGGCTTGCACCCGCAACATCGCGCAAAGCCGGCGGGTATTCGTTACAACCCCCTACACGGGAGATACTTCATTGCTATCATCGTCATCCTCACGCGCCATCTCTGTAGTGTTACAACCCCCTAGTTACAACCCCCTACAAGAGGGGAATTCCTTTGCTCCCTCTCTAGTTGACTTGGCGGGCCAGCTTGCGTCTTTTTAGCTCCGCGACAATAGCCGCGATTCCCGTCAAGGGAGCAGCCCAAAGGGGTTCTCCGGACATGTACCATGCGCCGTGGCTGGCGGCCAGGAGTGTCTTCAGCAGGGTTTTCCCTATCGCGTTCATAGCCGCTGGGGGGATGGCGTTACCGATCCGCTCCCGGTGGCGTGCCCCGCTTCCGCCTACCAGCTGGAACGGGCGCCCGTCCGGCAAGTGGGTGGGGAAGCTCTGGAGTATTGCCAGTTCGTAAGTCGTGAGGGGGCGATGCCAAGTGCCATCCAGGGAGACGATGACCGGGGGCGGGTCGAGCCGGTCGTCCCAGTCCGGCATTCTGGGATCGGCCACGGCGGCTGCCGTATTATAGACGTCAGCGGATCCGGTGACTGCCCGCGCCGGCTGGCTCCACCGCAGCACTTTAAGGGTATCGTTTCTGTATCTGCGGTACACCCGTGGGTCTGCTACCGCAGCCGCACAGTTGGATCCCCTCACGCTGGCTGACCCTATGACGGTAGTTGACGGCTTGTGCCAATCGAGTACTCGGAAGGAGCCTTTTCGTGGCCTGTAGCCCAGGCGGACATCGGCCACACTCGGAGCTCCGTTCGCCACGTGGGTAGCTCCGGTAATCGTATGGAGGGGATCACTCCACCGGGCCACCCGTAGGTGGGAGAAATGCCTGCCGGCGCTTCGTGGCACCCGACAGTCGGCTATGGACATCGCCCCGCAGCTTGGGGCATTGCCGCCCGTGATCGTGTCCGCCGGACGATCCATCCGCATTACCCGGTACGCGCCGTCGAACCAGCGCCTGTTTCGGGGATCGGCCACCACCGCCGCTCCGCAGGAAGGCGAATGACCGGAGGTGATGGTGCCCACGGGCTGATCGAACGGCACCACGCGGTAGTTGTTCTTGAAATGTGCGCGGACAATGCGGGTTTTGTCCGCAACGTGCTCCAGCGCCCGCCAGTCCTTGCCCGCGGGAATGAGGGCCAAACGGATCCACGTTCGCCACTTGAGCCTCGGCAAGTGGTGCATCGGCCCTCCGGCGGGGTGGTCCGGCATGGGCAGCGGTCCCAGCACCTCTCCACACGCCCGGACGCGGCGCACCGGAGGAGTTCTTGCCCACCAGGGAACTTTCTTCTGGTGGCGAGCCAACAGCAGAAAGCGGTTCCGGTGTTGCGCCAAGCCGCCGATCTGCCCGCAGTCGTGAATGCGGCGGTCGAACACATAGCCGTAGTGGGCCAGGAGGCTTTCCACCTGGGCCAGCATGGCGGCACCCCGTTTGGCGATGCCTGCGACATTTTCCACGAGGATGAACATTGGGGGACTGTCAGGGAATGCCTCCAAACTGAGCCACAGCCCTCGGAGTGTGAGTTGGTTGAGCGTTTGGTACTTTTGCGTTTGGGCTTTGCTGTTTGGTAATAGTGTTGACATCCCTTTGCACGGGGCGCTGAGAATCAGCACGTCTGGGGGTATATCGCCGCAGGCCTTACGGATATCTTCTGGCACGGCCTCACACCAATCCTCCGGCGGTTCATGTCCGCAAAAAGCCTTGTACTGATGGCGATCAAACAGGTCGATGCAGAAAGCTGGGGCTCCTGTAAGGGCGGTGAAGTCCTGGCAAGCCTCTGGGTCGGCGTCGATGCCCGCCAAGACATGAAATCGGCCCCTGATGCCGCGCCATTCCGTTGCGGCTTGTCGCATGCCCTCGGCATCGCCGCCGATCCCACCGAACAAGTGCAGCGTGGTGTAGACCTGTTCGTCGTGAGGAAGCAAGACATCATCTTCTTTCCTGGAGTTTGAACGGTTCGTAGCCCGCGGCGATCAGCATGCCCTCGCGGATTAGCGCCTCGTCGGTGATGCCCAACCCCGCGCGCGCCACGGTCTCCAGGGTCTTGGGCCGGATTTTGCGCTTCCCCGCGGCCACGCGGTAGAGGAACCCGCTGCTCACCCCCGCCCGTTCCGCCGCGATGTAGAGCGGCAGCCGCCGCTTGTGGGCCTGGCGCTGGAGCCATTCGGCTATCGTGGTCACGGCCATGGCGCCCACCTCCCCTCATTGGTTGGCGGGGCGCCGCCAAGTGGAGTCCCCCTCCTTGCGCCCCGCCGATAAAAAAGGCCCGGGCTCATCCGCCGGGGCGCTCCGTGCCGCCGTACCGCTGCCGGTATACGCGCTTCCGGCTCCGGTACTGCCCCTCGAACAAGTCACCGGCATCCACTGAGTCCACCACCAGCGCCCGGTCCTTGCCCGGGTGTGCCCGCATGATCCTGCCGACCCGCTGGGCCACCCGGCCGTCCCCCCGTCCCGCCACGGCCCCCCGAGTCGGACAGGTCAGGAACAGGGTGTCCATGACGGGGATGTCCAGCCCCTCGTCGGCTAGCTGGGTGCCGATCAGGACGGGGAGCCGCCCCGCCCGGGCGCGCGCCAGGATGATCTCCCGCCGGGCCTTCGGCACCCCGCCGTGCAGCGCCTCGGCCTCGACCCCCCGCTCCCGGATCATGCGTTCGAGGGTCGTGCAGTGCTCCACCCGCTCGGAGAGCACCAGGCAATGCCGCCCGGCGAGGGCGGCGTCGGCCACCCTGCGGGCGATCAGGGCGTTGCGCTCGGGCAGCCGGGTCAGCTGGGTCACGGCCGCCGACCAGTCCACGGCGGGGTCGGCCTCGGGGGCCATCCCGGTGCGCACCGCCTCGTACTCCAGGGGGGGCGGGGCCAGCTCGTTCCCGGGATCCTCAGCCAAGCGCCATAGCACCGGGCCGAACGTGAGGTACACCACGGCCGTCAGCCCGTCCCGCCGATCCGGCGTAGCGGACAGGCCGAAGCGGTACTCGGCAGGGAACTGCCCCACGACGCCCGCAAACGTGCTCGCTGGCGCGTGTTGGCACTCGTCCAGGATCAGCACCCCCACGCCGGGCGTCAGATCGCCCAAGTCCCCGTTGGCCAGCGACTGGACCATGCCGACGGTCATCACCCTGCCCGGGCGGTCCCGCCCACCGCCGATGACGCCCAGGTCGTCCCCGGTCAGCCCGAGGACCGCCGCGGCCCGGTCGGCCGCCTGGCGCAGCAGATCCTTGGTGTGGCACAGCCACAGGGTCGGCCCCCCCAGGGCGGCGGCGATGCCCATGCCGATCTCGGTCTTGCCGGCGCCGCAGGGGGCCACCAGCACGCCCTGCTTCTTTGCGATGGCTGTAGCCACGGCCTCCGCCTGGTAGGTCCGCAGATCCCTGACGGGCCGGAGCGGGGGCAGGGACGGGCGCGTCCGCTTGTCGATCAGTTCCCACTCCAGCCCGCATCCCCGCATCGCGTCGTGCAACTGGAGGGCGTACCCCCGGGGCATCAGTAGCCAACCGCCCCGCTCCTCATACAGGGCGATGTGCTCCGGCGTGTAGTACGTCGGGCGGCGCAGCCGCAGCATGCGCTCATATTCCGGGTTCCTGATCGTCAATTGGCGCACGATCCTGTCGATCAGCTCCGGCGGCGCCTCCTCCTTGCGGATGGCCAGCCGGGGACCCATCCAGACACGCATCTCGTCACCTTCTCTCCTACCCATCGGGGCAAAAAAAAGGCCCGGTCGGCATCGACCGGGCCTCGGGGGGATGGGTCGCGGTGGCGGGGGGATGCTAGAACGGCAGCGGATCCTCCGCGTTTGTATCTTCTCCGGCCGCCAGCGCGGCGGCGGCCTCGGCGTCGGGAAGCCGCCGCTGGATCCACACGTTCGTGAACCCGTTGGCGTACTTCACCTCCACCTCGATCACCGCGCCCACAAGCTGCTCCACCTTGCCGACTTCCTTCATGGACTCGATCCCGCAGCCGGCCCGGTGGAGGTCGGACTTCAGGAACCGCACGTTGTCGGCGCTCGTGACGATGTTCCGCTTGGTCACCACCTTGCCGGCGTACGGGCCGGCCAACACGCGGAGGTGCCACTCCACCTTTGGATTCTTCGTCGTCTTCGTGGTCCCGATCTTCATGTCCTGGATCTCCACGGTGTACCGCCCGTCCGGCACGGCGACGCTGGAGTCGGCGGGCGCGGTCTTGAAGCTCTCGTCGAACGCGTCGAACGCGGCCTGGTCCTCCTTGGATATCTCCATTGCTCCAACCTCCTAAACTTTTTTTGGATCCCCCCATAAGGAAGCCCCGGGGCGGGGTGGCCCCGGGGCTTGTGCGTTCAGAACGGGGCAGGCTCGCCGTCGGGCAGGGCCGCCCCCCAGCAGAGGTGGTGCCACGCGCACTGGCCGACGCTGTACCGGCTCCGCCACCCGCAGGGGAACTTGTCCGGGACGGCTTCCGGAGGCCTCGGCGGCAGCTCGCCGGCGGCGGCCAGGGCCGCGATCCGGTCCAGCTCCTCCTCGATCCCGCGGCCCGTATCCGGATCGTAGGGCACGTGGTAGGAGCGCCACGCCAGCCCCCCGCCGCCGCGGAGCTGGTAGATGATCTCCCCGTCCAGCGCCCGCCCCTCCTCCCGGTCGCGAAAGAAGTGCAGGTAGCTCTGTAGCTGGAGCAGGTGGCCCTCCTTGGGCAGCCCGAACCTCTCGGCCGCCTCGGAGGTGGACTTCACCTCCACGATCCGACGCATGGGGACAATGTAAATGTCGATGTGGCCGACGCCATACTTGTGCTTTACCAGTGCCTGGGTATCCAGCGCACCCGCCCCCAGCATCTCCTTCAGGCGGGCGACCACGTAGCTCTCCCACCAGTGGCCGGCCTCCAGGATGGCCGCGGTGGCCAGATCCTCCTCGTCCCGCGGGGCTCCCGGCAGCCCCATAGCCCGGGCCACCCGCATCCGGGGGCATGCGCCGGACTCGCTGAGCCGAATTTCGTGAGGGTTGAATTTCGGCCCCTCCCGGGGGCGGATCACCTCCTCCAGCCGCGCCCGGATGGCCTCGTCGGTGTAGAGCCGTTCAGGATTAGGCATCGGCCGGCGCTCCCTGCGGGTCGGCCGGCGCCTCCGGGGCGCCCGCGGAACCGCCGACGATGCCCCGCGCGCGGTCCAGCTGGCGCCGGATGTCCTCCGGCTCGGTCTGCCGCAGGAACTCCGCCATGGCCTGGATCTGCTGTTCGGTGGCCACCAGGAGTGGAACTTGCCGGAAGGCCCGCATCATTACGTCCAGGTCGTCCACGGCGACGCCCTTGGACTCGGCGAGATTCTGGATCCCGGCCAGGGGGCTGGTGGCCTCCATGGTCTCCTCGATGGCCTCCTCCTCCCCTTGGAGCTGCGCCTCCTGCTCCCCCCGGCCCGGCGCCCGGTCGAGCAGGAACGACAGGTTCTCCCGGAACCATGAGTTGGGCGGGGTGTAGTCCGGGTTGGGGATCTCCCTGGGCAGCGCGGCTCCCCGGGCCTTGTGGACCACCACCATGCGGGATCCGTTGGGGGTGATCCGGCACTCGAAGACGAAGTCCACGTAGTACGGGGCCTCCTTGTTGAGCGACGGCTTGTCCCTGCCGGTCTTCACCAGTCTGGTCTTGGCCCCGTCCTTCTCCTCCCTATACTCCTCGCCGGCCCGGGCGATCAGGATCACGTTGACCGGCAGGTTGACGACGCTGACCAGGAAGTCGTTGGCCTGCCGCTTGAGGATGTTCCAGTCCTTGAACTGAAAGTCGCTGGCCTCCACCGTCCGGTCGATGGCCCGGTTCCGGTCCAGGACCTCCTGCCTGGCGAGCTGCAGCTGCTCCCAGAACAGGGTATATGGATCCACGATGATGGTCTGAATCTCACCAGACCTTATGAGGGGTTCAGCCTCCCTCAGCGCGGTCCGGAGCCCCTTCCAGCTCCGGGTCTTGTGGATCAGCGCCTCCGGATACGTCTCGGCGAGCATGTCCGCGCCGCCCTCCCCGTCGATCAGGAGGGGCTTGGGCAGCCCAAGGGCAAGGTACGTCTTCCCGGAACCCCACTGGCCATAGATCAGCACCTTCAGGTGCTTCCGGAGGGTTCCCAGCGTCTGGAACGGCATTTCGACCAACCTCCTTTTTGTTTCCCACAAAAAAAAAGCCGCCCCATGGGGGGCGGCCTCGGTGGTGGCAGTTGTGGCGGTA
>JAEHJW020008755.1_pt1 | contig 23274 bp, 40 predicted proteins | sample 9271431 | NCBI WGS metagenome assembly JAEHJW02 | reverse complement strand
ATGAGCGCCGTGTTCGGGGATGCCTTCTGGTCTGGCCGCGTGCAGCGGTTGTCATCAGCGACTGGCCTGCGCCCTTCCCCAGACCGCCACAGCAACTTTTCCGAGTTCATGGCACTGCTGGACAGCCATGTGAAAGCTGACCTCTATGGCCTCCAGGTAAATGACATCGTGCATTACCGGTTCCCTCATGAAGCTGCCGAGGATGCCCGCTACAGGGTGGTCTCGGTTACGCCCTATCTCATCACCGTCAGCGACAACTGCGGACACCAGATTCGATTCTATGGCGTTGGAAGCCATGCGCCCGGGCGCTGGGTCGGTGATGACTTCCACAGTGCAAATCGTCTACAGCGCGGTCTGGGGGGCAGTCATGGGTAATGTGCTCGGCTACATCCGGCGCGCAAATGGGACCCGCATGCGCATTCAGGCCATGGAGCATGGCGAGATCGGTCTCCTCCACATCAGCGGTGCCGTGGTGGATTTCTACGCCACCCCCAAGCAACTCCACCGCCGTGGGTACCGCATTCTGCGGGCAACGCCCGCCGTCTGGCAGTTATGGGGTCAAGCCATCTATGGGGAGTCGCTATGAAACAGCACGCGCTACAGATTGCATTGGACTGCCGCAAGGCTCGGGTGCTGGAGATCCAGCGTGCCGTGGAGGATCTGGCCAAGCGTCTTGGATGCCTGGCCTACCACCACGGTGATGGGGTGATTATTCTGCGGGATACCGATGAAACAGCGGAGGTCGTCCCTCTGCAAGTCCGCGCATTAAAGGAAAATGCTTGTAAAATGGTTTAACCTATCTAGGTAAAACAAGGAGAAAGGCATGTTAACCAAGCGCAGCGGGACCGACGAATTAGCGTGGGATCAACAGAAACGGCATGAGTTGATCCGGGTGTTGTCGGATAACCAACGACTGGCCGAGCGACTGATTGTAGACACCTCTGCGGGTCGGTGGCATGTGGCGCTGACGGCTTTACGGCGCGGCTTTGGAGAGGGGAAACCGGGTCAAGCGCTTGCACGGTTTATTTCCGGGATGGTCGGCAGCGTGGATAACGCTTATACGGATTTCCTTGAAGACATCAAAGTGGCTGGCCATGAAAGGAACGTGCTGGTGTCCTGGGCTTTCGACAAGGAATCCCTGAAACGAGAGTTGGCGCTGGTGCGCAACTGCCTCGATCACGCGGGGATTCTGGATGAAACCGCCTTCAAAGATGTGCATCTGAGCGGGAGCGTGGACGTGGAAGCGATTGGGGCGAAGGTCAGTTATGACAACGCCAAACACGAATTGGGTGTGGGGCTGCACGTCAAACTTGGCAATATGCTGAAAGCGATTGGCATCAATGTGGGCGGGGAACTGGAAGCCGACTGGAAAACCGTTTTGCCACATCGTGATTCCCGGGAGAATCTGCTGGCGGCGATCATCTCCATTGAGTCGCAGTCTGGCCCGGCCGATGTGACCTGCCGGAATGTCATCGAAACGAAACGTCACATGTCCATGTTAGGGAAAGAGGGGAATCCGATTGCTCTGAAGGTCATCGTTGAGGAGCAAATTCCGGCGATGAAGAAATATCTCTTGTCGGTTCTGGACAGTATAGAACCGGAAATCCGCCGCGCGGTGGACTCAACGGGGTATGCTGGTGACGAACTGTACTACGTCCTTTTCAAGGGGGCCGTTAATTCGGTGCTCACGGGCAATTATGAAGGCGCATTTTCAGCGGTGAGCATGTTTGAAAGTGCCTACATGCCCATTCAGCGTGCCGTAGGCCCCAATGTGTACCTGATGGCCGGCGCATTATACATGCTGGCTGAAGTGGATACCCTGGAGCGTGAGGGAGCCAACCTACGGCTGAACCAGGAAAATGTGCATCAGGCACAAGAGATGGGGGTTCCGGCACCGGTGACTCCCGCGCATCCGCGTCCAGGGATGAGGAGGTAACATGCACGGATTTGGTGTCCGCTCAAGCGGTGATGAGGTGTGCCATGCCCGGCCAGAATAGTGAAACCGACGCTGCGCTGGTCCGCCTCAACAAGGCCGCCGTCGCCTTTATCGGTCTTCTGAAAGCGGAAATGCCAGGAGACGTGGGTGGGCCGCGTCATGATGTGCAGATTTACGTTCCTATCACCATCACCGGTACCGACATTCGGATTTTACTGGAAAGTGGCCCTCGCACTGCGGAGATCAACCACTTTATGGAGGAGTCCCGCCGCGCTGGCCGATACACAGGGTTGGATAAACAAGGTCCGTCAGAGGCGATCCGGGCGGCGGTGTCCTACCTGCTGGAGTATGCGGATACGCTCCGGGAGCGGCACTTAATGGAGTCCGGGGTATGGAACAAGGCGTTCACCGAAGAACGGTATAACGATCTTCGAGAACTCGCTTTCGCGCTAGGCAGCAACTTGATTGCGACTACAGAGGAATAATTCCGCATGAAGTTCCAGAATTTTCCCAATGTGGGTATAAAAAAGCCCCCACTATGGTTCCTGGTAGGTATCCCCATCGTCGCTTTGGTGATCTATATCGCACAGCAGCGGGGTGGCGACGGCTATGAGTACCGCCTCCATTCCGCCAGTGCCGGTGGTTGGCCGGTCAATACGATGGGGTACCGTCTGCACGGCGGGCCTGGCATGTGGAACATCTCCAACCGTTCCGGCAATCGCGTGGTCGTCGCCTTCGGCAAGGTGCATACGGCCAGCGGCTATCTCGCCGATGCCTGCCGTTTGAAGTCGGGGGACAGGGAGACCTGGCAGTGGGTCACGGGCAAGCATCATCAGGACGCCCAAACACAGGTAGGGCAGTGTCAGATTGACTTGATCCGGGTGGCGGCAGCGCCGTCTGCTCCGGCAAATTGATAAAGGCGACGCAAAGGAGGCAGCATGAACCGCAAGGCAACGGCATCCCCAACGCTACCGAGTAGCACAGAGGCAATCTCGCCGCAACCGGCTCCACCCAAGCGCGCTGACATTTATATGCAGAGCCGTGAGGTGGTGCGGGGCGCAGGCTTTATCAGCACCGAGCAGTACCTGCGAGCCAAGATCAGAGCCTTTCGCCGCCGCTCCCTTCACTGAATCAAGCCACCCCTGCCGCTAAAAATCAATTTTCACCGAAAGCATAGGAGACCAAAATGGTTGGCGTCATCACTAAATTGTCCACGACAGACACTTATCCGGGCAGGATCATTAAGTATGTCTTGGGCATAGTCTCCGTCCAGAACAATACGATCTATGGTGAATGCAGCGCTAACCGGCAGTTGGAAGAAACGCTGGATAGGTTGACCGCCCAGGTGCGGGCGAAAGGCGGGGATGGGGCCATCGGCATACGGTTTGTACCGATCCAGAACCCCGATCACCAGGATGTCATGTCGTTAATCGCCTACGGTACGGCGGTCGTTTTCGAGGATTGATGACTGTGTATAAGGAATGGCGCCATGCAAAGGGGAAGAATAATGAATAACTACCGCGAAGTCCGCCATTTCCATCTGTTCTGCGGCTTAGGTGGCGGTGCTGCCGGCTTCAACCGCGGGCAGGCTCGCGTCGGCTCCATATAAAATAATCACCGTCGATGGAGCCAGAGTCATGTTCGGACTGCCTCCAATCCAGACCGCTATACCGCCATGGAGCAAGAAAATGGCGGCGATTATTCGCCGCGTCCTATTTAAGACGGGAGAGTGCCGAATGATTGCCAAGTGCATTGAGTGCGGCTGCGACGACCTGCACGCCTGCGAGTCGGGATGCTGCTGGGTCAGGCTGGACCGAGCGGCGGGCCTTGGCGTGTGCAGCGAGTGTGCGCATCGGGTGTCCGGCTGGGATGCCGGAGACAGGACCCTGGGCGAAGAACATGAGTTTCTCAGTGAGTTAGAAGGGGATTAGTATGGAAATCGTTCATCCGCTTTTTCAGCATCACCCAATCATTCAAGACGCCTTGGTGTTTGCCATGTTCTTAGGTCTGGCGGTATTTGGCGCAGCGTTTGTTACGCACGATCTTTTCGATTCCAAAAAAGATGAAGCAGAGCGGAAGAAAGATGAAGAGTAAAAGATTCGGCCTGGTCGGTCTGGGGCTTGGGTTTGGGGGGCTGTTGGCGATGCTGATTATAGGTGCATTCTTATGGTTGGTATTTGCGGAGGTGCGGGATTCCTGGCGCAACCACGGGTAACGCTTATTGGCGCAGGATTGGAAGAAGAAACGGCATATTGAATTGGTGATCACTACCTCACGGCGGCCCATTACGGCGTTGTGCCCTGGGCAGATGCCTGTGGGGCGGTATCGGCGGCAGCAGGGCATGATAACGGCAAGTGGAGCGTGGCGGACCCGCGCGCTTCCTGTTTTTTGACCGGGAATGAGACAAATGAGGCGGGCGAAATGCCCGATCAGAACACCAAGCTGGTGGCTATCATTCGCGCTCTGGACAACACCTGGCACCGCCCATTCACGACGCTTGAGCTGGCGGCCCTGCAAGGGCTGGTGGACCCCAAAGAGCATCTGGAGTTGGAAGGACTCAGCGATTCGGCCTGGCGCGAAAGGATAGGGAACGCGGTACCTCCACCAGCGGCCCAGGCTATCGCCGGTGTGATGGGGCAAACGCTCCTGCTGGCGTGGTCCGGAGAGACGTTCATGCTCAACGCCATGCCCATCTGGGTGCAGCCGGTGGTTGTTGCGTTGAGCGTGGTTGGAGGAGTGGCATGAATAGACCTAACACAAACAACAAAAAAGATCAGATTGAAATCGACGACCAAACCGCAGAGGACCCTACTGCACTGGCCACGCAAAACCAGGGGCGAGTCGGGCACGTTTGCCCATTTCTCTCCAGAGAGCATATCCAGCGCGGCCTTCAAACCGGCAAGTATACCATGACAGGAATTGGCCTGGAACGGCGGTGCACCCGCTGCAAGGAATACTGGCCGGCTGATACGGAGTTCTTTTATTTCCAGCCATCGGCCTGTGGCGGTTTGAATTGTTATTGTCACGACTGTTACCGGTCGGTAACAGGAAGGCAGCCAGGGCAATGTCGGAACATACGCCAGGAAGAAATGGCGTAAAGCACAACTCGCTACTACCACTAAGGGAGTTAATCATGACAGCTACAGAAGACTGCAATCAAACCGAACTGGAAGCAGGTAATGAAGAAATGGGTGAACCTGGTTCTGGTAATGGGAGGAAAGTCGTTATGAATGAAGAGATGCCTATCCCATCTGGCAGCTTGGTGGTTGATGACTTGGCAAGCGACCTGACAATGTTGTCCTCTCAGATACGCGAGGCAGGGCGGGGGGAAGGTGCTTTGCCGAATCCATGGCACATAGAGGACTGGCTTGTGCGATATAGTCAGTATTATGCGGATCTGAGAAATAAAGCATGAGCACCCTATCCAGCGACATTCGGGTGCTACACAGTGAGGCCCAGTTCAAACGGTGGGCTAGGGAAGGCGGCTTTGAGGGATTCCTTCGCACCCCGCCAGAAGATGCTGAAGCATTTGGGATGGATCGAAAAGAGTTGCGGGAGCGCAAAAGACAATGGTACGCAAACCATTGCTCCCAAAGCATACCCATGCCTGGGGTTCTCTGCTCTGGTCAGTTTTTGTTATGAAGAGACGAAGCCGGGTTATCTCTACCTTGAGGATCTGCGGGCCTTTCTCGCGGCAATGGAGACAGAGTGAGGATGCCGCGATGCGAATAGCCATAGACGCGGACCAGGTGCTTTTCGACTTCGATGGCGCCTGGCGCACGACCGCCGAAACGGTGCTGAACCGGGAATTGCCCAAGAGGAACGAGAGTTATCACCTGATGGCTCGGTATAGCCTTTCCATGGCGGAATATCACCAGTGCTGGGCGATGTTTCACGCGCTTGAGATGTGGCGGCATTGTCCGGCGATCCCGGACGCTCTTGATGCGGTGCATGGCTGGCTCGATATGGGGCATGAGGTATTCGTGATTTCCGCTGTGGATACCCCAGCCCGAAAATTGCGGCAGCAAGCGATGGACGATTTGGGCTTGCGTCGGGCCAGTCTGGTGGCTGTCGGGTCCAAAGGGGGCAAGTATCACGCCCTCAAGGGTTTGAGGCCAGTTTTCTTTGCTGATGATTTGTGGAAGCACTGTCAGGAAGCTATAGATGCTGGTGTACCCCATGTGGTTCGGGTTTCCGGAGGGCACGATGGTGATGGCGCGAAGATAGCGGGAGTTATGGAAGTCGATAGCTTGGAGGAGGTGCGGCATGACCGATTCGACAGAGTGTTTGCAGCGCGTTAAGGATGCGCTCGCTGATGAGCCGCTTACGGCCCAGGAAATCGCTGAAAAGGCGGGGGGCACAGTTGCCATGATTCGTCTAGCCTTGGGTACTCTGGAGCATAATGGCCAGGCTATCAGTATGGGCGCCCGTCCTATACGATATTGCCGCCCTAAAATGCCTAAAAAAATCGAGCGTGGCGAATATACCGGTGAGCCAAGACCGTATCTTCGGCCAGGCAGTTACACACCACCAGCGCGTCCAAAGATAACGCTCGCTGGCACAGATATCGAGAACCTATCGGAGATAGATGGATGAGCAACCACATGATGGACCCTGAACAGCGGATGGCCTACTGGCGTACCCTCCAAAAGCAGCGCTTTAACCCGCAGATGGCGGAGCACCAGTTCGATGAGTTGCAGGCCGCACTCCGCGATGCCCTGCATGAATTGCAGGAAGAAAAAACACCACAGACAACCCTCCCGTTCCCGACATCTCTTGCGGCGTTTCTGTCCAGATTTTTTTATGTACTCAACCCAAATGGAGACGACCACGTGCTGATACGCACTGGAGAGTTCTTTTGCAACGGCGAGGAAATGTTGCTCATGGCATCCAAAGAATCCAGCGGGATGATTTACGTTCATGACGACGCACACAGCATAGACATCATGCGGGATGCCAATACGGACATAGATGCACCACGTATCTCCGATAAACTGACCGCGATGGCCGCGTTGCACGGTTCTCATTATGATCCAGTGACGCACCAGATCAGTGTACGCTCGCAACGATCAACCGCCGAAGATAAGGTGAAACGCCTGATCAAAGCCGCTCAACATATAGCGGAAACCAATGCGTTTGGCCTGTAAACCACACCGCCATGACGTTTGAGGACCGAAAAGTGCGGGAAGAAGGGGAGGTGGAACGGGCCAGCATCCGGGCAGAATGTCGTCTCCGCGACCTGGAAGAAACGGCAATCCGAATCAGGGTCAGCTTGCGCCAGCTCGCGCAGAAGGCGGCGAACAACCGTTTGCCGACCTGGTATATCGACGAGATCGCCCAGATCGCCGACGAGATCACCTGGACGCCGTGAGGACGGCTGAAAATAATTTTCTCAGAACAAAGGAAAAAACAATCTGGCGGTAATAACCCTATCAATGCCACACAAAAACCGGGGCAGCGGTGTTCGTCGCACATGATCGACGGGCAAAGAAAAAGGCTGGAAGCCAAGGCTCCAGCCAAAATTGAATGCGATAGGGAACAATTATATGTCAATCTGGAGACCTTTTGCAAATGTCCTTGAACCTTTCAATGTTCCCCCGCGTGGGCCGCTATGCGGAGGACAATAACATGGGATACATGATCGAAGACGAGGAACATGACGCCCTCGAACAGGCGCCGTTCGATGCCCGCTGGATGTATATGTCGCTGCGTAAAAAAATGGACTTTGCGACGGGCATTGTCGGCGGTCCCAAGCGGCGTATCTCGTGGGCCGAGGTGGCCGGGATGGTGGCGCTGGAGCATCAGCAGGGCCGCAAGGCGATTCCCGCCGATGTGAGCCGCGCCCGTCGCCTCATGGCCTCCCTGGAGAAGTGTGGAGCCGTGGAACGTCACACCAGCCTCAAGGATCGTTATCTGGTGCTCTATCTGCCTCTGGCCCGCTCTGACAATTCCGAAGCCGCCAAGCGCCAGGAGCAGAGCTATCAGGCCGCCCTCGCCGAAGCGGTGGAGGAGACCCAGAACTGTGTCGGCATGGACATCTACCGCGCCCGCCGCTCAGTGACAGCGGGAACGGCTGACACCACGATGCAGATGACCCAACCTGCACCCACGGCACAGCTCAGCCCCGGACAATTCGCCGCGGACGTCGCTCGTGAGGCAGAGATCAGTGCCGTCGGGTCGCATGAGCCGTCCTTCCCGTCCAGCGCATCCAAAACCGCACACGGTTCCGGCCCCTCCGTGCTGGGCCATTCAGTCGCAACTGACATGCCGGCAGGCATAGAGGGTAATATCAGCCATCGCAGGGGCTTGGTACTTGCGACTGAGCAAATGGGTTTGACGCCCGCGAGCGAAGTCCGACAGACCTCCGACAGACCCGTCCCGGAGAAGTCCGACAGACCAATTGACCATGTAAGTTACTGTCTTAATGACGAAATCATGACGGCTTGCGAGGAAGTCCGACAGACCACCGACAGACCCGTCCCGTCGAAGTCCGACAGACATGTAACTAATCCGTTTACTCCGAACCTATATATAAACCTAGATATACCAACAGCGCGCGAGCCCGCACCTGCGTACATACACGCGGGCGCGGCTAGTGTTGTCACGGCGTCTGTCCATCAGCCAGAGCGCCCTGCGGGCGGCGTATGCCCTGCGAGGATTCGGGGAGCCGTGCAGAACACGTTGCCAAACCCACAGCCCGCAGCGGCCCCGGCCCGATCCATGGTCAGCCTTGCAGGCGGCGTCAACCCCAAGACCTGCCAGCCGGCACCGCCTGAAGTGCCCCAGAGCCGGGTACGCCAGAACCTCGACAGCCGCCTGGTGACGGTCGCGGTGGATGACGACAGCGGGGTTTCGGTGCAGGTGTCTCCAGCCTTTGCGGCGAAGCATCCGGACCGTCTCCGGGAGTTGCAGGAGATTTTTACGGCCTGTGCGGCGGGGGTGGCACCACCCGAGTTTGAGCCGCTTCCCGCAGATTTGACCGCTGGGCTCAGCGATGGGCACGAAAGGGGGCTCCAATGAGCGCCGCTGGTCAGTTTCCGGCCACCAGCGGCGGCCGCAACGCACCGGGTAGCGTCTTGCTGGCGGGTTTTCTCTCCCGGCATGGACTCGATACGGTGGCTGTCACCGACCTCGATCCGGAGCACCGCTCCTGCCCGGCGCACGGACGCTACCGGGTGGCGGTGCGAAATCCTGAAAACGGGGCCTTGCAAGCTTATCCGCGGCAGGACTGCCCACAGTGCCGGGGTGAGCGGCTCATGGCGGAGCACCTCGCCGATGCGCCGAAACGCTACCGCAAAGCCAGTCTGGACAGTTTCCGGACGGATCTGGCAGGGCGGGGCGAGGTTCTCGCCACGGCCTGCCGTTTGGCCGACTGGCTGCGCCGTGATGGCAGCCTGACCGCGATCCTCCACGGCGCTCCGGGTACCGGCAAAACGCATCTGGGTTACGCCCTGTGCCGGGTCTTTGCCCACGCCGGACAAAACGCTCTGCTGCAATCCGCGCAGAAGATCCTCGCCGAGATTCGTGCAACCTGGAATCCCGCCTCCCGGGAGCGTCAGGAGCAGGTCATTACCCGCTTCGCCGCCCTCGATCTCCTGGTCATCGACGAGCCCGACAAGGTGCATTGGTCGGAAAACACCCGGCAGTTGTTCTTCGCCATCCTGGACCAGCGCTATGCGCAGGCCTTGCCGACCGTGGTACTGACCAACGCCACGACGGCGACCCTTTCCAGTCTCACCCAAACCCCCATCTGGGACCGCTTGCGGGAGCACCTGCTGGTCCTCGATTGCGGTGAGCAGAGCTACCGCGCGCAAGGGGCGATAACGCCACCGGCAACAGGGCCTGTACCGCCCGCAAGGCCGGTGTTGTCCGCAGAACTGCCGCCTGCAAGGCCCGTAGAAGGCTCTGGACTGGTGCCTGTACCCGTGATCACCGAAGATAACCCAGAGCCGGTCCTGGAGGCCCTCAGCGCGATTATCGTCTGCGGGGCGGTAGCCCTGTCGGAATCCGAAAGCCCGGCTCACCCATCCCATTCACACCAGGAGGAAAACCCCCATGCCACAAGTATCCATCGGCGATGTCGAGACGCCGAACGACTGTCTCCCGGAGCTGGAGCAGGTATTCATGAGTTGGGCACAGCAGTACCTGACGCTGGCCTGCAAGATGCCGGAAGGATTCACCGTGACCAGCGGACGCTACGAGCACGAGCTCGGCAGTTTCGCCGAGTTCAAACTGGAGTTCCCGGAAGGCGCGGACCCCGATCCGTGGCAGAGCTTGTGCGAGAACGCTCTGAACACCTTCAGCATGGAGATGCCTTTTCATGCGCTGGAGCGGCAGTTGAAGGAAAACTGGCGGGAGTTCAAAGCGCAGAACGACCCGGAATACGACCCGGAGCTAGACGAGGACTTGATGGATTGATGCTACATATAGTATGTTCTATAAATGAACAATACTATAGGAGCATGCCGCATGTTCAGCTTAGACCAGCAGACTTTCCCCACGAACGAAGACGGTTTGCACAAGCTCTACGATCCCGAGCGGTTTGCGAAAGCCCTTGCCGAGCTTGTCCAGGTGATGCAGCCCAACCGGGTGGAACCGGTGAAGGCGATGGCGATGGCTCTGGAACAGCGCGGCCCGTATCGGCTCCTGTCGCCCTTGTTGACCCGTCCGTGGATGGACATCCGCGACCTGCTGGAGGGCAACTATCCGCATTTCGCGGAGGTGATCGAGCCGGTCAAGCAGGCCTGGCATCTGGCGTATCACAGTCATACCGCGTTTTCTTTGTCGCCCCTGCTGTTGCTGGGGGAGCCCGGTATTGGCAAGACCCATTTCACCGCCCAACTGGCGAAGTGTATCAATCTGCAGTATCTCATGCGCTCCATGGCCACCCTCTCCGCAGGCTTTGTGCTTTCGGGCATGGACGCCCGCTGGGAGGATGCGCGACCGGGGATGATTTTCACCCAGTTGATGCACGGCGACACGGCCAATCCGCTGGTGGTGTTGGACGAAATCGACAAGGCAGCGAGAGACCGCAATCACGACCCGCTGGGACCCCTGTACGGGTTGCTGGAAAGCGAGACCGCACGCGCCTTCGCCGACGAGTACCTGCCGGTACCGCTCGATGCCAGCCGTATCAACTGGATCGCTACCGCCAATCGGATTGAGGATATCCCCGAACCCATCGTCTCCAGAATGCGCGTGATCGAAGTGCCCAAGCCCGACTATCCGGCGCGCGTGCGTATCGCCTATCGCCTGTATGCCGCGATGCTCAAGGAACGGCTCTGGGGCAAGGTCTTCTCACGCACCTTGCCGCAAGACGTGGCGGAGCGCCTGGCGGAGATCGGCGACACTCCGCGCGCCATGCGACTGGCGTTGGAAGAGGCCTGCGGCAAGGCTTCGGTGCGGGTCTGTGCGCTCACCCGGGAGCGGGTCTTCGGGGTGTGTTTGCGCCCGGCTGATCTGGACACGAGAAGGTCAGCCGCATCTCATGGTTTCGGATTCATTCCGCATCAGAAAACCCTTGCGTCTACCGGGGGTTCCCCAGCCATGCCCCGTCCGCACCGTTAAGTGGTGTCAGGTTCATCAAAGAAAAAAGGTTATCCGATCTATATAGGGTAAAAACAGCGCCAAGGAAGAGGCTATATGTCGCAAAGCAAGTCACAGAAAACACCGCCGGGGCAGGGTGGTATCAAAGTCGATAAGGCCGCGCTCCGGCACCACGAATCCATTATTGGTGTAGGACAGCCGCTGGATCTGAAGGCCTGGTGGATCTTGAACCGGTTCATGATCGGTTTGGCCGCGACCGGGTGGGCCGTCGCCATGGCCCTGGCGATTGCGGTGGCGGATCTGGCCCTGCTGCACTCGCCGATCGCACAGAATTTCCTCGACCTCTATCACGGTACGGCGTCACCGCTCGCCACGTATCCGTTGTCCATGGAGGTCGCCCATGGCCGCTGAGGTTCACACCACCGGCGGTGCCGCGCAAGGAAACATCCAGGGCGTGGGCCTTCCCCCACAGGAAACCATTGTTATCTCCCGCGCCCTCTGGTCCAACAGCTTCAAGGTCACGGCGGCGGCGGCGCTCGGCGGCTGGCTGGTGGCGGGGGTGCTGGGATTCACGGTCTACAGGCTTGCCGAACGGCCCATACCGACCCGCTACTTTGAATCCATCAACGGCAAGCTGATCCGTGCCGTGCCGACCGATCAGCCCATGCTGTCCGCAGGCGATATCCTGAGCGGCGCACAGGAGTCTCTGGAAGGTTCCTACAACATGAATTTTCGCGATTACCGGATGCGGATTCAGAACGCCGAGAAGTGGTTCACGCAGCAAGGATATACCGCCTACAAAAACAGTTTGTTCGGCTCCGGGGATATCAAGGCGCTTAAAGGCCGACGCCTGTTTCTTGACATCGCGGTGACCGGTGCCCCGGTGGTGGCGCAGCAGGGCGTGCTGAGTGGAACACACACTTTTGCCTGGAAGGTGCAGGTGCCGGTGGAACTCGACTTCGAGTCCTCCGGATATCAAAGCAGCAAGAATTATCTGGCGACCATGGTGATGGTACGTGTCGATAACGTGGCCAGGCCGCGCGGTTGGGCCGTGGACAGTATCATATTCGGGCCGATGCCCAATCGAGGATGAAGCGGATGACCAAGCCAAAACAATTACGGAATCAGCACAAACGTCCGCGACATGCCAGCGCGTGGCGCGGTAAGGCTCTGACGCTGGCATTATGGGGATCGCTGCAGATACTACCTGGAGTGGCGGCGGCAGGGGTCATGATCCTAGGGCCGGGCGGCGCGCATACGCTACAGTCGATGCCCATGCAACAAGGGACCCCGCCTTTCGTGACGAATGGAGCCGTGCCAACCTCCGGTGTGCAACCAATAGCGGGTGTGCCAGACGCTTCAGCACCCGCAGCTCCGGCGACAAACACGACACCCCAGGCACCGGTGGATGTCTCACCGAATTACACGTCGGCGAACCCGAACGCGCCACAAACCCCGGCGGCGACCGGATTACCCCCACTGCCGGAAGGCAAAGCCTTCCAGAACAGCCTGAAAGCGGCGATGCCGCTCACGTCCGCACAAATCGCCCAGCTACGCACCGCGATCAATGCCAATCGTCAGGCCCAGGAAGCGCCGCTGGCACCGGCAATGCCCAGACTATCCACCATCAACGCGCGCATTGGGGTCGGCAATCCTCCGGCCATTGCGGTACAGGGCGGTTTTGTTTCGACCATCAACGTGGTCGATGCCTATGGCCGGCCGTGGCCCATTGAGCGCTATTCGCTCGGCAACCCCAAGGCATTCACAGCATCCGTGGCGGGCAATTCCGCGGCCATCAGCGATCTTCAGCCTTATGCGCAGAGCAACCTCGCCTTGTATCTTCAGGGCGAAGCCACCCCGCTCATGGTGGCCCTCGTACCGGGCGCTCAGAGCGACAGTGGTGGTGGGGTGGTGGATTACTCGGTGCGTATCCGCATCAACACCCCGGAACCCGGATTACCCGCCCCGGCGGGCGGGATGGCCGGAGGGGCTGATTACACGAACACGCTGCTTTCCGTCGTCCAGGGCGTAGGTCCTGCAGGGGCCAAACATCTGCGGGTGGTCGGCGATCCCGCCCGCGTGGAAGCCTGGAGCTGGGAGGGGCCGCGCGGTACGCGGTTGCTGCTACGTGCTCCGGCCACAGTGATAGCACCCGCCTGGCTCGCCACCATGCAGGGGCCGGGGGGCATTCAGGCCTGGGTGTTGCCCGATGTGCATGTGGTCACGTTGAGTCAGAACGGACGTACCCGGATGGTCGTGGTGAAGCGTTTCAACTGGGAGGGCGCGCGGCATGGATAACCTCAGCGGACAGGAGCCTCAAACGCCGCAGGGCTCCGACCACTCACCCGAGACGCCGGCGCAGATCACTTCAGGTTCGCGTCGCGGGTTGACCAGTTGGGTCAGGGATACCTGGGCGGGGCCGAGGCGTATGTATCTCATCATCGGCGTAATCGCGGTGCTGGTGGTCGGTTATGGGGCCTTCGCCGCCCTCACCGCCGTTCACCACAGCACACCGGCACCCGTGGATAACGGCCCGGCTATCCCGCAGCATACCGGCCTCGCAGGCGGCAAAGCGCCGGCGCCTTACAAGGCCGCAGTCTCCGCTTTCAACAGCGAACAGGCGCAGAAAGCCGCGCAGACCGGCGGGTCTTTTATGCCGACGCTAAACACGATGCAAAAGGTCAAACCGGCACCCGCACCGCTACCCGTGAAAACGGTCGTGGTTCAGGCGACACCGGTGCCGCAACCGGTAGGTTTTGGGGCCTACGGGGACCAAAATATGATGAATAAGGAAATTCGCGGCATCCTCAAAGCGTCCAAGCCGATGGCGGCGCTGACGGCGGATACCACGGGCAAAATCGCGGGTCAGCCTTCCGCGACGACTGCCGCCGCAGGGAGTGCCGGGCAAAACGCCAAGCCGCAGCCGGTCATTCTGGCGCAGCCGGGACACATCTCCTTCGCAACCCTCGATACCAGCATCAAGAGCACCGAACCAGGACCCGTCATGGCGACCATTGCCACCGGGCGTTTTGCCGGGGCCAGGCTCTTGGGAGGCTTCGTCCGGCACGCGGGCCGTGTGGTGGTGGAGTTCAACCAGATGACCCTGCACCACCAGACGTACCCCGTACAGGCGGTAGCCATTACCACCGCCACCGCGCGCACCGCGCTATCGACCTACACCAACTACCACACATTATACCGGTATGGCTGGCTGATAGGCGCGGCGCTGCTCGAAGGGGTCAATAACGCCATGCAAATGGCGAACACTTCCACATACCTTACCGGCAGCGGCCTTGGCGTCGTTTCCCAGCAACTCAACAATGGACAGATCGCGGCATCCGCCATTGGTAATGTGGGAACCGTCATGGCGCCGATCATGATGAAGCGCTTCAGTACGCCGCCCACGGTGCATGTGAAGGCCGGCACGGGGGTCGGCATTTTGTTCATGAAGCCGGTAAAACAGGCGATGACAACAGGTTAGCTGTAACCGGGAGCGAGATGGTCACTTTGGATCTGCCCGAGAAAACCGCCGCACAGAAAGCGCTGGCGGCACTGGATATAGAGGCTCTCTATATCGCCGCCCGAGCCGCGCATCGGGAAGGCCGTCAGGACATCGTGCAAGAGTTTCTGACGCGCATGGAAAAATATTGCCATGGGCCTATTCGGCGTGCGCAGCGGCGGTCTGTAAAAACCGGGAGTGAAATCAGTAGCGATGTGTGTGCGACGCTGATGGGCATGTTGGCTGCCGATGAACCTCTGGCGGTAGGCGAAGCGTGCTCTATTGGCACCCGCATTTTCACACGGGTGCAAAACATGCTGGCACAGGATCAGGAGATGGAGGCCAGGCATCACAGCGTCCATGTGTATGGGGACGAGGCCATGGAAATGGCGATTACCGGCGAGACCAACGCCCAGAAACACCGGAAAGAAGCGAATCACTACCAGGTACAGGCATATCTCGAACGGTTGGGCAGAGCTTACCTGGACTGGTACATGGAACGGCGGCAAGGGCGATCCCCCGAAGCCATTGTGGCGGAGGACGGCATCACGGCATCGAGGGCGGTCATTTATGAACAGCGGATGGTGTACATCATCGAACTACTTCATTTGCCGCAACAGACCTATGGGGCACAGCCACGGAAGACTCGGGGCAACGATCACTGAGCAGAGGATTACCCTTATGAAATCACTGGAGAACGCGTAATGGACAAGGAAAAACTGACAGGCATCGCCATATATGGGGTTCCTGCCATCATCATCGGCGGCATGATGGCGTGGCATCTACATTTGTTTGGTCTGGGTGAGGCTTCGACGGCCGCTGCCCGCCATGCCGGACCCGTGTCTTTCGCCAGTGCGCCACCCACAGCGAGCGAAACGCCAGCAGCGCAGGCTGCGCCAGACGTGCAACCCGCCGTGCCTGTACAACCGGTACCAACCGCAGCCATTGCGCCACCCGCCACAGCGGTAACACCCGTAGTTGCGGTGTCGGCCAGCAGTCAGGTATCGACAGTGTCTGGCCAGGACACCATGACATCGGCGGGATTCCAGAAATTAGGCACCGAAATCATGGCGCTGCAAAGCGAAATGCAGTCGATACAGACGACGCTGAACCGCATGGCGACGGTCCAGCAGGATGCGGCGAATTTCATGCACCTCCATGCCAGTGCCGCTGGCCGTTTGGCGCCCGCGTCGGTTACCACCCTGCCGAAGCCCCGGAACATGCACCGGAATCTCGATGGCTACCATTTGCAGGCGACAGGCATCACCGAAGCCTGGCTCACCAATCCCGATGGAGAAACCGTCATTGTGACGGCGGGGACCCGGTTGCCGGGCGGCTTGCGGATACTCGGCGTCGGCCCCAATGGCGTGCGCACTGACCGGGGCGCATTGGGGTGGTAATCGTGTTTCCGTATTGGGATCGCACCTACAAAAGGAGCGCAAGATGATAACCGCTATAACGATGATTGATGGCATCAACAATGCCCTGCCGGACTTTCTGAGTCTGATTCAGAACGCCGCCTATCTCATTGGTTTTTGGTATGTGGGATCGGCGCTCTACCGTGCCCGTGGCGCGTTTTATGATTCGCGGATCACCAAAGAATCCGTGGTCAGCCGTATTTTTCTGGGTGCGGCACTGATCGCTCTGCCGACGTTCGTCGCGCACACCCAGGCGACCCTGTTTACTTCGAGCAATCCCAGCCAGCTTGCCTATACGGGTGCTGGTGGAACGAATATGACCACAGCAGTAGAGGCTATCGAGTTCTTCATTCAGGTGGTGGGATGGTTGGCCATCACCCGGGGGCTGATGATCCTGAAAGAGGTCGGAGACGGTACGGCGGGGAACGGTGTGTCGGCCAAAAAAGGTGTTACCCATATCTTCGGCGGCGGCATGGCTACCAGCGTGGTGGCGACGGCCAAGGCGCTCGGCTCCACTTTTGGTCTGACCCTACCGATTTAGCGGAGAAACGTCATGAGATTGCTTCCAGAATTTTTGTCTGATGGGTTTAGCACGGTACCTGGTGCCTGGACGGAAACGATCTGGGCGAGACTGGCCGGATGGCCGGTGGTGGCGCTGCTCTCCTGGCGTGTCTGGCTGATGTTGCCGCCCGGCGGCATCCACAACGGGCTGTCCCTATCGGCATTGCCAACCGTCATGGAACCCGCGTTTCTCACGTTTGCGTGCTCGGCGCTGTTCCTGATCGTCATCGGCGGATATGGCCTCTTACCTGGCATGAGTCTGGGACCGGACTGGACCGGTCCAACCGCGGCGTATCTCCTGTTCCCTTTTATCGCCGTTGCGTTGGTCCGATGGACGCACCTGCACGGCTGGAGTATCCCCGTAATCGCCATCAGTCCGTTGCCAGCATTAGAGATCCTCTTCGCGCTGATGGATAGTGCTCTACATGCCATCGAACGGCGATATCCGGTGCCGCCCGCGAAAGCGCCCGGCACCTATCCGTACCAGAGTTTGGGTAGGATGGACATGGGCTTCGGCCTGGTGCCCGTCCGCGATATGTCCTGGCACGCCGTGTTGACCAGCCGCGATCCGGTTTTGTTGCGGAAGGCGGCGCAGGATGCCAAGGACTGTGACGCATCAGAAATTGCCGACATTCTGGATCGTCGCGCCGCTCAATACGACAACGCCAGGCTTGCAGCCGACAGGTCAGGTGCCTGAATGATGCCCATCGCGGACTTGACCGTGGCGCAAGCCATCCATCGGGCGACAGCGGAGTACCACGTCTCCAACAGTCTGGTTCTATCGGTTCTGGAGGCGGTGAGCGAGCGGCCATCGGGAATCGGGCCGATGGGGATTCCCGCAGCCTGGCTGCCGGTGTTGGCGCGGGCGGGATTCCCCAAAGCCAAGGTAATCGGGAGCCCTGAGTGGAATGTGGTCGCTGGTACCTGGATTCTTGCGACAAGTCGGGACGGTGATGCCAGCCGGGAGAAAACTGCTGCGATACCTGCGATGGAGACTACTGCCGGTCCTCTCACTGTCTCCCAACTGGCCCAGGCTATCAATGCGGCCGCATCGACATATCACTTGCCGGCAGCCTTCATCACCGCAGTCATGTTGCAGGAAAGTGGCGGCAACCCGGGAGCCAGAAGTCCCAAGGGGGCCATGGGCCTCATGCAGCTCATACCGGCAACAGCTGCTCGCTACAGCGTCAGCAATCCGTGGAGTCCCAGACAATCGCTCATGGGGGGTGCCGCCTATCTCGCGCACCTGGTACGGGAGTTCAATGGGAACCCAACACTGGTACTCGCGGGTTATAACGCGGGCGGGCAGGCGGTGCGCAATGCGGGATACCGGATACCGCCGTATGAGCAGACTCAACGGTATGTGCCGGATGTGTTGGCGATTTACCGAAGGATGCAAGGTTAAACATTTTATCGTGCTATATGGCGCGTGCGGAGATAAAGAGATGCAAAAACGCAAAACAAAGGTGGTAATGGCTGCGGTCGTGCTGGCGATCAGTCCGCTGGCATGGGCGGGGTTCCAGTTTGTCGGCCCAGCGCCGTTATCCCAGGGGCAGCAGCGGGGGGCATCCTCTGTCTATCTGGCGGCTACCCAGCCCGCAGCGATCTCCACACAAACGTCACCGACGCCACCAGACATGAACGGCTACGTACAGGCCTTCAAAAAAGTGCCAGTGCTCGCCGAAAACGGTACCGGTATAGCACAACCTTGCCAGGGTGGCGGCAGCGCTCCCTTAAACGAAGCCCTGTATAATCTCATGCCAGAAGGTTGGTCACTCTACGCAAAGCCCGGAACCCTCTTGAATCTGCCGGTCTGGTATGCCTGCCATGATAATCCATGGACTACTGTCGTGGCCCAGGTGCTCAAGCGTAGCGGCTACGAAGGCACGCTCTGGTGGGGATATGACATGCTGACGATTGCACCGCGCCCCATGCGTCCAATGCCGACCATTGCGGGGGTAAAGCCATCGGCGAAAGCCGCCACCCAGCCGACTGTCAGTACCCGGACAACCATCGACCCGGTGAGTTTGCCGGTTAAACCTGCGCAAACCACCATACCGCTGAAGCACACCGTGGCCACATCGCCATCGCATGTGTCGATGACCGCTGTTCATGTTGGAGACGCAACACCCTTGACCATCGGACCGGGCGGCGAGGTAATCCAGCCCAATCTAAAACAGAAGGTGATCCCATTGGTGCGGGCGATCAATGGGCATTGGCGACTGGAGTTGCCAGTGCATCCAAATCGTCGGGAGATTGCTTTAGCGAAGGCATGGCTCAACGCGGGCGGCACCCTGTTTTCGCCGCTACCGCAGCAATAGGGGGCAGGATGGATGAGATGGCAAATGGGCTCTGGTTACTGTGTGTCCCAGTCTTATTATGCTTACTGATCGAGGCGATTGTGGCATTGCCGCTTTGGAAAAAGGAGCATATTTCAAATGGGTAACATGATTCGCAAGTCGATGGGTTCCAGGACAAGAGGCTGGATGATTCTCTTGCAGGTACTACTCAAGCCGGTATTGATGGTCGGCGGACTGATTTCTGGCACGTTATTACTATATAATGTGTCTATTGTATTGTAACGCACTATATGTGCTGTCATACTGAATACGTTCGATATGCGTGCGGCACCCTGTTTTCGCCGCTACCGCAGCAATAGGGGCCAAGATGGATGAGATGGCAAAGGAGCATATTTCAAATGGATAACATGATTCATAAGCTGGCGCTTTCCGGGTTGACAGTGTTGGGTATGGCGGGAAGTGCGGTAGCTGTCGCAGGAACCGGTCCAGAATTTTGCCATGCACCGGCCTTCGCGTCGTTGCCAGCAACAGAAGTGTCGAATATCTTTGACCTGAATAAGATCGGGTTGGCGAATCGGCTAAGTGCCGAAAAAATGATGTTCACCACCGCTGGGTATCAGGGGTACCTCGTGGCGCTCCGCCAGTCTGGCACCCTTGCTGATGTGCATGATGGCGTGAAGATAACCGCTAAAGCGGACGGGCCACAGCGAATGACTGGCCCATGCGATGCACCAACTGTTCGCGTCCCGTCGCGGTTCACCTTTGTGGACGGCAAGAGGATCTATCACCGGCAATACACGGTCGTCTTACGTTTTGAGGCAGACCCTGCCATCCCAATGCCAAAGATAGCGCAGATGGTAGTGATTCCGCCGTTGAAGTCGTAGCAAGGTGTCGAATAGCCGGAACTTGGCAACTTCTCGCTGCGAGCGATGACGGAAACAAACTGATGAAAATAGAGACGTCCTTTTGAAGTCCGTGGGCTCTACCTGTGTCCGCAGCCGTGCCACGAAGTACCTTAAAGACCTTTAGCGAGGATACAGCCATGTCTTTCATCAACAAAACACGTAAACATGCCCTGACCGGTGCCATCACTGCCGCCTGCCTGTGCTTTACCATGCAGGCCAGCGCCGGGTTGTTCGGCGCGATTAACAGCATCGCCAATGCGGCGGAAGGCTCCGGTGTGCAGGTCCCAAGCACGGTGTATGATGCCGGAAATGTGATGTCAAACCTGCGGAACGCGCAGCAGCAGGTGGCTCCGCAGCAGCAGGAAACCGCCACCCAGGTAGCGAGTCCTGACGCCTGTCCTCCCGGGTATAATTGCCAGCCAGTAGCGCCAGTCGCCACGGCCTGTCCTCCCGGAGATACCTGTACACCGAATAGTGGACAGATCGCGCCCGTAGACGTGTCTCCACCGCCGACCCCTCAGTCTTTGACCCCCGCCAACAAATTTGCAGGGATGTGGACCGCCTCGAAGAAGGCCACCCATATCCAGATTGGGCACGGGCCAACCGTGATCTACGACTACTTTGACCCCATGTGCATGTATTGTTTTACACTGTTCAACACGGAGAGCACGCTGATCCGTGAGGGATACCTCACCGTAAGATATGTGCCAATAGGCACGGTACGTCCGCAAACCAGCCCTTACATTGACGCCTGGATTCTGCAATCGTCGGACCCCAAAACCCGCCTTGAACAATATGCCAGACTCATCATTTCCGACAATCAACGGGGTGACTTCCGTAACCTGCCCCGTGCCAACCCATCGGCGGCAACCACCGCATCATTGGCAAAAGATATTAATATTATGGCGCGGTATCACATGACAGGCGTACCCGTCGTCGTCTATCGAGGTCAGAATGGTCTTGTCCATGCTTTTTATGCCGCCAATGCTATGACGCCCGCGCAGTTGTTGCAGCGCGTGAGGGTGACTCGCCCATCCACATCACAAGCGGTGGCCACGGCGTGCCCGCATGGCGATACCTGCACGCCAAGTAGCGGGGCGGTTGCGCCCGTAGATGTGTCGCCAGTCTACCAGCGTCAAGGTTTTTCTGCTTCGCAGGCGTATGAGAGAAATGTGCTGAACGCCTCGGCCTCGCGCCCATGATTTCCCTGCAGGCCAGGAAATATGCGGATGCGGACACCAGATTGCTCCATTCTCTCGCAGCCCACTGAGGAAAGTTCTGATGCCACTCTACATTGAGCCCCATGCGGGACCCGCCCCGATTATTCAGGTTATCCGGTCTGCGCACCGTGAGGTGAGTGCTGGTGTGTACTACCTGACTGACGGCCCCGTCCTGAACGCGCTGAGAGCGGCGCACGCGCGGGGTGTAGACGTGCGCGTTATCATTGAGGGCAAACCCTTCGGGATGAAACCCTGGCAGGTGGCCAAGGAAGCGAGGGCTATCCGGGAAACCGGTGCTACGCTGCATTACGCTCCGTATCGCTTCACCAGCCACGGCAGTCCTTCGCAGGGTGCAGCCCACTACGCATTTCTCCACGAAAAAATGCTCTGCAATGGTCATGAATGTGAAATCGGGACGGCCAACATGGATTGGTCGGCCCTCGGCCACAAAAACCGGGAGTATCTCTATGTCACCCAAAACCCTTCCGTGGTGCAGGCGGCCAACGCTGTTTTCAATGCCGACTGGAACAATCAGCGCGCACCCGCTTACGCCCATCGTGTGCTGGTCTTGTCTCCGGGCACTTCTGCGGCGCAACTGATTGCGGTCATCAGTCAGCCGGGGCCCGTGAGCATTGAATCAGAGGAACTCGGACCATACGCCCCGACACTGGACGCCATTGCCGCCAAGGGTCGCCTCGCCCGCGTCCTGTTGCCTGCCAGCATCAATGCGGAGGATAAGCGGGATGTGGCCTTTTTGGAGTCCCACGGGGTACAGGTGCAGTTGTTACCGGTGAAGCCCATATACCAGCATAGCAAGGCGATCATCGGTCGCCACGAAGCGTTCATGGGGAGCGAGAATTTCAGCCAGACCAGTCTTGAATCGAACCGCGAAATGGGCCTCCTTTTGGGTGGATCGGACATCGGGGTGTTACAGGCGCAGTTCGATAAGGATTGGGAGGCGGCGCGATGATCTGGTTATTAGCGGTAATCGGCATCCCCATTGTGGTGGTTCTCATGCTGTTTTTTTCGGCGGCTGACGACTTTTGGCAGATCATCACGCTCCAAATCGACTTTTCGCGCTTGATAGACGATCTGGCTCACGTCCTGGCGATTGTGGTTATCGGTGCGCTGGCCGAGATGTTCAGCGTGTTCATGCTGTTTACGCATTTTCTGTAGGGTTGCACCATGCCAAGGGGGAACAGTCATGTTGGAAGAAAGAGAAGGATATATTTTTGTAGACGCAATGGGCGAAGCCGACTTGTGTCCATCCGGCGTTGTCCCGTTCTCTGTTTTGACCGGATTCACCGACGTGGAAGCGGATCATTACCTGGTACGTCGCTGCGCCGAGCGCATGCCCGCCAAGCTCGTACTGTCCCGCGCCAAGGGTCGCGGTGGATGGCATACGTCCGAATGCAATGACGAGTACCTGCACAAGATGCTGCGGGAACACGTTGAAAAGGGCGACATGGTGGACGTGCTGAATATCGCGGGCATGATATTAGTGCGGCAAGAGGCCCGCGCGCGGCAGGAATCCATCCCCGTGACGGGGTCCATGCCGATGCTTGGACCAACTGGCGGCCCCTGCACGAAAGCGGAGAAAACCCGACGTATCCTGGCTGCCATGTGGTCGTCTGGCGAGCCCTATAGTTACAAATCCAGCGGAGATTAATGGGGGCACGGGCGGGCTTTCCAACGGTGGCGAAAATCCCATGGCGTGACGGTCCGGCGCAATGCGGACAAGTGGGTCGCAACCTGCAAACAGCCATGAGCCCGCTTCATCGCCACCTGTCCAGTATCTATTCACGCGAATCCAAAGCATAATCATACCTTGCTGTTATTAAGAGATTTTTAGAGCATTACGCTCTCAGGGTATCTATTCACGAGGTGAT
>JAEHJW020004777.1_pt1 | contig 23278 bp, 27 predicted proteins | sample 9271431 | NCBI WGS metagenome assembly JAEHJW02 | reverse complement strand
TGCCCTACGATGACAGCGGCGTTTCCGGATATCTCACCGACGCCCCGACGAACGTCAGCCTGGATGTCGGCACCGGCACGAGTGCGGGCACCGCCTACAGCAACGCCAGCGCCCTGTTCCTCGCGGACGGCAACCTGACCAACAGCGGCAACCTCTCCGTCAACGAGACCCAGGTCGACTGGATCAACGGCACTTTCAGCAACGACGGCGCCCTGCAGATGACCCCGTTCGGCACCCAGGGTTACGCGGTGCTGGGCTTCGAGACCTTCACCACGTCCCAAGTCCCCAGCGGCCTGACCTCCGGCACCCAGACGGTCTACGGCAACACCAGCGCCGCCAGCGGCGCCCCCACGGGAGACTTCGTGAACGCGGGGGTGCTCAACGCCACCACGGCCACGGCGGGCTTCGGCTTCTTCGGGGCGGGCTTCCAGAATGACGCAGGCGCCACCCTGAACGTCTCCGGCAGCGCCTACATCGGCACCTCCAACGACGGCGTCACCCTGGCGGGCAGCATGAGCCCCTTGGCCGGCAGCCTCGCGGTCGTGGCCCTGGGCGGCAACTCCGTGATCAACGTCCAGTCCCCCATCAGCGCCGCCACGAGCGTCCTGCTGGCGGCCAACACGGTCAACATCAGCAGCGTCATCGATCCCCTGGGCAGCTTCACCTTCTTCGGACCGGAATCCGGCAGCGCGCAGATGAACCTCGCCGCGGGCGGCAGCATCACCGCCGCGAACGTCTACCTGGGCACCGAGGGCAGCGCCTCGATCACCAACTTCGTCCTGAACGGGACCATCAACGGCACCAGCAGCGTGCTCTTCGGCAGCGGCAGCAATCCCACGGGCCATGTCAAAGGCGCGGGCAGCATCACCACCCCCAGCCTGACCTTCGCCAATCTCCAGGGATCGGTGCACAACATCATCTCCCCGGTGATCGCGCTCAACGGCTTCCAGGTCAACGCGGAGAACCCGGCCAGCACCAGCCCGGCGCTCAACACGGTGAACCTCTCCGTCAGCGCCGACGGCACGACGGAGCAGGGCATCAACCTCAAGGTGAACGGCAACCTCGCCATCGACAGCGGCAACACCCAGGCCATCGACGCTGGTGGCGCGATCCCGGCCAACGCCAACAGCATCCTCTACGTCCAGGCGACGGGGAACGTGCAGGTGAACGCCGGCACGGGGGCCAACAACTACGGCGGCATCGCGGTCCCCAATACGACCGATAGGCTCTTCCAGTTCCCGGGCCTGGTGTACCTGCAGGCGGGCAGCGGGACGACGAACAGCCTGACGGTGGGCAGCACGGCCAACCCCGTGGTCATCTCGAACGCCTATAGCGACAGCGCCCAGGTGGGCCGGGAAGGGGTCTTCCTCATCGCCCCGACCATCAACTACTACGCCAACAGCCTCTACACCAACGGCAACGCCGGCGTGGTCTTCGCCGCGCCGGACAACGGCCTGGGCTTCCCCAACGCCATCATCAACGGGAATAGCAGCAACACCTACGTGACGGACGGCATGCCCACGGTGTACTTCATGCGCTCGGTGCCCACGGCGGCCTATGGCGAGGAGCTCCTGCCCTCGGACGTCTTCACCAACGAGAACGGCCAACTGCAGGAGATGCAGACCTTCCTCAACCTCTACTGAGGCGGTTCAGTAGCATGTGACGGCTTCATTCTTGAAGTCATCTTGAACGGGCGGGAGAATACCCCGCCCGTTTTTTATAAGGGTCGATCTTTACTGTGAAAGACATTGGTTGTGGAAAAAAGACCCCCTACCCCCATAGAAATACATGTTGGTACGTTATAGGCGATGCGATCTCAAGACGAAATCAAGTGCGGCGCGAAGATACAACAACTGACAGACGACCAAAACAGCCTGGATTCCAAAACGGAAAACGGCCTGTTTACTGTGGGTGCTCAAAGGCAACAATTTGGGGTACGGGTTGGTCGCCCGTGTCACATTAATGTGCGGAGTCAGATCTCCAAAAAAATATCGCGACCTCATTCAGATATCGCGCCGCGATCAAATTGTCTTTCATTATTCGGGGTGCTGGGAAGAGGCAGGATGACCATTAATGTGAAAGAAATCCGTGGAATGGGCACGGCAATCCCTGGCCATCGGGTGGACATATTGGGATCGGCGTGACGATCTACGCTGGTTGATGCTGCGGCAGGAAGCCGAATTTGATCAGTTTCTTGATCCAGCGAGAAGCATTGCGCTGCACACTCAGTGCCTCATAGTCCGTATCGGCATCCCGGTAGCACTTGCCGTGTGAGAGCACGAAGTAGATGATGCGCAGCATTTTGTGGGCCAGGGCGATGATGGAGCGCTTGTGCCCCCTACGGACGACCAGACTCTGGAACTTGGAGCGCAGGGCGCAGTGGGTACGCGACTGGCGTCGTGGGCGCATTCGCAGAGGATCCGACGGACATAAATAGCAACAAAGAAGGGCTGGCCCAGGTGGCGTACCGTCACCCCGCCGAGATCGAGCGGATTGCGGAATGGGAAAAGCTGGTCTGTCAGGCATCCAAGCGGGGATTTTCGACCTTCATGTGTGATGCCGATGGCCGCGTAGACAGGCGCGCCATTTTCGCGGACCTGAATATTCATGCGCGGGTGGCCTGGGCCACTGGCGATAACGGCACATTGGATTTGTTTGATCTGGAAGATTTGGAGTTGCCGGTCTGCGCATCGGCTTACGGGCTTTGCGGATAGTCTGAAAAAACTACGTCACCAAAGGATCTCTACGAATCTCCTCCGCTTTCGCGGAATTCGCCCGGATACACTCCGGGCTTTTTTTGTGGCAAGTCCTGCGGCCAGACATGGCGGCGGTGAGCTTGCCGGTTGCAAGACCTTGGACGGCTGCAAGCCCGCTCGATATGAGTCACGCTTCGGAAGGTCTGCGGCACCAAGAGGTGGAAGAGTTCTTGAAAAAAAGTGGGGTGGTTCCATGAAACGGATCAACAGATGGTTCTCGCGGGACTTTTGGGGTGAGATGGCGATCATTGGTGATATCGTAACGATAAAACCTGATGCAAGGTTTAAGAAAGGTTTTAGACTGTTTATCTTTGTGTATTTACTGGCCCTTTACGCTACTGAGGTTTATGGGTTTTACTATATACTGTATCGCACGGCGCAACTTGTATCATTTAGTTTCCTGTATTGGGGTTTTGCGATTTTTATCTTTGCTCTTATGTGCCAACAAAAAGAGCCTAGCTGAATAATATTCAGGGGAATAAATCCCCCATACCACCAAAAGAAATATGGAAAATGCCATCGTGTATAACAGGATAACATGATGAGATTTGAGGAAATAAATATATACGACCGCGAGAGTAATGAATGATACCCAATAGCACACATCAAATATTGATGTCATTGTTTTGAATGTTGATTCCGAAATTGTCAATATGAATGTTGAGTCAACATATCTGATCTTTCTATTGGCCTTGATCCTCAAAGCGATCATACGTAATGGTGACGGCAATCTTGTCAACGCCTTGATCTCATCCGCTGAATACATTTGGCGAAATAGAATCTCAAATTGATATTCAATCAAAAGATTCTTGCAAGCATCATTTTTTCTATCAACTGTAGCATTGACTCCAGGATGTCTACTTGTGTTTTTTTGATGTTGATTTTTTGGACGCCCGTTTTATTCCATCGGCTGTAGATCACAAGCGCGCCTGTTGCCAGGCTTATGAAGCCTCCAACCCATCTGATAATCGTCGAATGCAGTAATGCAGAAAGCATAGTGCTCCGAATCTACCACCACTCGAAACCCGGCACCAGTCATGTTGAATATGGCAGGCCAATTAATGCCCCTCTTGCCGGCTGCAAGCCTTGCCGTCCGCAAGCCTTGCCGTCCGCAGGACTGCCGGCTGCAAGTCCCGTGCGCAGGAGTGCGGCACCAAGGGATTGAGGATTGTGAAAAACTGGAAAAGGAGAAAATCATGTCTCGTCATTTTGTGCGTGGGATGCTGTTTGTTGCTGCTGCCCTGGGTTTGGCCGGATGCGCTACGCATGAAGGACCGCCTACCAAAGCCGTGAAGCTGGCCTATGTCGAAACGCTGTCTGGTCATGAACACCTGCATTGGCCCAAGCATCATCACAATCTGGTGTATGCCGCCCTGGAACATACCCACGTCGAGAAGTGCAGTCCGACCCGTAAACCCGATGTGTGGGCGTGCTCGGTGTATTTCGAGACGCCTAGTCATAAAAAACATCATCAGCGAGTGATTGATCTGATGAAGGAGGGCACACAATGGTCGCTCTATCGCCATTGAACCAACAGGATCGCCTGAATTACTGGCGCGGCCTCACGCGACGGAATTGCCCCGATCCCCGTCTGTATCCGGGTATGGTGGACGAATTGCAGGTGGCCCTTCGGGATGCCTTGTGTCTGATCCATTCCTTGCAGACTCCCCCGACGCCTCCCCCGACGCCTCCCCCGACGCCTTCCCCGACGCCTTCCCTGCATTGGCGCGGGGAATGGATCGGAAAATGTTGAGCGGGTGGATGGCGCGCGGTCGCGCCTGGTTTTCGCGCATCCAGTCGCGCAAGAAACGGGGTCACCGCCGGCGTCAGGATGCGGCTGAACGTCGCGCCGTCACCATTTCCGAAATCGTGGGCCAGGACGCGCAGGAAACCTTTGCGCGACGCATCGCGTATTTACGCAAGCTCGATCCCCTGGTATTTGAGGAAATGGTACTCGACGCCTTTCAGAAAAAAGGGTGGATCGTGCAACGCAATACGCACTATACCGGCGATGGCGGCATCGACGGACGCATTTTTCGGGACGGTAACTGGTGTGGCATTCAATGCAAACGTTATAAGGGCGCTATTCAGACGTCGCACGTTCAAAAATTTGCCGAAGACCTGCGTAATGAAAAATTGAATCAGGGTTTTTTCGTACATACCGGGCGAACACCCGGAAGCGTGCAGCGACGGCCTGAAACCATAAAACTCATTTCCGGGCAGAAACTGATTCAGTTATTGGAAGGGGAGTAAAAATGATGAACGAGAAGTTGCAACCTGGACTCATTATCACATACCCGGAAGCATTCCCAATCACGGGGTCATTACGCGATATATTCACAAAGCGCCTCCAAGTTCTTTTTGATGTATATGCTGGCGCATGGGTTTTTCGGGAGAAGACATTGCCCGAAAAATTATTTCAATTACGCGGTGAAATGCAGGAAAGCATCGGGTATCCGCCAGTAATGCCGCATACGCCAGGAAAAGCAAGACGGCGAGTGCGGCCTTCGACTCCGGCATGTCCGTCGATTGCACAGGATTCTGATGATGCAGAATGTATCGAGGATGTTTTCTCGCCTGAAGAACTACTTGTCTGGGGAGGGTTGCAAAATCTATCGATATACGAGTTGCCGCTCACCGTTTGCGATGCTGGAATGGATATGGCGAGCCGCGTTTTGGGAATCTCATTGCAATATAATGAGCCATTAATGCCCATACCACAGATAGAAGATTGGACAGCACCGGTAGCGTCTTTATCGGTAAGAGATTTGACAGCACTGACACTCCCTTTACAGAAGGAGGATTTGACAGCACCGACGCAGCCTGTACAGAAGGAGGATTTGACAGCACCGACACCCCCTTTACAGAAGGAAGATTTGCAAGAGTTTTTTTGGTCAGCAACCGAGACAACACCCAAACCATCTGAAATGGACGGTGAAATTCCATCTTTTGTAAGTTCGATGTGCCCGGTATCATCACCGAAACGCATCAGCATGTTGACGAAAGACTGGAGCCATGAAGATCGTAAAACATTAACCCATTCCATCAAACATCATATCGAGGTAGCCGCGTTAGGAGCATTTGTGATCGGTTTGCTATTCGGTATCCTGATAGATACCACCAACGCCTATTCAGCCCGTTACAATGAAAGGCCGGATCAATCGGTACCGCAAGCCGAAAGTACGCATCCGATCCATCAAAACGGTTCGCAGTTAGGTCACGGAACGCAACATCCCGTTACCTCATCGCAATCCTGACTTGGTGCGTAATGTTTCAAGAATGCAAAGGAGTCTTTTGTGAACAGGAAAACGAACCAACCAGCATCGACCAACCTTCCAGAAAAAACCAGCAAACTTTCCGTGGAGATTTTCCGGTTGATGCGCGAAGGGGACGTGGACAGCAGGAATAAAGCGCAGGAGTTGCTCAGATCAGCGATGACGAACTCATTATCGCCATCAACTCGTATCAATTCCGGAGGAAAATGATGGCGAACCTTCAACACATCGCTGACCGCATTTTCCGTCACGTCGATGCGGGTCACCTGTCAGTGGGTTACGCGCTCGCTATGGGCGCGATCATCGACGCTTACGATGACGATCCGGATTTCCATGAATGGGCTGATGCCGTACAGGGCAGTGCCATCGAAAAGCTGATCGCCTGCATGGTGCGCACTGGAAAATGGGATGATCCGGTGTGGTTGCGGGAGTACATACGGGAAGCTACCAAGGAGAGTGCGGCATGACTCCGTATATCATTGGGCGGAGTGTCGGCGCCGCCCAGCCCGCTTCCGACCCGCCAAGCCGGAACATCGGACCAACATCGAGCCTGCGCGCGGAAAACAGCGGGAACGTCGGCGCGTTGCGGATTTTGGGCTGGGGGGCGGCCACGTTTGGCGCCGGGGCAGTTCTGGGATGGGTAGCCACACGGAAATCGTCGGCTCGGGGACCGGAAGATGATGCTTCCTGAGCTTACCATATCGGCCCAGCCGGTTACGCAAGCGGTAGCACAGTACCGGGCGGCTGTGGCCCAAATCCGAACCGGCGACGCCGTGATCGCGGCGCGTATCCACGCCGATGAGCAAGCATTCGGTACCGTGCGGTAAAGCGATTTGCGAACACCGAGAAAGAAGCTAGTATTTCTAGAATCAGGCCGGGAAATCCGTTTCGGCAGTAACAAGGAGGTGAAACATGCGTTCCCTGAAAGCACTTGCACTGATGTTTGCGGTAAACCTGCTGTTTGTTGTGATCCTATCCGCCGCACTGGCGATTTTCCATGTACGATTGCACATGGTCGGCTTCGCGCTGCTCTTTGGATTTGGCGGGGCGTTTTTGTCCCTGTTTCTGTCGAAGTGGCTGGTCAAGCGCATGTTCCACATGGTCCAGGCGCACCAGGGGGACGGTGGCGTGAACGGCCATGTCTGGCAGCTTGCCGCCGAGACGGCGCAAAAAGCCCAATTGCCCATGCCGGAAATCTGGATCTACGCGGATGACCGGCCCAACGCTTTCGCCACAGGCGCCACCCGGCGCAGCGCCATGATCGCGGTCAGCACGGGCCTGCTCAACCTTCTGGATGCTGGCACGCTGCGGTCGGTGTTGGGGCATGAGATGGGCCACATTTCCAACGGGGACATGCTGAGCACCACCTTGCTCATGGGTCTCATGAACAGCTACGTGATCTGGATGGGCAATCTCGCTGGCCGGTACCTGGGCAACAATGTCCTGACGCAGATCGTGATCACCATTGCTTTTGAAATCGGATTGTCGTTCCTGGCGCTCATCCCGATCACCGCGTTCTCGCGGCATCGGGAATATGGCGCGGACGCGTTTTCCGCCCGGCTGTGGGGCAAGGAATCCATGATCAGCGCGTTGCGGCAGCTGGAGAGAGTGACGGTGGATGTGAACCCGCGCAAAGACGCGCTGGCCACGTCCTATATCCACGGACCCATGGGCGGTCTGTTTGCGACGCATCCTGACATGGAAAAGCGGATCGCGGCGATCAGGGCGCTCTGAATGTCGGTAATTCCAGCGCCCCTGATCGCCGCGATGGAACTACTGCCTATACTGGCCGGAGTGGGCTGGCTGCTTTTTCATCTTGGACGGTGGACGGAACGAAAGAGGCAGAGAAGGTTGCGGGAAAGAAAAGATATGCCATGATTAAAGAACATGCGTGAGCAACATATACAAGCTGAACAGTTCCGCCAGCGCGCCCAGCACCAGAATCGCCAGAACGTGCGCCAGGTCGTCGAACAGCCGCGAAAAACTGATCCGGAATGTTATGATTTGCCAAAAGTCATCCGCCGCCGAAAAAAATAACGACAGGATAACCAGAACAGGAATGCCGAATACCGCCAATAGCCAAAGCATATAGATCACCTCCGGTTTATGGTAACAGGAATCGGCGAAGTCCGCTGAACCGTCAGATACCTCAAAACAGGTCCATCTGCCTATTCTGCTCACCGAACTGTTGCAACATCCTATTTCCAGTTGTATTTTTCACCGGTATTCGCGCGCCTTGTGGTGCAGTCTGCTGGTTGTTGGCTGGCAATGCAGATTGCCGGCTGTAACCCTGCCGGGAGCAACCCTGCCGGGTGCAGCCCTGCCGGATACCCTCGGCTAGGATTTCCCGGCGATCCCAACGACGACAGAGCATGACCAGCGAGGATTCCACCATGCGCTCGGCCCAACGCCTTCCGTGGTAATCGTCGGGTTGCATCGTCAAAAAATGTCGATACCAGAGCGCCACCGCTTCCACGACTTCCGCAAAAGGCGCCTGTGGTCCGGGACAGGGCAATGTCGTCAATGCAGCTCCAGGGAAATTTGCGGACTGGTTTTTTGTTGCATCCGCAGACAACCCATCCGCACGAATGCGTCCTGTATATCGATCTTTTCCAGCAGCCCATCCTTCCAGAACATTTGCCGGACTGGACGACCGCCCTGCACTGTGGCGCGAGGCACGTCTTTGACCACGGCGAAGGGCCAGCCTTTCTCCGTGGGCGTCCAGGCCAGAGTCTCCTTGGGCGTGTGCGTTTGATAGCCCAGATCGGCCAGCAGCCGGTTGACGGCGGCGGGATCTTCCTTGCCGTCCCGACGCAGAATGCCGAAACGTCGGGCAAGATCCGTGGGCCGTAATTCGGCGCAATGATGGGGTGACTCCAGAGCCAAGGCCTGGGGAGCCAGTAGCGAACGAAGCTGCACCCCCATCATCTCCATCTGCCCCACGGCCCCCAAAAACGCTTGATTCTTGTCCATGCCGGGACTGAACTGGTTGAGTTCGATGAGCAACTTGAACTCGGCCAGCACCGTTTCGTGGGGCAGGCCGTTCAGATACCGCTCGCTCAAGGTCTGTATTTTTTTTGGAGTAGGGACCACCGGCACGGAATCCGCCCGCAGCCGCCGATACTCCTTCTCGCAGGCGATGAAGTATTGCCGCGCCTCCTTGCCTCTGGGCGTGCGCTCGATCATGGCCAGCTCTTTTGCCATGTCGAGGGTGAGGTGGTAGTCCTTGGCAGGACGACCGCCTTGAGGGTTTCGTCCAAATTCGGACGAAACTATAAAGTCTTGATTTTCAATAAACCCAAATAGCGCGATACGTTCCTGTATCCAAGCGCGAAACACCTTTCCAACGCCAAGGAAAACGTGCAGGTCGCGGGCATTGACGGTAGCTTCCCCTTCGGCATTGCGCTGAACGGGGATGAGATGCGTGGTATCGGACATGGGAGGTCTCCTGTGATTAGTGTTCCCATACCCTTGGTGCCGCAAACAAAAATTCTGAATATTACCGACCCGTTCAGGATATTCAGTACAGGCTACCTTCACGGTGGTTATTGGATGGGTGTAATGACTGGATCGCAACCCTTAACCCTGCCCGCAAGCACACCATGTGTGGGTTGCGGACAGAAATCATTGCTCTACTTACCCTGCAATCTGGCGAGACGTGCCTGAAGTTTTGTCACCTGCGATTTTATGCGCGCCACCTTGGCCAGTCGCAGCGTTTCGCTCTTGGAGAGCAAGATGGTTTCCAGACGTTCCAGACGTGCAATGCGAGACTGGATATGGGTGATCCGTTTCTGCTTGACGACTTGCGCATGGGTTGCCGTTGCCGTTTTGGCGATGCTTGAAGATGTGGTGGCGGTTGTGGATGCTATCGCCAAGGGCGCGACGAGCAAAAGAGCGATAACGGGAATCACGGAAAGACGACGGTTCATTTTTGAAACTCCTTGTAATGTATGGTGACACAGCATGAATGAAGGTAGCACGATTTTGACGATAGGCCATGTGTATGTAGACTTAGGGAGTAAGACTGCGGATAGGATGGCGCGGTGGGGACACCAGTGTATCCCGGTAGATGTGACGGCTTGTTGGCTGGCGACGCGTAGTATCCCGGCTGTGGCGATTACTATTGTCGCCAGTTATCGCTCGACTGACCGCATCACCGTCCACGTTCACCATCGCCTATTATTCAGATCGTCGAGTTGTTTCTGGTATTCATCTCGAAATACCAGAAACACGGCTCCGGACATGAACAGTACCGGCATGGTGAATACCATCCCATACCCCAAAAATTTCAGCCAGTTCCAATGAAAAGGCACTCGATTACAGGCGTCAAACATCCACACGCCAAAAGCGGTGATTGAAGCCAGTCCACCTAGAACCACCAGGATAACCCCAAACATGATGGCCGTACTGGAACAGACGATCATGATGGTTTGGCGCAGGGCGCGGGCTTTCAGATGCTGTTTCATGGCTGTTGTGGCGTGCAAACATAACCCGCAGGGCAGGGCGGATTGTTGGCGGGCGGCGCGTAGTAGCCGGGTTGCGGTTGCTGGTATTGTGGCTGGCTTCCGTTATGCCCCACGGCATACCCGGCCAGTCCGCCCACCCCCGCACCGATGGCCGCACCCGCCAAAGGTGCTCCGGTCTGGTTGCCGATGACAGCACCGGCCAAGGCACCCAGGAGCGCCCCGCCGCCCGTATCCGCCGTGGTGCCGTTGCTGGCGTAGGGATTGTTGGCACACCCGGCCAGGGCCAGTGTGCCAATCAGAACAAGCACTGAAGTGACGAAAACGTTACGCATGATAACTCCCCTGAAGAGTGGATGACGGTACCGATGCGCTTTTGCCTGAAGCGCGTAACGCCATGTTTGGGTTTGTGTCTGTGTCTGATTTTTTGATCCATCGGCCATGTGCCATAATGATGCGGGCAAACCAGGCAATAACCCACGAAAACAGAAAGATCGCGCGAATAACTATGGAAACGTTGTATATCGCGTTGCCAAATGACAAATGATGGAAGGATGCCGCGAATTGCGCATAGGTCAATGTTTGCCCTGCGCCATGCAGTACCATCGGCAAGGTCAGGATCACCAACCCGATCATAACCATGAAAGCCAATGGTAGAGCAAAAATCGCTTGCGCGAGCAGAATCATGATGTTGTTTGTTCCAACCTGCAATGTTTTTTCTATGGCATCATTTTTAATGACCGCCTGGATTTTAAGCATGGGTTTTCTCCAAAGCGGAACGATGATGAAAGGTCATGCTGGTACTGCATTCTTGGGTACCCAAGGCAGATTCGAGGTATTTTACAATCGCGGCGTCCCGCGTTTCCCCAATCAGTAGTGAGTGACGCATCGACTGTCCTACATCAATGATGCAGCAGGGGCTGGCTTCGGATGGGACATTCTGTAATAGCCCCATGATGGACATGCCGGTGTTTTTCTTTTCAGTCATCATCATTTCTCCTGTTAACTCGCCTTGCGCAAATCCCGCAGGACAAACTCATGCCAGAGACGGGTCAATTCCTCTCCCAGACTTTTGACATCCGGGTCTAGCCCGTCTTCATCCCGTTCGGCCATCATCGCCTGCATTTCCTTGATCTTCTCGATCTTTTTGCGTAACGCCAGATCCTTCATGGCCGATCCATCCGGATAGCGTTGCGCCAGAATCTCCAGACTCTCCATGTAACCGATCTTGCCCGTCAGATACAGGCGTAGCTGTCGATCCTTCGGAGTAGTGGTATAGGCCCATAACTCGGCGGGTGGTGCCATGATGTAACCCAATTGCTTGAACGTTCCCCCGCTCTTGGTCCGCCAGATGCAGAAAGCCGCCGATCCGCCTGCTCCCGCGCCCACGCAATAGCTGCTGATGATCTGCGCCTCGTCGGGTGTCAGCGAAAATTTGTCCACCAGGGGATTATCCTTCGGACCATAGGGATTCGTCAGGATATAAATGCTGGTCGCAATATCTACCAGCACATCGCTGAAATCCTGCGGCATTTGCGAGGCCAGCAACAAAATTCCATTGTTCTTGCGCCATTCCCGCGCATCTTTTTCCAACTGGTTGGTGATGGCTTCCAGGCCGTTGGTGTTGTGCAGCTCGTCATAAACACCCATTTTCGGGGCCGTAAACAACTGTTCCGCGCGAACTTCATGGTAATGCAGGTATGCATCCGGCGCGGATTTGGCGTCCAGCGGATGAAACAGAAAATCCTTGGTCAACAGGAATCTCGCCATCAAATACATGATGCCCGCCTGTTGCAAACCGGAAGTGGATCGATCCTTGACCACATGCTCCAGATTGACCGCCGTAAGTTTCGCTTTACTCAAACTGAAATCACTGATCCCCGCCAGCATCGGCCAACGGTCCACCGCCTGGGTGATCGCCAGTGCGATCAACTTCAGGATCGGTATGCCCAACTGCGGATGCTTGATGTCACCAAACTGACTGGTGATGACCGGATCACTGTTGCAGACGTCGATCAGGTCCGATAGAACCGGCATGGCACGGCATTGCGCGGACATGGCGAGATCCACCTCGCCCTTGGCGAAAAGTGCATCCACCACATCCCACCATTTCGTTATGCGGTCCGTTTCAATGTCCTGCAGGGCCGCGTCGATTTCCCGGTTCTTGCCGGGAACGTACAGATGCGGACGACCATGCACGCCATCGGCCCGCAACCGATACACGGAATCCACCAGCGGCATCGCTATCTGATCCACAAAATCCTCTGAAGTGTGTCCCGGCTGCCGTACAATCGACACCAGCAGATTCACCAAAAAAGCCTTGTGCGAACCCAACGGAAAACGGTACCCCAGGGGCGTATCGAATGGATTGACGGTGCGCCCATGCGTGTGCAAGTCAAAACCTACAGCCAGATCGGGGTCTTTCAGGAAATAGCGCAGCATTTCGATCACGGCCAACCCGCCGTAACCCACGTCGATCAGCGCCAGATAAGGCAGAAAATCCTTTTGCGACAAGATCAGTGACAAAATCTGGTTGGCTACCTTGACCGACTTGCCGTATCCGGACAAACCGAAAATCAGGCCGATGAAACTGTTCTGGACGCGAGAATCTCCCAGAGCAAACGGCATGATCTTCCGTTGCAGCGAACGCATCCAGAAGGTTGCCCGTGACGGATCATCCGCCGACCACGGCGAAGTCGCCATGCCGAACGGCATCAGCTTGAAAGCATCCGACAGATTGATCGGCAGAATCGGTGTGCTGCTTTTCGCCAGAAAACCTGGCTGGGCCGACAGATGCGACATGATGGGATCGGTCACCATGCGCTGCAAACGGATTCCCCAATTCGTGCGCAAGCTGCTTTCCAGATTTTTCGCGCGACGCAACGCCGTTTCCTGCGCGTTTTTTTCGTCATTCCAGCTCCAGGTTTCCACGATCATCTGCATGGCGCAAATCGGGTCATGATGACTCAAATGCGCCTGTTCCAGTTCCTTGATGGATTCCTGAATCTGGCCGTTGGCTGTTTTGTTCGTAAACTTCATCATGGTCGCCGTAAAATAGCGGCTTTTTGCCAACTGATAAGCGCCACCCTGCAATCTCCAGGTGATGCTGAACGGAATATCCGTGCGCAAATCGTGCAGCAGTTCCGCCATCGTTGCGGATTCTGGACGGGTAACGCCCAGATTTACGATCATGGGCACGAAATATCCGGCCCCGGAGCGAACGACGCCGCCTTTCAGATTTTCCATATCTTCCGGCACCACGGACTCCGCCACGCGCGACGGTTGCACCAGCAGTTTTCCATCCACAATGCGCGGTTGCGGCGTCCGATCCACCGAAAACGGGTGCTGATGATCGAAAACCGGATCGATACCCACCTGATTGCGCAAAATCGTGACCGCATCATCCACATCCAGAGGCGTGAGCGACACGTTGATCATCGGATGGCGAAACATGGATTCTACGCTGGAGACGGTGGATCGGTGCGTCATGTCCATATCGTCCAGCAGTTTGAACGGATTCTGTCCGTTTTTCATCAGCCATAACGGTATATTGGCTTTTCTCACTTTTTTTGCATTTTCCTTGACGGCATCCTTCACCACGCGGGGATCAATCGCGGATAAACTGGTTTCCACGCACAGGATCGCGCCTTGTGGCACGTAATATTTCGCCAAGCGTGAACGCTGCATGAGAAAATGCGCGAATTCCGGCTTGAATCCCAAACGATCCACCTTCGCCGTCAGGGATTCCAGATTTTTTTGATACTGCTGCTGCGAGCGGGTGACATCCCGAAAATACCGGATGCTCAATATCCGTCCCGGATGCTCGAACAGTGTACCCATCATTTGCGACAGGTGGTGAGCCAGCGTCATGAGACCATCGGCATCCAGAATGGATTTCGCGCCGTCCAGCCAAAAATAGGAAGCCAGCCCTCCCCCTTCCAGTACCACGGCCTCACGGGCTTCCTCCACCGGACGGACGATACTGCGCAGTCCGGTTTCCGATTCTTCGTCCATTTCATCCTCCACCTGCTGAGACAGCACATTCCAGCGATGGATGCCGTGCAACTGTATGGTTTGGGCCAGCATGATTTTTCAGTCCTTTTCGCGTGTTCAACAATCCGGCAGGGGTTGCCCCCCGCAGGGGTTGCCCCCGGCAGGGGTTGCACCTGACATGAATACCCGTTTCGATCAGGGAACGGTCACGTTTCCGCTGGTCGATCCCGCCGTAACACTGGCGTTGCCGGACGTCATGTTGAGGAACGTTTTTTCGCCCGATCCCGTTACCCACGGAAGGGCGCACAATACGGCGCCGCCGAGCATCGGGAAGGCGATATGCTTCAAGCCGACCTGCTTTCCCTGCTGTTCCATATCACCTTTTTTGTGCATGTGCCAGCCGCCATACGCTCCAGCCGCGAGACCGGCTGAAGTAGATCCCAGAGTGATGATACCGGGGAGATAGCTTCCAAAGTCGTAGACGTTTTGGGCATCCGTCGTCAATCCCGTTATTGCCCACGCCGGAGAAGTACACAAGGCCGTCAACCCCACCACCTTGGCCAGACCCCATAGAATTTGCTTGTTGCGATGACTCAGTTTCATGATCATGCTCCTGATGAAAAATTGAGGACCGGTTCCTCAAACCCCTTGGTGCCGCAGACTTTTTGCCCCTTTTTACCCATCCCCTCTGCGGAGTACATTCTCTGCGTGAAGCGTCCCTTGCCGTCTGCAGGACATGCCGTCTGCAGGACATGCCGTCCGCAGGACATCAAAATGGCAGTTGCGTTCCGGCGAGGGTGGCTATCGCCATCGCCATGCCCGCGATGTCGATCAGACCCAAGCCTCCCAACAGGTGCATCCAGGCCTTGTCGTGATGCTCATTGTTCCGGGGATTACCCGTGTTCAGGCGGTACATCATGCGCATGCCACTAACGAACCAGATGATCCCCAGCAGTTGCAGGAAGTGCATGATGTCCACGATGGCGGTAGACACGTCCTGCCCGCCCGGGCCGGTGTAGGCCAGCGGCGAGGGACTGGCCGATCCGGTGAAGGTCAGCAGGCTGGAACCCATGAAATAGGCCAGACCGCACATCACGGAGCCGATGACGATGGACCACGCGATGGAACTCATCGTGAGCTTCGGGTCCTCGACCGATAGCATTCCATAACGCCACATCCGGTAACCGCCCATCATCACCATGTACAGACCCATGATCGTGGCCGACAGGAAAATCAGCCCGATGATCGGATTGATGATGGTGCTGGCATTTTCGATCATCGAGATCGGTGACAGCGGTGTATTTAATAGCGGCATGTTTTTTCTCCTGTTTCCATCACATTTCCGGCAAGACCGCGCCCGGCAAGACCGGCCATCTGCAGGTCTGCGGTCTGCAAGACTGCCGTCTGCAAGACTGCCGTTCGCAGGACCCGCCAGTAACCAAAGGCCAGACCGTTCTTTCCGCAGGACAGTGGTAGCGGTCTGGGCAGCCATGCCTGAATCTCTTGCAGATTCTGGCCTAACAGAAAGTAATCCCCTTGATAGGGCATCGAGTGGAAATCCGGCCACGCGCGACGGGACTGTTCCCCCAAAAACCAAAGGGTTGGAACCGACGCATCCCATGTGGCGTTTTCGGGATCATCCACCCGCACCCCCGCCGTTGTGGACCAGTTCCGCCAAAACGTATCCGTACTCAGCAGGATGCCCTGTCCTTCCGGATTCCGGCTTATCCACGACTGATAAAACAGGGTCAGCAGTCTCGGCAGGAAAACGCCCTGGAACCCTGTCAGAATCGCCAGTTCCTTCATGAAACCCCGGCCCCCGTGGGTACCCGCACCCGCCCGTCTTTACCCGCACCCTCGGAATTCTCCAGCTTCGCGGCGGTCGGTATCTCCGCGTCGAATGATCGGGAAGCGATCTTTTCCCCCTTTTCCCCTGTCACGGGATCGTCGGTTGCCAGTCCTTGGCCGCCGGCAAGATTGCCGTCCGCAAGATTGCCGTCCGCAGGACCGCCGTCTGCAAGACTGCCGTCTGCAAGACTCTGGGATAACCATGCGGGCGGACGCGATGGCGGGAAAGTCATCGGATTCGTAGAGGGCGCTGAACCGGGAAGTGATCCGAAAGGCGATTGCGGAAACGACGGCGGGGGAACCGGCGCATCCCATCTGACAGGAGCGTCCTTCGCAGGAGTGATCTTCGCAGGACCACCGCTGTCCGTAGGAGATCCCTGTGCAGGGGGCTGCGACCATTCGGGGGGCACATTATTATTATACACCCCGCCAACAGTTGCATCTTGTGATTTTACTTGGGCTTTCTCGGCAGGTGACTCTTTCGGCAGATCCCCTTGCAGATCCAGAACGCCACTGCGAGACAGGCGATAGAGGAACCGGCGCATGGTCTGTTCCACGGCGTCTTCCGTACCTGCCGTTCGCTGAATCCATGCATTCAGTGCGCGTTCATCTCCGACTTCCATGCGCATGTGTTTCCTCCCCGACCACTGCCAGCCGTCCACCATCCATCGTTCCGCCCGTTCCGACCAGCGTACCCGAACCGCAAAGGGCGCATAGTCCAGAAATCCCTGTTTGACGCTCAACATGCTCATCATCTGCATGGGCAATGAGGCTTCCTGATCCTTGGTGCCGTAGACCTTTTTCACCGGCACCCCGGATATTCGGGACCAGCGCAGAGCCATTTCCTGCAAGGCGGGATCACTGGCATGCAGCTTGCGCTCCAGCCACAAAGTCTTGTTCGAGAACATCTCGGGATCATCGATCCGAAACCGCACCAACAAAAAGTCCGTACCGTTACGCGCACGGATGGGTAACACTTTCAGTGCTTTTACCGGCATACAAAACGGGGCTTCTGGTTCTATGCCATGAGGAACATCGTTTGCGTCACGCGACTCGCCGGGAAACAATGGATTTTCCTCCGCTTCCTGTTTTTTCCAGCGACGTTTTTTCCAGGCCAGCGGCATGGCGTTCTCACCACGAGCGGCATCTATCGGCCCCAGGCGCTCGATGTGCTGGCCGTAATCCAGTATCCGACAGGTGGTCCTGGCGGACGGCAGTCCTGCGTCCGGCATGGTCATGGTGGACGGCATGGTCCTGCCTTCCTCATGGTCCTGGCGGACGGCAGCGCCCTCGCGGACGAATGGACGCAATCCCCTCCCGGCCATCTGCAGATAGCGCACCACCGATTGCGTCCGCCGCAATAAGACAATCGCATCGATCTCCGGCACATCCAGACCTTCCGTGAACACGTCCACATTGACCAGATACCGGAATTCGCCTTGCCGAAATCGCTCGATCTGCGCATTGCGCGCGTCTTCGGAGTGACCACCATGCAGGACGCAAGCACGGTCCAGGGACTGCGCTTCCGCAAGGGGTTGCACCCCTGCAAGGGCTTCCGCCACCGCTTCCGCTTCCTTGATCGTGTCGCAGAAAATCAGCACATGGTTGCAATCTTTGGTTTTTTCCAGAATCTCCTGTATCCGTTGGGTGAAATCCAGAGATCGGTATCCACCGATTTCCGCCGCCGCCACTTCGCCGTGCGAGAGTTGGATGCCCGTTGTCGGCAGAACATACCGTACCGGCACGACTTCCGGAGCCAGCAGATAGCCCTGCGCAATGAGTTCCTTCGGAGTAATCCAGCAGGATGCTTTCTGAAACAGGCTTTGCGCCCCATAGATGGGAATATGCCGGTTATCGACTATTCGCCAGGGCGTAGCCGTCACACCGATGATCGGCGGGTCTTTGCCCAGGGATCGCAAAAAGGTCGCGTACAACCCGCCTTCTTCCTCCGATCCCACCCGATGCGCCTCATCCACCAGCACCAGGTCCCAATCGCGGCGGTTCTCCAGGCCGGAAATAGTCTGGATGCTGGCCACCGTGACGCTGCCCGGTACGGCTTCCTCCCGCATTCCCATGCCCGCGCTCACCACCAGCGTCGGAATCCCCTGCGGGGTGCCAACCCCCTGCGGGGCGCAGCCCTGCGGGGAGCCTCCCTGAAACCGTTCCCGCGCCTGAGTCAACAAGCGGGTTCGATGCGCCAACAGTAAAATCTGATGCTCCGGGTGATCCCGCAACCATTGTTCGATGATCGCGCGCATCACAACCGTCTTGCCCGCGCCAGTCGGTAAAACGCCTACCGGACACAGACCGTCAGTCGCATCTTTCAACAGCGCATCCACCGCCGTCTCTTGATAGGGGCGCAATTTCATCCGGGAGACATCCCACTTTTCCATGCCGGTGCAGGCCACGTCGCCACTTGCGCTTCATTTCCAGCAAGTCCAGGCGGGCTTGCAGCCGGCCAAGGGCTTGCAGCCGGCCAAGGGCTTGCAGTTGGCGAACTTGCCGCAGCAGGTGGGGGTTGTGCCCCAGCAAGGGGTTGCGCCCCGGCAAGGGGTTGCACCCCGGCAGGGACGGGAACTACCCAGGATGGTATGAGATTCACTTCTGAAAAGGGCACGCCGATTAGCCGGGGTTCGGGTACGGGTGGAAATTCCAGGGTTTCCCATTCAGCGCGCGGGGCAACATTCAGCCGGTAGCGATCCAGTCCGTGTATCGCCGCCCGTACCGGTTGCGGCAGGCTGTCCACGTTGGCCAGCAACATATCCATCAATCCATTGAGATACAACGTTTCGTGCGCTCGGGTACAGGCCACATAGAGCAATCGCCAGACTTCCGGGGGGACATTGGAAAAAACAGGTCGCTCCCCGGTTTCATCGTCGATCTCGAAAGGCTTTTGCGCACCGGCGTCCAGCATCACATGAGAAAATTCCAGCCCCTTGGAGCGGTGCATGGTGGACAAGGTGTAATCGGCCCCGGTCTGAAGCGAGGTCGAGCGCAATAGGCTGATCTCCCGTTGCATCATGCCGTGTTGATTCGTCACCATGCCCACCAGAAACGCCAGTCCCTGCCCTTCCCGCGTCTCGGTGAATCTTTGCAGCTCCTGAAAATCGTCGAAAAAACGCAAGTCCGGGTGCGGCGTGAATTCCTGACGATAGAGCTTGCAGCAGGCATCCAGGAAATCCGCGATTTCTCCCGCCTGATCGCCCGCCATATACACCTTGTCCCCCCGGTCCAGACCACGCAAGGCGGCAGCGACCAATGCGGCGTTACCGCGAAACAGGTAGGCCGTGGGCTTCCGGTTCATGCCTGCTTCGCTGCCTTTTTCCACGCGGGAATCATAGTTGCCCAGGCCCCGCAAAAAGGCCCGGAACTCCACCGGGGTCTGTTCCTTTTCGTAGAGTGCCGTCAGAAAGACATTGCCGGCGTCCGCCACGCCCTGCCCGAAGCGATAGGAAGACTGTAACGGCAGGACGCGGGTCTCCGGATAGCGATGCTTCAATTCCTGCATGGCGTCCACCGCGCCCCGCCAGCCGTAGATGCTTTGATGGGTGTCACCGATGAATACGAGCTGGGCGTGCGACTGGTTCAATACCCCTTCCATCATCGGCATCGAGGCATCCTGCGCCTCATCGAACAGAATGTGATCGGCGGGAATGACCGGCTTGCCCATCGACCAGATTTTCAGGTACGCATCATGGGTGACGGGCGCGTCTCCACCGGGGTCCAGCATCTTCTGAAAAATATCGTTGGCGACTTCCCGTGCCGAATTCAGCGTCAACTCCAGAAACCGTCCGTTTCCAGTACGTTCCAATTTCATGGCGATCTGTGTTTTCAGAGATTCGTCCATGTGATGCGGGAGAATCCGTTCATCCGCCGACTGACAAAAACTGGTGATCATGTCCTGCACCAGAAAAATGCTTTGCGCCTTGGTCAGACGCACATCCTTCATGGATCGCAGAAAATCCATAAACCGGGGATCGTTCCAATTTTTGAGGGTACCGTACAAACGATCCACGCGACGTTGCGCATAGATGTTCTTCACGAGGCCGCCCGCCGGATGCATGCCATTCCACGCCAGGCTGTGCGCCGTGTTCACCTTCACGAATCCCGGCAGTTTTTCCTTGGCTTCATCGGCATTCTTTTTGTTGAACACCAGATATTGCACCGATTTTCCCTGCAACGGGCCACCGTTCACGGCGAAATTCACCGTAGTGGATTTACCCGTCCCCGCCAGCGCGTTGACGGCGATAAACTGGTGTCTTTCGTAAATGGCTTGCAAAATCGCCATCTGTTCCGCGTTTGGTTGCATGAACAATCCCTCGCCAGATCAAGAACAAGAAAATCCCTTGCAGGGAGCAGATCCCTGCAAGGGATGCGTTTGCCCCCTTTGCCCGCTAGATTCGGGTGACGAGTCTCCGATCAGCAGGACGGCCCGTTGTTACCCCAGGTGTTTTGCACCTGCGCCTGGGGCTGCGCCTGCGCCTGGGGCTGCTGGCCCGCTACGGGCTGACCCGCTACGGGCTGACCACCTTGCGGTGCGGTCCACGCTCCGGCTGCGGCGGGCTGCTGTTGAACGGACTGCTGCGTACCAGCCCCCCATCCTCCCTGAGTCTGCGCCGGTCCCTGCTGCGGTGCGGCGGGAGCCACCAGTTTGTCTTTGACCTTCTCCCAATTGGCCGGGTCCTGGCAGGCGTAGCTGGGCAGATAGCCCTTGACCTCCACATACTGCGGGGCGTTTTTCTGTGGACCAACTACAATGCTCAGTAGGCGATTCATCATCGCCTGGGTGTCGATGTTCTGATTGAGTATCGCCTGTTCCGGTGCGCCGCTGCTGATCGCCATGCCCGCCAGTTCCTGCAGCGAATACTTCAGATTGTCGGCATGGGCCGACTGCACATTCAAAAGATGCTGCAATTCCCGGCCCTTCATCGGCCCATCGTTGAGGATGGTAAAGTGGAAGCGCGAGCCATATCCCGCCTGGCCACCCTTCAACGGAATCCCATCCTCGACCTTCGTGACCTGCACATCGTAAATTCCCGGCTCGATCTTGTCGCTGATGCCGGTGGACGCCTTGGTGATGCCCTGCAGACTGACCATAACCATGATGGATACTCCTTTTTTCAGTTACCGCGTGAATGAATTGCCCTCAACACCCTTGGTGCCGCAAGGTTTTTGTTGCTTACGACATTCCCGGCCCCGACGGTCCGCGCGGCGGAACAACGGCAGGACGTTGCGACGCCGGGAAGGCTGCCGGCGCTTGTCCACGTCCCGCAGTCAGCAGACTTGCAGACGTCGAATCGCAGAATTCCGAGGCGGGTGATGGCCGTATGGGGCGCGGCTGCGCCGGCCCAAAGCCGGGTGTTGGCTGGCCACTGGACCCCTGCCCAGAGGCAATTCCGCCGGGTGCAACCCCTTGCAGGGGTGCAACCCCTTGCGGAGAAACTGGTGCGCCGAAGCCGTTGATCGATGCCTGGGCAAAACGATGCGGATCGAAGGGCCGCTGATAGGCTTCCTGGATGGCCTTGTCCACCGAGTTCCAGGCCAAAGGCAACTCCAGCGGCAGATCGAAGCGGTTCTTGGCGTCAAAAGCCGTGTTCGGCGCGGTACACAAAATGCGCGTCCCGTTCGTCATCAGACGCACGACATTCCCGTCCTTGTCGCGTACCGGATCGGCCTTGAGCTGCGCAAATCCCACCAGGTCCGCCCAATCCCGCAACACGCCCACGGCGCGCTTGTCCAGACGCATCACATAGGTGTCATGCGGACCGTTGACCGGATCGGCCACGGTTTTGGATTCGGTCTGCGCGATCAGCAGGACATTCGCGTGCAGCTCCACCCGGAACCGTTCCATGAGATTGCGGAAGCTTTCCCATTCCTGCTTGAACAGCTCGTAGCCCTTGCCGTAGGAAAAATCGTTCAGCGTTTTCTTGCCATGCTCCCGCAGAATTTTTTCCTGGATCTTGCCTTGCAGGGCATCCATCGAATCGACGATCAGGGACCGGAATTCTCCCTTTTGAAAATAACCGCCAACATCCATCAGGGTCTGAATGATCTCGTCGTAACTTTTGGCATGGGCCTTGTCATGCCAGACCGGCATCGTGCCAATGCCATCCTCGACGGCCAGGATGAACGGCTGGTTCATGCCGGCCCCGAATGTGGTCTTGCCGATACCGTTCTGACCGTACAGGACCATCCGTACCGGTTCCATCTGTCCGCCCTGCTGCAGATTCAGTGCCATGACGCGCCTCGCATTGTCAAAGTCTCTGAACCCTTGGTGCCGCAAGGTTTTGGCGCTCGACAGAGCGAGATTCAAGACGTTGAAAATCACGCCGCACTAACTCATATTTGGATCATGGCAACGATTGCTTTCGACACCTTGAAATTCGCCAATAAGCTCAAGGCGGCTGGGCTTCCATCGGAACAGGCGGAAGCCCAGGCAGAAGCGTTGGCAGAAGTTATAGATGTCAATGTTCAAGACCTTGTAACCAAGGATGACATTGTGGCTTCCCTGAAAGATCTGGAACAACGCCTGATTATCAAGCTAGGCGGCATGATGGTGGTGGCCGTAGGCGTCATCGTTACGTTGGTCAGGTTCATTTCCTGATCGCTGTATTTGGGCGCGCCACCAGTTGCCGCACGATCTCCACACAGCGGTCCGTCTCCTGCAGGGCTTCCCGATGGGTAAAAGGCACCATGCGCCATCCGGCCAGCAGCAGTGCGCGAGTACGCTCATGATCGGTGCGGAATCCTCGCAGGCTCTTGCCGTGATTGGCCCATCCATTGATTTCAACCGCCAGGAGTGCATCCGGGATCGCCATGTCCACCCGATAGCGGCGATCCGTCAAGGGCTTGTACTCAGCCTGCACCCGATCACCAAAAACCGCTTTGAGGGCATGGGTCAGCAGGTCTTGCCCGGGTGATTTCGGTTCTGTGCCCGTGCCTG
>JAEHJW020002256.1_pt1 | contig 23299 bp, 25 predicted proteins | sample 9271431 | NCBI WGS metagenome assembly JAEHJW02 | reverse complement strand
TTGTATTGTAGTTTTTCCACTCCTCGAATTAACAGAATGTGGTAGTCTAGCAAGCCTACTAGTATCTCCAACCGCAGAAGAATCAATCAACCCTATTAAATTATACTTCTTTACAAGCTTATTACAAAATTGCTTATATTCAGCCTTGCCTCTAATCGGGGTAACTAAATCAGTATAAACATGCAACCCAACACCAGAAAAATATAGCCTACTTATAAAATTATAATTCTGTTTAAACTTCATATACTTAGCAATAGCCTCATTAGTCCCGCCAGTCTTGCCATCTATGTCAAAAAATATGGTGTCGTAAGTCTCATAAAACATTTGCTTCATATTAAACACTGACAAATATTCATCAGTGGAAGACTTCAGTTTTGTAAAGTCCTCTTCATTTGTTATTATTTTTCTACCAAGACTTAACTCTCGTGGAAACATCTGTTCTCTTGACCACACTTTATAAACATTATCAAGCATACAATTTCCTCCTCTCAGTCCAAATTCAAAATGGTAAATAAATTCTTCGTTGAAGTTTCATTTTTCATATCACTCGCCCATCCTTTAATTTCTATTTTTATTCATCACTAATTTTAAAGTCATTTAAGGTGGTTTTTAGTTTGATATGGATTAAATGTCCACATCATCATAATCTTTCATAGCTTAGAGTGTCCTGTCAAATCTAAACTGTCTTCTCAACCTCTTCGGCAGTAATATCATTATAACCTGTAGCCCCATCAATCTTAAACCAACTAAATAACTGCCAGTCTTTCGCTACCGGAGTACGAACCGCCGAGATTTTTCTGTAGTCTTGCCAAGCTTTTTTAAGTGGCTTCTGGAAATACATTATATGCTTACTATAGTATTTCAAAGTAGCCCCGCCTCTCATACTTCCAAGTGGGTGGTATTCGTCAGTAGGATTTTTACTTTCGTGGTTAGTAATAATAGTAAACGCCGAAGTCTTTTCCATAAACTTCATCAGTGTCATTAACATTACACTTTCAGCATCCGCCCTTCCACTGAAATTTTGGACTGCACTACTAAATTGTAATTTAATCGGCGAAGAAAAACTGTCTACAATAACAGCAAGTTTCCCTCGCATTCTACCATACTTCTCGTATACTGTTCCCTCTTCTTTTTTAGCCTCGCCGTTCAGTATAACACTGATTTTACTTTTACCATAGTCTACCGTAACGTCATAGCCCATAAAATGACAAAACTCTTCAACACTCAATACTCTCTTATACAAAAACAAATCATCAAGCTTAAATCTCGCCACAAGCCTCTGAACATAAACAGGATACCACTTATTCCAGACTCCAGTAAAGCCTCCCTCAGTATCTATCCACACAACTCTTATACCATTATTCATCATATTAACAGCTTCACCAATAAGATAACTAGTCTTACCAATGTTCGCCTCGCCATAAAGAGCGTATATCTCTTTCTCTTCAAAGCCTCCGCCATTCATCGTATTTATTCCATTTAAATAACTTTCCAACATTATTCATTCACCTTCGTTAATTCTCTCAATGCCTTTATATGCTTACATTCTTTCTTACGAAATAAAAAAGATGGGCATGTACATCTATACCCCTCTTCACTTATTGTTAAAAAATATTGTTTTGTTCCTTCGCCGAAGCAAAGAAACATTCTTATATTATTTACTGCTACTAATTCAATAAACTTCATGGTTTATCAAATTTGTAGTATGTACCAGCCGGACTAGTCTTAGCGACAATTTTAAGTCTAATCTTCTTGCCCTCACTAAGAAGTGGTATAAAATCCTTAGCTTGCTGTACTAGCACCTTAGCACCAGTACGAATGACTCCCCTGTCAGTAGTTAAAGTAACTCTATCGTACTCTCCCCTCTGACCTTTCACGTGCTCTTCTATAGAAGCCTTTTCGACCACTATTGGTATATTCAATACCATCTGCACTTTCACAAATTCTACGCTAGTACTAGGCTGTTTCGGTTCAAATTCCACTATTTCTGTCATAGTTTTTCCTCTATCCCTCTTAGTAAATTAGAGTATATAAGATTCTCGTTTGGAGGCTCATTATTGGGCGTTCCCTGTAACAGTCTGTATTTGCGACCATATATCTTTCGGGAAGTTAACACACTTCAAAGTTAAGCCAGTACTGTCAATTGAAACCGTCTCGATAAACATATCAGTCCAAACTCTTCCATCAGCAAAGTCAAGAGTAATATTGAAATTATTGCCCAAATTTAGAAACGTGGTAGCATTAGTATTGTTCAAGCTATACCAAATATCTACCTCTCTATACCCATTCGGAAACATTCCTAACGCCATTTCAGCTAGGCTTTCAGTATCAGAAGTTTTCCCATTACTCCATGTCGCCCCATTTAATGTAAGCCAACTCAAATCTAACCTCTTTGAAGCATTTGTAGCCCCGCTAATAGTAGTTGAGACTATAGTGGTAGATAATGTGTCACTATTGTTCGCAATTAAACTAACTGAATTATAAAAGTAATTTGTGTCGTTGCTAGTTGTACTGAAATAATTTCTATCATTCTGCGTTATAGTAAGAGGCGTTGTGCCTAAGTACGGCACTAAGTGAAGCGTATTCGAATTGTCTACATAAACTGCATAACCAAGTATAGTTGCCAATTGCATTAGCTGATAATAAAATGGTTGTACACTCTGTATATTTGCAGAGAAGCCCCCGAAGCCAGTATTTGTTATGTTATAATTTACCGTTCCATATTCAACTAATTTCCCTACCATCTTGCCGAAGTCAACCCCATTTGTTGTGCTACCTATACTAGTTTGCGCCCTTATACTAGCTAAATAATATAGAGCATCATAAGCCACCACATTGTATAGCATATTACTCTGCATCTGTATTGTCTCGACAACACCAGTAAACACTTCAGTCCCATTAACATAGAATTGAACCGGGCTACCAACCTGCATAAAAATAGAAGTCCCATTAGTTGTACTATACATATACTTCTTTAGCACCGAAAATGCCAATTGCCCTGCCAAGTCTAAACTAGTTGTACTTGCAATGTTAGTAGCATAAACATTCTTCCCATTAACTAATACTGTAAATTTATAATTAGAAGTCGGCGGAGGACTCGACCCAGTTGTCGAAGTAGTCTCACTTATTAATGAAAGTGGAGTAAGCACATCACTCAAAATAACATTAGTACTTCCAACAGCCACATTAAAGGAATTTGACAATTGAAGCTGATAACGGTAATTCACATCATATACACTCAATTGAATATTATATAGCCCACTCGCACTAAAACTAGACGAGAATGCAGCACTACTAAAATTCCCATTAGAAGTCTTTGTAAGCCCATCAACATACCAAGTATAGTCATATACTCCACTTCCACCAACAATATCAGCACTCCAATTTCCTTTTTGTCCAACCTTTAAGTCTGTACTTCCACTTATAGTAACATTCGGCTTTGCAACAAAATATGTAGTAGAAAAGCCACTAGTAATTGAATTACCAGCGCTGTCACTAGCATGTAAGTATACGTAATATGTATTAGCAGATTTCTCTATTAAAGTAATACTTTGTGAATTACCTGTAGTAGAAGCCCCTGTCGTACTCTGACTAGTATTAACATACCATTCATATGTATATGGTGGACTTCCTCCAACCGCTTGCCCAAAGAAGTTTATTCCATTTCCTACTACTGTAGTTGAATACTGCTTAGTTACTTGTACTCCAATGTCTTTATATACTTCTATTGTAACCGTATTACTATTCATTATATTACTAGTATCAGTGTTTGTTACTATTGCATATACAGAATAAGAACCCGCAATAGTAGTACTAAAAGTGTATGTAGAACTTGTACCGCTTTTTATCGAAGCACCATTTAATATGAAATTATAACTATAAGTAGCATTTCCACTTGTGCTAACTTGTACTTCAGTTGTTGCACCAACTTTAATCAAGTCTTTATAATTCGTTACAAAACTTAATTGTGGGTCAGCATAAGCATACATATTTATGACAATACTAGCATTTCCACTAGCTCCCTGACTATCAGTAATAGTAACTTGTAATGTACTACTAAAAGCTTTAGTTGTAGAATAAGTTAAAACTGAAGAATCAGAAGAAATACCAACATTCCCAACCTCCCAAGTATAAGTATACGGCGGTGATCCTCCTTTAACAGAACTTACTATTTGATAAGTATCACCAACCATTCCATTTAAATTTCCTCCCAAAATACTAGCTGTAACTGAGCCATTCACATATATATTAACTTCTGGAGTTGTAGCTATCTCGTATGTATTCTGAGATTGTACCTGACAAAAAATAGATAAAACCTGCGAAGTTGAATATGTACTCAGTTTAAATATTGTGCTACTACTTCCACTTAAAACATTATTAACGTACCATTTATAAGTATAGGCTGACCCTCCACCATTAAAACTTCCCCCAGTAGCAGTAACAATCAATGAAGTACTTGGAGATTGATTAACAGTTAAATTTACTATTTGTGGTGTAATATTAACTGAAAGTGGATTTGACCATGCTAAACCTAATACTTGACTCGTTGTTGAAACTGTACCAGAAGCTTGTATATCATTTATTTTTGCTTTAATGTATGTTATTTTATTAAGATTACTAACATTATCAAATCCAAATATACTATATGTTAATGGAAAATTAGCCAAACTTTTTGCACCTGCAAAATTTGTTGTCCCTGTTGTACTATACCATGTCGCAGTAAAATTAATAGCAGTAGTAGCTGTACTTTTAAATGTTGCATAAGTTATGAAATCTGCATTCTGTGTCAATGCAATATAATAAACCCCGGGAATAGTATACCCTTTCCCAACACCATCAACAACCAAATTCGCCGTAAAACTATCAACTACTTTATATGCTACTATCGCTGTTGTCGCAACATTATTATTAGTGTCTATAGCTTCAAACTGCATATAATATGTTGTAGCTGTAGCATCTGATGGGACTGAATTTGGAGTGACCGTAAAACTAAGTCCTGAAATAGTAGTTGCACTTCCAAGCGCCGTGCTTAAACCATAATTTATTTTAGTAGTCCAAGAAGTATAATCATCGTTTACTGTACTTATAGTCCAAGAAGCACCAGAAACAACATCGGCATTTACAGTTGTAGTACTAGTTGGTGAAACACTTGCTTCTAACTTTCGAATATGTGTAGTTGAAGGGCCTACTGCAACAGTAGTGCTATTACTATCTTTCACACTTATTGCATAATAAAAACTTCCTCCACCAACTTTACTTAATGTAGTACCATAAGACTTAGAAGCTCCGGTTCCATTAGCACCACCGTTTAAAGTCCAAGTTGTACTATAAGGTGGCGCTCCATTACTAACATTAGCTTGCGAAGTAGAAATACTTGCAATATTAACTGGTGTTGTATGTGATATTGATGCTGATAATGGCAAATAAGCAGCAAAAGCCCCTTGAATAGCATAATTATAAACAGTACCACCCGTTTTAGGATGATATATTGTATAAGTTGCACTTAAAGTATATGTACCACTTTCAGTTACACCAGTTGTTTGACTAGATGCTGCTGCTCCACCATTTTGTTCTACTTTAAGAGTTTGCGCTATTAATGATTCTGTTAAACTTACTGTACTACTTCCACTCGCACCAGTAAATGAAGCAATTTCATTTGTCCCAATATACATAGAACAAGAAATCTTTGCACTAGTTGAACTTGTATTAACTGTAACAATTAAACTCATACTCTCATCCCACAACCATTCCGACTGTCAATGTAGCCGAATAATCCCACAATATCTGTCCAGCCTTTTCCTTTATAGTTATATCGCCAATTATGCCTACAAACCTCATAAACCCAGTGCCTAAAAGAGTACTCCCCAAATTATACTTCTCAGTCACAATATTGTTAGTAGAACTCGTAGCCCCCCAATTTTCAGTCAAGTCTAACACTATCTGCGCAGAAGGATTTGCCGTAGCAAAATACTCTAAAATAAAAGCAACATCACTCTGAGTTATACTATTCCACGCTAACTGAAACGCCAAATTAGGGCCTGTAAAATTAAGCAAGAATGGCGTATTTTGCGTAGGTATCGGCATCTGAGTCAAACCATAATTCGCCGTATAACTTATCTCCAAATTTAAAAAATTAGCATAGTAAGGCACATGCCCATAAGTTGTCCCAAGTGAAACATAAGCATCATAGCTAGTATTATAATATTGACTAGTTGCGGCAATAGTAACATCAGACCTAAGCATATAAACAGCCAGAGTGCTACTCACCATCTCTGTAGCCTCCCAAGTTTCCTCTCAATTTCTCTTAAAGTATCTTCAGCAACTTTCTTCGGGTCATACATACCTCCACTATGATTAACTGTTATATTAAATGTATGTCCCCCGACATTAGTATTGCTTGGCACAACTGTCTCGCCTTTATGGACAAGAGCCATTCCAGTCTGAGCAATAGTACCGCCACTATCAAGTTTGGTTATTCCAGCAAAGAAGTTTCCAATACTCTTTCCAATGTTAGCTGGATTAACAGCATTAAGTAAACTCTTAACAATAGTAGAAACCGCCGTAACAAACCCATTAACAATCCAAGTACCCAAATTCATAAGCCCTTTCAAAATCTCGCTGGGCAAATTTATGACATAATTAATCAACGTCATAAAGAATTTCCCAACACCGCTTACTATATACCCTCCAATAGTAACAAACCCTTTTATAATTCCAAGCCCGAGACTAACAATAAATTTCCCAATACTAGTAAGAATTTGTGTAGGACTGAGCTTCATCATAAACCTAAAGAAACTTACACTCCACTTCAGCAAATTCTGAAATACTTTACTACTCAATATACTAACAAGTCCCATTAAAACTGGCGCCAAAAACGCCATCATTATCATTCCTAATGGCAAAAATATTAAACTAAATATACTTCCTATAGCCCCAAGAATTGTTTTTACTGGCTTCAAGTTAGCTATTATGCCTAATACTCCCCCAGCTATTCCCATTAACGGCGCTCTCAAAGACCTAACACTTAACCCTTCTTTTCCGCCACTTTTTGCTCCCCCACTTGGTGCATTAGGAGCCTTCCCAAATGGATTAATTTTATGCATAAAGTTTCCAACTTTACTAAAAATTGAAGAGCCTACAGAAAACCACGTAGGAAGATTTTTCTGAATAAATGGTTTCACTCTGGAATTTAAACTCCTTAGAATTGCTTTAGCAACTCCATTCTCTAATGCTTTTCCCACCGCTTCTACAGCATTTGCTACTTTTAAACCTACCTGTATACCTCGTAAACTATTAAATAAATGTTTCGTAAGCCAAGGCATCAACTTATTATTTAAACTTGAAACAATTGCCTTTCCTAATAATTTTTCAGTTATTGAAGCAGCCTGAGCAATACTCTTTAAAAATGCCGGGTCGATAGCTTCACTAACAACTTTACTTAACGCCGTTCCAACTTTACTTAATTTTTGAACCTCGTCAATAGAAATTTGAACTTTAATAGCCTCAGCCATATCAGGTTATATAAAGGAATAGTATAAACTTTATGCTTTTATATATTTAACAATTCCTGTTTCACTATGGTTCGCTGATAGTTCTATGAACGCCCCAATAATAAATCCTGCAACAAGCCACAATAGCAAAATATACCAAGCAACTGAAAGTACTATATAATTTCCATCTACATTTACAACATTTACAGCATAGAATAACATTAATGGCACAACTACAATTCCAATATAAAGTAAGTCTAACATCAACCCACTCTCCAACGCCATAACATAGTCTCTACTATACTTATCTTTGTGGTGTATTACTCTACTTATAAGCACGTAAATAAATACCACTGTAGCAATAAAACAAAATATAACCGCCGAAATAAGCAAATAAACTGTAACCCAGTCTAGAAACCCAAATGAAGCATTTACACTAATATTAACAATGTTAAGACTATTCACTGCAAACAAGTATGTTAAATAGTAAGCTATACCAAGTAATATAAAGCTTATCACCACTGATAGTCTCGCAAGTCTATAATACGTCATCACCAAAAATATTGGCATTAAGAATGCAGAAAATATTATCGCCAATGCGGTCAATACCCCGACTACGTTTCCGGCTTCCTGAAGTACTGTCTCTGTCATATAAATCTCCTCAAAATAGAAGTAATAAAAAGTATATAAAGTTTTATAAAATACCTATTTCTTAAACTCCTTTTCAAGCTCTTTCCGTTCATCTTCCAGAAGCTTCAAAAAGTATTTCACTTTTACATAGGACATATTAGCCAATTCTTCTCCAGTAATACCCAAATCTCTCCTAAGTACATATTCAACCTGCCAATTAGATTTCTTCTGTCCACTTATCTTACTGAAAGGAGGCATCAGTTAAGCCATTTTCCTCCATTGCTATTTCAGCCAATTTAAGCCCATACTTGGCTGGCAATTCGCCAATCTTACCTTCACTTAACGTAACAGAAGCAATGAGTAATTCCTTCTGCAACTTATACGGATTAATTTTGAGGTCAAATACATTTCCGACCATCTTCCCCTCAGTACTCCTTTGCAGAATATCATTCATAGTATCATACGTTATTTCCTTTATCGTAACCTTAATCATCTTTCCATTTACATCTAATTCCATTTCCTTCATATTATCACCTACGTTGTTACTTGTATAGTCCTCGCCTTAAAACTAAATTTGTCTACAACTGGGTCGACTGGAGTAAAAGTCATACTTCCATCAGACCAATACATTCCCTCTATTTTAATAATATATGGCGAACCATAATCACTCCCTATTGTTAAGGTAAGGTCATAAGTATTTGTACTCGACTGAGTAGACGAAGTTGTAAGCATGTGTTCAATTAAATTCGAATCGTGCAATATTTCTAAGTCTCCACTAACAGTAAGTTTCTTTGGCGTGTAAGCAGTGTAGTCTATTGAGCCCAGCCCATAAAAGAACTCGGGGTCATTGTCAATAGTTAAGCTAAGTGTTTTAATAGGCTGTACTCCAAATGTAGTACTTCCATATTTCCCATTATAAGTAACTTGAACATTCGCCCACGTGGTAAACTGTATTGGGTATGTAAGTCCGCCCGTAAAGGTTTGCGGTGCAGTTGAAGACGCTGCATAAGTAACATACTTGCCTTGCATATCAAGCGTTACATCACATGTCTTGCCTTCCTCAAAAGTAAATTTTGCACTCTTAGCAACAAACCCTGACGCCGTATAAAAATAACCATTCTGGTCTTGTAAATTCATATAAGTACTTGGTAAAACTCCAGCCCTGCTTGGTATTGTCCACGAGATAGTTGTACTACCCTGCTTGTATAATATTAAGTCAAGCCAATTCTTATTATCAGTTGCCATTGTATACTTTACGCTAGCTGTTATTTCAATACCCTGACTGTAAAACAATTGAGCTTCTCTTGCGCCTAATGTATAAAGAGCGTCAAATCTGTTATCAAGCTTAAAGTCCTCGACAGACATTTGAACACCGAGCACACCTAATATAGTTGTACCAGTCCCACTCCCATACTCACTTTCTTTACCAAAGGCTGCTTGAAATACACTAGCCGGAAAAATTAGTGGTGTAGTCATAATATTACCTCATACTATTTAGCAATATAAACATTTACTTTAGCCAATGAAATAAGTTTTTCCTCCAATTAGGAGCCAGTAAGGCTTCTTTAACTTCTTCAACCGTAGCATTCTTTATAACTATAGCAGTCTCTTTAGTATCATACGAAACTCTATCCTGCCCAAGCTCATCAATCAGCATATCCATCAAATTTTTCCTCACAATTTTAAGTAGTCTAACTTTAAAACTCCTACTAGTAGTATCAACCAATCTCCTCACCTCTCTTTACCAACTTCATAGAAATATTTGTATTCGGAATTTTCCCCGCCAAAAAGAGGTAAGCTCCGTAAAGCAATAATGCATTCCCGCAACTATACAAATCAAACGTTATTAACTTATATTCGGGGTATGTATGAAATGAAAAATGACTCTCCTCTATTAATATTATACCACTTGCCCCACTTGGCTTAAACTGATAAAAGAATGATTCCAGTGTATGCATTTTAGAGAGTTTTATAGCCTCTTCAAAAATTTCTTTTAGTGGTTGAATATGCTCCGTATAGCTATTTTCCACCCCATACAAGTCTACAATAATATGGTAGCCGACAGCCATCTTCTTCCTCCGTCATAATGTCGGCATATTCATATTGCTTAAATAGTTTTTTACTAACATTTAATTTGACGAATTTACGGTAAAAGTTTCATAAATACCACTATGCGGACATGAATATATTGGCGGTGGCGGATAAACCCCATACCACTCAAATGGAGCCCATATAGGAGCCCCGCATACTGGGCATTTGCCTATCTCAGTATAACTCATAAGTTATCATCATACCCCGGAATATTCAGCCTGTAAGTAAAGTCCATTCCAAATAATTGGGGAAATCTCCCAAACACATCTCTTACAGCCTCTCGACTCTCCTTAGTCCTCAAAGAATTAATATAATCCTCAGCCTCTACATATGAAAGCCCCTCACCGCTTTTCAATAATGCATTTAGCCTAAATTCGCTTTGTTCCATAATTATTAACTCACTTCATAGTCGGCAAGCATACTATATGACTCTGCCATAATGGTTTCCAAATTATTCTTCGCAACTTTAAGAGCATCCCTAGCTTCCTTAAATTTTGTCTCCGCAGTTTCAGCCGTATTTATAGCATCCACAAGCCTTGCCAAAAAATCTATTACTTCTTTCTCATCCATAATAATCCCTAAAAAGAAAAGGGGAATAGAATATTTAAATATTTCGGGAATAGAATTATTTTTACCTAAGCACGCCAGAACGCCTTTCGGTAACTGTAAGTTTTGCCTTAGCACCGTTTGAAAACGAAAAGCTTATTGTGCTCATTGGCGGTGTATAGAAACTCATGAATAGACTATCCACGTGTGTCGTAGTAGCTGCTCCACCAGTAAAGAAACTTGTTGAAAGTGTAGTACTTAATACTCCCTGCACGTTCGTAGCTTTTGCTGTTATAACTATTGTCGTGCTAGCCGCTGCATATCCTTCTAAGAGAATTTCGCCTGTGTACATCGGTATGTACTCAAATGAAGCTGCTTTCAGACTTGTCGTTGAAAATATCACTGGCAAATAATTCTGTCCGTTTATTGTATTTACATCACTTGTACTAAAGTTTACCATAGTACCTTAATAATTATGCAATATTTAAACTTATGGTAACCAACTTCTTGTCAGTATTCTATAACCTTGTACAGCCTCTTCTAGCTTACTAACTTCAGCAGAAATCCAATCGTAAAAACGCCCCATTTCAATTCCTCCAACATTCTCAGCCACTTGAGCAGTATATCTTTCATTGTCCAAAAACATCTTGGCTGCCTTATATAAAGCCAAATTATATATCTGCCCATCCATTCCCGCCGACTGACTAGTATTATAACCATAATAATATTGTATTCTAACTTCATAACCCATATACCAGTACCAACCTATTATCCACAATATTCCATTCTCTTTATCAACCCAATACGAACCCCACCTATTTTCAACCATAGTCCCAATCCAGTTAGCATATTGCGTTCCATTCCATATTCCCAATTGTACTAGTGTATGAGTGCTACTCGCCGGAATCACTGGAAAATGCTCTAAATAAACTGGTGAACCAACTAAATACCAACCTAAGTATGCTGGTTTACTTATACTATATTCTTCCACATTGCTAAGTACTTTACCCCAACTTCTCCCAGTTATCACATCAATATAAGAGCAAGTCTGCGGAATAATTAACGAATTTAATAATGAAACATCTGCATTATATTGTGTAGTTGAAGTATATAAACTGTCTATTTTTAAAAATTGAAGCACATCTGTAGCAGTAACATAATATTGCCCAGTAGTCCCTCCGTTCCATATAAAACCCATGCCACTAAATATATTCCTTACTTATAAACTTAGTGTAATATAAATATTAGAGGGAACACTTCCCACTTACACAACTCCCCTCTGCTAAATTATTTAACTCAAAAGTAAGGTCTACCATAGGCTTAGTACTCTCAGGCTTAACCTCATCAATATGTTTTAATACTTGAGTACTCTTACAGCCATCTCTAAACACAGTTATACCTTTGCACCCCAATTCCCTCGCCATTAAGTATGCCTTTTTAACATCGTCAACACTTGCAGAATTAGGCAAATTTATAGTCTTACTTACCCCACTATCACAATACGTCTGGAATACAGACTGCATCATAATATGCCATTCAGCATCTATATCATGCGCCGTAACAAAGACATCCTTCAAACTCTGCGGTATATTAGAAGCCTCTTGTAAAGAGCCAGTCTGAGCTATTTGCGCTATTAAATTGTCAGAATACAAGTTTTGTTTCCTCAATTCTTTCTCTAAGTAAGCATTCCTCTCATATAAAGTATGCAACCCAGCCCCGACTCCAACAGCATTATATTCTCTCTTGTATGCCAAAGCAAAATATGGCTCTATACTCGAAGAACAATTCGCAATAATACTTATAGTGCCTGTAGGTGCAATACTCTGAACCGCCGAATTACGTCTAAGAACTCTATTCTCCAACTGTTTTGTACTATAATAATGCCCCGGTATTATACCCTGCTCTCTCATTACATTCGGGTATGGGTATTTCTCCCTAGCTAAATACTCAGAAGTCTCATATGACACTTTCTGTAAAGTCTCCATTATTAATGAGGCTACATTAAGGGCTTCAAGAGAATCATACTTTATGCCCATCTCTACAAACATATCTGCCAGTCCCATCACACCTAAGCCAATTCTCCTGCTTTCTCTATTCATTTTAAGCAATTGTGGTATAGGAAATACATTCACGTCAACAACATCGTCAAGAAATCTAGTTGCTAACTTTACAGTATTTTCAAACTCCTTAAACATAAAGTTATTTTCCGAGTCCACAAATTTCGCCAAATTAATACTCCCCAAATTGCAAGACTCATAATCATGTAACGGTTGCTCGCCACAGTTTGATGTAACAATACCATTAAATACTAAAGTATGCGTCTTATATTCTGTAAGGTCATAAACATCTTCTTCTCCAACATATTCAATAGACTCAATTCTAGCTGAAAAATCCTCTTTATAAAATTCTGCCCCATTAATAGCTCTTTTTAGTTTTTCTTGTTTTTTAATTCCTAAAAACCCAATCTCATTAGCAAATTTAATAATACTTCTTCTACTTATAACCAACTCATGCAAAGCTTGTACTTTATAAACTTTCTTTCCACCATGTCCATCTGGAAGTAATTTTTCCCCACTCTTTTTCCTATTCATATAAACTCTACTATATATACCAAAATTAAGTAGAAGTTTCTGAACCCCACCAAGTAAAGTTTCACTAATAGATGTTAATCTCACACCACGATGACTTCCCTTAGAAACAAATCCTATAGTGCCATCGGTCTGAAATAAGCCTTGCAAAAATCCTATTTGCATTTCTCTACTACCGCCGAAAACTATATTTGGAACTTGTAATTTATTATTTATTAACCCTATATTTTCTGCCAAAGTAGTAAGAGCTACACTACGTATAATTTCCTCATTTCTCTGTGGTATGGCAACTATCCCAATTTTTCTATTCGCAATATTACTAACATATTCACTAAACATTCCAGATAATTCTCTCTCATCACCCCAAAAAGCTAACTCAGAACGTTTTGATAAAGAACCATCTCCAATGAAAGCTCCAATTACTCTACCCAACTCTAAAGAGCCTTCACTACCAAATTCTCCGCCACTTTGAAGTATTCTAATTTTTTCTCCAACTCTTAAGTCTTTCAACTTAATCATACTTTTTCTATCTTCACTATAAACAGGATGATATTCTGTCGCCTTTAAAGAATAACCTTCTTTGGTCTTTAAATTATAAACCTTTTTATTGCCAGTATAAAATACATTTGTACCTATACCCACTCTTTCTCCACAAAATTTACTATCAATTACCGGATTTATAGCCTCTTGAGCATCATACAACTCTTTTACACTAAATATTCCTTTACTAGTATAAAGTAATGTATCGCCCGTAACGCAAGGATTAGTAGCTTCAATATCACCATAACCCTCCAAAAAATTATCCTCATTAACTCTGTCTAAGAATATCAACCCGGGGTCTCCACTCTTCCATGCATTTAAAGCAATTGTATCAAACAAGTCTTTGGCTTTCATATGCCCAACTGAGCCAATTCTTCTCGGCGAATGAAATTCTATATAGTCATTCCTTTGCAATGCCTTAAAGAAGTCCTCATCTACCGCCACACTCACATTAAAATTCTTCAATACAACATTATTCGTGTCCTTCGCTAAAACAAATTCCATAATATCTGGATGATTATACTTGAGTATAGCCATATTAGCGCCACGCCTCTTTCCACCCTGCTTTATCTCTTCGGTTACACTATCAAACACTTTCATAAAGCTTACAGGCCCACTAGCTACACCTTGCGTACTCTTAACAAAATCATTTTTCGGGCGTAACTTACTAAAATTAAAACCAGTACCTCCACCAGTCTTATGAATAAGGGCGGTATTCTTAACAGCATCAAATATGTCTTCTAAACTGTCTTCGACTGGTAAAACAAAGCAAGCACTTAAACTACCTAATTCAGTACCAGCATTCATCAGAGTTGGAGTATTGGGCAGAAAAGTAAGACTACTCATTAACTTAATAAATTTCTCAGCATAGTCTATGGCAAACCCACCATACTCTCCACAATACTTTAGAAAGTTTTTGGTGTCATTTTGCATCTTATCATGTTTTGTTTCTTGTCGTATATACTCTAGCACTCTAACAGCATTCTTAATATTAAACTCCCCAAAATAAGTAATTCCATCTCCTTTAAATTTTAAACCATCAACATAACTATAAGCCAATTCTGCGACTGCAACAGCTTTTCCTACTCTCTCAAATAGTTGTTTCGGAGTCTCCTTAACAACGCCATTTTCATCTTTTAATAAATAACGACTTTCAAGTATTTCTATACTATTTTTAGGCAACTTTAAATCGTCTTCAACATTCAAACTCTTTTTTATTACTCTCAATAATGCACGTTCTTCTCTGTATGAAGAATACACACCTGACAAATAGTTATCATGCTCAGCCAAGACATCAATAACGATATTTTGTATTTTCTCTACGTCAATAGTCTCGACATTTATTCTCTTAATAATCTCCTCGGCATACTCATTGGCAAGCGTCATATTAGGCTTCTTTATAGCTAGCATGGCTTTATAAATCGCCTTCACTATTTTCTTCTTAGAAAATTTAGCGTGCGTACCGTCTCTTTTAACTACTTCTGTTATCATAATTCCATATACTCCTTAGTTATTTAACCTCTACTTTTATCACAAACTCTGTATACAAACGTCTACAACTATACTTATTCATATCTCTCAAGTCCTCCCGTCATCAAATTCCTTCTCTCTGTCATAAATATAGAATATTTAAGTCCTTTCTAAGCGTAGAGGTCATCATTATCCGCCTCTTCACCAGCGGTAACTGTAGCATACTGACTACCTCTAATAAGTAATTTCCCATAATTACTAACAAAATCTATCAGCGCCTCAGTAATGTCATTCTCATTCCGCAAATTGTAACCTAACGTATTCAAAAAGCCATACGTAAAAAGAAACTCATCAGACCTATACTTGCGTCTCTTCGGGTAAATCTCGAACACTACATCAACAAAATCTCCATCATCATTAAATTCTTCTACTAAGCCTACATTAAATAAGTCTATCTGAAAATCTATTAATGATATTTTACCCATGAAGGAAAATAACAATGAAGTACTTAATTGTGTGTAATTATAAAAAAAAATATTTATACTCCGCTTTCACGGAGTTAATTTGTCTATGCTATAATGTCTCTTATTTTTGCTTGTGCGCCCATGAACCGGGAAACATTCTCACCAATTGTGTAATACATTCCCTCGTAGGCTAACTGCTGAAGCAGTAGGAAGTCTTTTCCGGTCGTTTCAAGGTATGTCGTGGGGTTAAGCACCTGTACGCCAAGCCTTCCATAACCATATCCTTCTGTATCAGTCGTGTCAAGGAAGTAAACATTTTCATATTTACCCGTTCCAGCCCCACTTGAAGGCGTGTTAACAGCCTTTATAAGTGGAAGTCCGAAAACAGTTGCAACCTGTACACCACCGATGACTCCTTCTCCGCTCTCTATTCCATTAAGGTCGAATTTCACTAGGGTTTCACTCATAGGGAAATATCTCACTGGGTTTTGGAACAGATTTACAATGCTTGCATAGGTGTTATAACCAGTCATTACAACATTACTGTTTGCACCGTTTATAGCCGCTCCCTGTATAGTTGCGTTCAAAGTGTTTATTGCTAGAGCCGCTGGAGCAAGTTTCGTAGTACTAGCTGTAAATGTTCCATTAACATTAGTTTCTAATGCGGTAGAACCACTCACAACGTATGCATCATACACAGAAGGGCCTTTTCCTCTATTCAATGCGCCAAGCCAAGGGTTAATCACATTACCGATTGCAGTAGAACCCGTAAGTCCAGCCGCAACAGCTTCGGGGTACGAAGAGATGATTCTGTCTATACTCTCAAACTGAAGTCTTCCAGCACCACTTATTGAAGTAGCAGCTGTAGTACCAACAGCTTTCTGACCTATCTGTTCGTTCAGCAACTTTATATGCTCAGTGGCATAGAAGTTTCTGATAACATCAAGGTTACCGTATATATCATCCATCGACTCGCTAGCTAATTGCTGAACCACCTGCGAGGTTTCGAACGTGTTTGCAGCAATCTTTGGCGTGATTTTTATGACGTTTATGTTAGGAATGGTTGGGGTAGGCAGAGATGCAGTTTCGCTAATAGCCATAGTAGAAGCTGTCCTAGTAAATCCGTTCACCGTTCTGAAACCTGACTTGTCCCATGTCAGCTTTGGCATTGCAGCAAACCAGTTTGACTCTGTGTTTAGCATATACCAAGCCTGAGCACCGTAAATAGGGTTCCAGACTCCAAGTCCCTGACCTGTGTTAATTATAGCTTTCTGAATGCTAGGGTATTCTCCCAGACTAAAGTTAGGCTGAGCCGCATTACCTTCGTAATACGTCAGTATGTCCTGAAATGTCAATGCTCGGGTTCTTACCATCCGAACACACCTCCATTACTAAAACCTAATACCTCTTTAGCTTTCTTTCCTTTCAGTATTTCTGCAACTTTTGAGCCAGATTCATCTGAGACACTCTTCTCTAAATTAACTGCATTAGAAGTGTCTATTGGCTTGCCTACAATTTCCTTTCGGGTACTTCGGCTAACCGATGTCTGACTTGGAATTGTCTCATTAGGTTTCACAATCTGGTCTAAAAGTGCTGATTCCGGAAGCTCCTTCGCCTTTCCAGCAGAGCCTTTATAGTTTGACTTCTCTGCGGATAAAGCTTCTTCGTGAGCTTTCTTCGGGGACTCTTCAAGACCCTCGTGTTCGCCTTCTTTCTTGTCATCATTTTCATCGCCCTCAAATTGCTTTCCCTCTTCCTTTGCAACCTTTTTAGGTGCAGAAAGTTTCGAAAGCTGGCTAGAAAACTTTTTACTCTTTTGTGCAGCTTTAATAGTCTTTACGGCAGCTTCAACTTCATCAACATCAGGAAACTCGTCTTCAGCCTCATCTTCAACTGCGGCCTCTTCCTCATCCCCTTCTCTGACTATTGCAAGAACTTCAGCAAGCATCTCTTTTATCTCTTCTAAATCAACGCCCTCATCAGCCTCAACAGCCTCTTCATCAAATGCTTCTTCCTCTTCTGCCTTCTCAAGCTTAATAAGCTTTACACGCTCGTCTATCGCTTTCTTTATCCTCTCCCTCTTAGAGAGGTCTGTTTGTTCTTTTTGCATATCTTCATTTTCCTCCGTTTCTATATGTTTCATTAGCTCGTCATAATTCCCATACACACCCCCACATGTTCCACAAATATAATTTTCCTCAGACTTCCTAACTGGTTTCTTACTGCGTTTTTTCTTGCTCTTTCCAGCAAGCCTCATGATTGGATTACCTTTAGCCATACAAGCCATTATTATATGCAACTATATAAACTTTAAGCTAATCATACCACTTTATGTTATTATAGTCCCCAAAAAATAGTAATTCAGTCGGTTTACCCTGTAAGTACCATACAACACTATCATAGCCTTTCTCACGAGCCTCTCTAATTAACTTTCGAGTTAGGCTGTCATAAGGAGATTTACCCGGGCTTTCACTCAAAAAGTCTACAACCTCTCTATAGCCTATATCTCTCTGCCCCCGCAAATGCATCAAAGCACCCGGCACAGCCAGCGTCTCTAAAGCCCCATTAGGATGCGTTATCATTTCGTCATAGAAAGGCTTATCACATTCTACAATACCATAATGATACTTTTTACTCGCCTTTGTAGTGTCTTCATCGTCATCTAATTTCCTACTAATATAATGTAAATAATCCTCTGGAGCTTCATCTTCTCCATTCTCTATTGGCACTACATTTCGTATTCCCCAAGGCGTACTAAGCCTATTCATAGAGTCAAACACATTTCTTCCTTCGGCAATTGTAAAAAATATTCCATTAGCGCCACTATACATTTTAGAATTTCCAGCCTCACCATACCGAATTACTGGAAAAATATCTTTAGTAATGTCTACACCTTTATCCAACCATTTAACTTCACTATTACTCCCGAAAAACAATATATTATAAGCTTCGCCATTAACTAAGAATACCACTGCATCATATCCCGCCTTTTCTAATATGTCAACAAGTATACTCTCATAACGTGAGACTTCATCATCGCCCCAATATTCTTTAGCACTATCACCCACCATCGGGATTTCTTCTTCACCCTCATCAATATAAGTTTCGTCAAGAAGCCCATGCCTATACATATACTCGCCTAAATAAAAGCCCGGATAATCCTCTAAATTATATATTTCTCTTTCAGACTTCACATATAAAGGATTTCTCAATTCAAGAATAGCAACATTAAATTCTTCTCCAAATAGCATCTTGCCGTCTTCTGGAAATAACTTGCCCGGCTTTCTATTCTTATGAGTAACCATATAGTCTGGCATATTCTCGGTTAAATCATCATTATTAACTACAGAAAACCAAGTAAAGATTCCAGATGCTCCAACTCTATCTCCTGCCCTAACAACGAAATAACTTTCTTTCTTAAAGTTTACTTTTTTTTTAAACTTTTTGCGGTACTATCTGCTTCTTTAACCTTCGGTTTATCACGTCTACGCTGTTTACGGTAATTACGCAAGTATTCATCTTGCTCATCGCTACTAAGTCTCTCCCCAGTATGACGGTAATCTTTATTTTTTCCTTCCCTCGAAACATACTTCTCTAAGTCTTCAAAGCCATAGTCTTCATCTGGAAATTTAGCATTCTCATAATACTTTAGCATCTTCCCACATTTCGTACAAATCCCTGTATAAATATTATACTCGGCAATTTCATTATCCCCAATAATATCACTCTCAGTACCAGCAAATTTCAATTCGACTGGTTCTCCGCAATATGGGCATTCTAATTCTTTTACCTTTTCAGCCTTTTCTAACAAATAAAATTCGGGCTCTTCGTCTGCATAAACTAATTTCCTAAATTCAGTATTACAATTACGACAAGTAGAATCCTTAAACACCCCAACTTTATAATCTCCCTCATCATAACCATCAATATCAAACGTAGCTCCTCTTACAATGTCAGATGAACCACAATTCGGGCAATGGTCTTTATTATCTTTCTCATAATCAGCTTTTAGTCTACCACATATTTTCTGCTTAGACTTCTTAGACATTTTAGAGCCATGCCCAATCTTACTCATACATTCTTTCCAGTCTTTAAATCCGTGAAACGGCTTCATAACTTCAGCAATTCCTTCAAGGCTTTTAACTAAAGCTGGAGCATATTTCCGTGCATCTTTTATGTCTGCATCAACAATTGGAATTTCATCAACCTCTCCGCCCGTCTGCCAAATATATGAACAAGCAAGATTCGCCTCTGCCTCTCCTTCGTATTCAAGCACACATTTATCATACCAGTCTAAGTCTGGAATATTATTGTTTTCCAAAGCTTTCTTAGCTTCATTCTCTGTCAGCATATACTTAGTATAGCTATGTATGTTATGCCTATTTATCATATCGTCTGTAATTTTTCCCTTCCGCCACACCCAATCCTCAGACTCTTTATTACTACCTCCAAACTCATAGTAGAATATATATCCACAAACCCTTCTACTTGTAGCTATATCTGGTTCTTTCTCGGCAGCCAATGGAACACAATATTCCATAAAGTATTTACTCGGGCGAGTATCTACCGCCTTTTCAATTATAAACTGCCTCATAATAAAATCTTCATCAAAGTCAGTCATACCAACACTCTTTCCATATTTATTCTTAATGTAACCACAAAGCTTTGCGCTATGCTCTCTTACACAAGTTTTCCAAGGATATGATTTATGCTTTTTACCTTGCTTCTTTTCTACACTATCACTTATATTCCAGTCAAATAATAATTGCTTTACTACTGCTTGAGCTTTAGCATCCAACTCTTCCGGAGTTAATTTCTCATCTTCATCTCCCTTTGCAATACTAGTAGTAGTAATTAGAGCGGCTTGATTAGCTGGTTCTACAACCACACTTATCTCACTTAATTCAATCTCTTCAAGTATTCTTGCTTTACTACCATCTTTCATTTTTCCTTCGCCAACTTTGATAGCTGTTCCACCAATACTGAAACCTGTAAGTTTATGCTCTTTAATTAAATTCCATACCTCATCATCAAGTTTATAGCCAGTATTAATACTTGCCACAACCTCTACTGCTGGTACACCATAATCGGGCTGTTCTACAACATTCCAACTTAATAATTTCCCAATAGGTTTATTTTCATGCCCATACATAATAGGAGCACCCCTTTCGACATACTTTAACATAGCCCTTTGCATGGTATCAACTGGAACCATATCATATTGCCTGTCCAATACCTCTACTGAAGCATATCCCTGTATGAGTCTCATGTTTTCTTCTTTTATAACTATTTCACGCATATCTGCAACTGGCAAATTAGATTCCTCCTTTTAATGCAATAATTATTGCTATCAATGCAATGACATAAGGTGATAAGGCGGTAAGTAAATTCAGAATACTAACTGTAAGTTTCTTTTTACTTAATTTAATATTTTCAACACTATTAGTTAACATTGCTTCTTGAATATGAGCCTGCGTTTCCTGAAAATTAGACTTAGAAATTTTGTCTCTCGCAGAATTATCAGCTTTTAAACTTATAACTTCATCATTCAACCTAACAACATTTCCTTCTACAGACTTTATGTCTAACTTAATCTCGGTTATACTTTCTCCGAGTGTAGTAATTAAACTCTTTAGCTCACCAACCTGAGAAGCTATCATGATGATACCTGAAGTACCAGTCTTTGTAACCTCATTCTCATCGACCACGACAATCACTCCTTTAGCTTCTGCTGTGTCTTACTTTCTTGATACAGTCCTTCTGGCGCTTTTCTCTTTCGCTTCATTTCATTAATACGATTCATTTCCTCTCTATATAAGTCAGGATTAACTGCTTCATCTGCCCCAGTATCAACCATCGCTTTCTGGTCATCAACAACTGGTTCATAATTCACATTCATCATGTGCGTCATACCTTCATTCTCATTTAAATAATTAGCTTTGAAAAGCCCCTCTCTGTAATTTAATGCAATTTCATCTATACCTTTCCGCAAATACCTTTTCAGAAAAGTAACAATAACATTCCTAAATGGACTCGCCGATTTGATAAAGTTAACCCAATTAACACCATAATATTTTTCAACTCTTCCAACAATACTTTCGAGTCTACTTATAATATAGCCTTTTACAGCCTCTTCTCCAACACCTTCCACTCCTCTCTTCTGAGCCATTTCCAATGCAACTTGCAGAACAAATGCCTTTCGTGGGTCACCTTCATAATCATACTTTTGTACCCAAGGTGTATATTTGCTAACATGTATTTCTGAAGAAGCTTTTTCAACTGCATCCAGTCTCACATAGTCCCCTGAAAAATCTATAAGGCGAAACTTCATATCTTCATCGCCCGCAAACTTTCTCCTAAATTCATCAACATTGCCTATCTGTACTGGAGTACCATCTAGTTTCCTTATTACACCTGTAAAACCGTGCTCTAATAAACTCATAACCTGAGCATAAGAATAATCAGCCATGAGGCTTTATTTCAAACTTGTATATAAAGTATTCCAGCTAATATACCACCAGTATTTTAATACTATACTCTACGTATGTTATTCCCCTCTTCTGTTTCATAGGAGCCCAATTACTCGTAGCATTATAACCAACTACAGTCCCTCCGTTCGCTAAATGCGTCCCTATTATTTCATACATTAAATTTCTCTGTATAGCCTCATCATATTTTGAAAACCCTATTGTCCTCGAATTACTCGGGCGTAAATCATATATTTGCAATTGAAAATTATACAAATTCGCCCAGTTATGCCAATATAGAGTTGTTTCATTACTCTCCATAACAAACACCGCCGATAAAATATTCCCCCTCACATTAAAGTTTTTCACATTAGCCATATAAACTGCTGGTAGCCCATTAGCTTGAAGAATAGTCTCCAACATGTCTATAACACTCTCATATAATACATTCGTAGTCGAATTTTCCCCCATACTTAAGTCAGAGACTAAATTTAAAGTTGTACTCATTGTATTACCTCAATTCCATATTTTCCGCCCATTTCAATTATGTAAACTCTTACCTCAAATTCAAACCTATACTTCGTAGCCCCTCGCAAATCACTCTGGAGATTTTCTTCACTACTCAGTTTAAACCATACCACCATATCATTCTCTATCATATCTCCCTTAGCCGCATAGCTAGCCACACTCTCATGCACTGCCTTAATAAGAGTATCTAACTGCGCCTGAGTATTCTGTCCTATTAAATAAACATCTGTATACACCGAATATGTACCCCAACTTTCATTCCCAAAGCCTATATAATCCTGCGAAATATTATCAAGCCATATTATAGCAGTATTGCCTTCTCTAATTAAATCATAATTCTTAATGTCATATAAATGCCTAACTCTCAAACCTCCAATCACATTAAACATATTAGCCACAAAACTGACTACAGTATAATACTTTATAGCCGTTTTAAGACTTTCAACCAAACTAATCTCGAATGTAGTAGAATACGACTTACCTTC